>ERZ842401.35-NODE-35-length-153717-cov-11.021944_pt1 | contig 153717 bp, 103 predicted proteins | sample MGYA00521270_ERZ842401 | MGnify/ENA primary metagenome ERZ842401 (study PRJEB31892, sample SAMEA3878208) | bioreactor metagenome | biome: Moose rumen | place: Sweden | collected 2011-10 | study: EMG produced TPA metagenomics assembly of the PRJEB12797 data set... | reverse complement strand
ACCAGAAGAACTGGACTCCACCGACATGGGCCTACAAACGCTTCAGAAAGAGAATTGAGACAGTCTTTTCTCAACTGAAAGACCAACTCATGATGATACGCAACTATGCCAAGAAGCCAAGCGGCCTCTTCGCCAGAATGGAAGCCAAGGTGGCTGCCTTCACTGTGTTGCAATATATCAATCTTCTCAATCATAGGCCCATAGGGCAAGTTAAGTATGCATTATTTTAATTCAACCAACAGGTATCGAAATCTATTTTCATCAATTCGTCTGCACCCGTAAATGTTGGCCACTTCGTATTGAAAGCCATTCGTAAATACTCGGAATCTTTTTCCAGCCAATAATACATAGAAGATAAGATATTGTTTCGAAAATGTTCCAATGTCTTTACTAGAGGTATCAATAGGGGTTCCACAGCATCTTTTACAATATAGTTATACAATTCATCTTCATTATTACTTTTACGTCGCAAAATCTTATAGTCAAACATGTTATCAACGGAACCTGCATTTGCCATCATAAATTCGTCATTAAAATACAGCAACACTTTACAGTTCTCGAGAAATGATTTGAAGAAGTTCATGTCAATATTTTGACAACAATGGTCATACCAGTTGGCATCAACATAAGTTTCAAACACCTGTCTGATGTTCCTCATGATCCATTTATGCGCATAAATGAAGTCTCTTAATCCATAACCATACGCAAGGTTTCGTAACTTTGTAATATTTTTCTTATCATCATGACAATCTCCAAATTCAATAGTCTTCGATGACAACGTATTGTCCAATTTACTGATTGCCTGCCAAAACAATGCATCAGATACAAAGACAGTTTCAGAAACCACATCGACTGCAATAGCAACAACTGGTAGATTATAGGATATCTCAGCCCAATAATTCAAAGAAGACTGTTTGATACCTCCAACTGTGGCTACCCCATCTTCGCGTATGTTAAGATCATCGGAAGATTTAACTTAGACCTTAATACAATGCCCTTCAACCTTATCTCCGTTTACGACTTCAATCTCAAAGTCGATACCATAGTCGCTCTCAGTTACATTTCGAAAGATACCGATTTCGCAAAGCTTGTATAGTATGATTGCAAATGAATCCGACTCATTCTTATGCTGTTTTATTCTTTTGGAAAAGTCCATTTTTCTGTATGTAAGTCATGTTTTACAAGTAACAATCAGCCTACTTGTATGGCTGATATTTCATATCCCTTCTTTACCAAAAATATGGTTATTTTTTTGATACTTATTTTTTGAATTCCCACGAGACGCATGGTATGTTCGTTAAGATATTTATCAAAGAAACGATGGAATTCTTTATTTGAGTTATCTGATGTTATTATTATACTTTATGTTCTTTCATTAATCAAAATAAAAGACCTAATTTTTCTAAGTGTTTGTTAAGTGGCATGTTATTAAGTTTCTTAAGATTGTCACCATGTTCTATAAAAAAGTCTATATCAACTTGATCTAACAGTTTTGGGAAACACATATCACATAATGATATCACATAGGATTCCGCTTCAGTTGCTAACAGTTTTAATTCATTGATAAAGTTTTCCTTTGTCTTTTTTAGCAACTCAACATTATCATTTGACCCTTTTGTATATTGAGGGTACAGGTTTTCTTTCTTTTCATCAATGGTGTGTGAGTTAGTCCATATATATGTCATGTAATAGTTATCTAAAGCATTATATGTCAGCAGACCCTCATGAGAGAATCCGTTTCGCTTGTCTATATGCTTTGAAAAACATTTATAGAAATCTTCAAGTATTTGTTTGATATTTATTAAGTTGTATTTCTTTAGCTCTTTCTCAAGCTTTTTCCATCCAATCATTCTTTGGGGTACATTCAAACAGAAAATTTCTGCTGTCAGCTTGAACATTAAATCCTGTAATAATGCTACTGAGTGACTGAAAACAATATAGTGGTAACGATATAGGTCATATTCTGTATATCCCTCTATCTCCAACTCTTCATTCAAATCTTGATGTGATATTTGATAGATGGAGAGATGCATATAAGATAATGACGAAATTATCCCAGACATTATGTTCATCGTCTTGCCTAATAATGTTTCGTATGGCAAGAATTCACTGTCATCATAATTGCAATATGCTCTTAAAGAATGATTTAATCTTGCCGTCGTGTCCCAATCTGCGAAATCGGCAACTATATTGACAGCCTTGAATAAGTCGAATTCTTGAATGGTCATGACAATCTATTTATGAAATAATATTCTTCCATTTGGAAGTTAATACACTTGCATAGATTTAACAATAATACTATATTTGATCGTTGAATCTAATGAACAAATTATTTAATTCATCATGGTCATTCAACAAATAGACTACATTTCGAACTGCTGAAAATGCGACATTTATGGTTTGAATTTTCTTTCCTGAAGGAGACTCTACAACACGTAGCATTTCATTACGCCCTACGGAAGTACAACGTTCAGAATATTCAGCCATACCTTTCAGCTTAGGAACAGAGTCAGCATACCCTGTAAAATGAGGTTCAAGCACGGAAAATTCAAACTTATCATTCACCTTCCTAACAATAATAAAATCTGGAAATAGAGGCTTTAATTCCGTACCTGATTTATATTGAATGCAAAGTGATGATTCCTTGTTTGGAATATTTCGCAACCAACAGACAAATCCTTCCTTCTGTCTTTCTGTCTGAAGAACATCATCCTCCCATGTGTCAAGTTTGAACACAGCGTTGCCCGCACCATCGCAATACAGATGGTCTTTATAGATTTGACCATCAGGATTCTTGCTTGTAACTATTAAGTCAGGCAAGCACAAATCGAAAGGTTGAGTTGAGACATGCGCTTTTACAATCTTCTCGAACTCACGCTTCTCAGCCTCACCACGCGACTCAATGTCGTGGCGATACCTGTCAACATACTCATGAAACTTTGCCTTGCAGAATGCGTCAAGTTGCTCTTTGCAGGTTTGGTCATAGACATAGAGTATAAAGTGAAGACGTAAATCTGTATTGTCATATTCTCCAGCCCTCTTTTGTCGATAGGCAGTCAGGACGCCATCACGTCCAAACTGTGCTTCAACGTTCTCACTCCAATTGTAGATGTCGGTATCTTTTAGTTCAAAAGAACTTCCATCTTTTTCATCAGTAATAATTGTTCCCAACGCATCAAGTGACACTATCATATCATTCATCACACGAACACTATTCATAGTCTGCTCATATTGTCCGTTGTCTTCTAACAGTTGAATATATGAGGCTATTTTGCTTACAATATCCGCAAGCAAATCCTTAGTTGCATTTCGACAAAGTCGCGTTCTAACCAAGAGATGGCACAACTTGAAAAGTGCAGTTCTATAGTTTGTAATACCCTTCTTTGGTATAGCGTAGGAATCAATCTGTGCATCGTTGATAGCCTCAAAGACCTCCTGACGTGAAATACCACAAGGCAGGTCTCCTCGAAGTTCAAGTATTTGTTTCTCTTTAGGATGAGTTTCGACATTCGTAGGAATAACACCTTCCAGCTCACGTTTTACTCTTTCAACCGTCACTGAATTGAAGTTTGGCAGATATAGATTTACTTCATTCAGCGTATCGTCTGTTTCTATCCGTTTCTGCAAAGGTGTTCGCACCATTCGCCCGAGCAACTGCGCAATGTTAGTATAACCTGTAGCTACCTTAAAAGACATCATGGTCTCTGCGCGTGGACAATCCCAACCTGTTGAGAGATTATCTTTGAAGAATATCACTCTAACATCCTTGTTCTCTGAAATTCGTGAAGGGTCAAGGTATCTCACTTCAAGACCATTCATGTTGATTACCTCACCATTATTGAATGTATGCACCACCTCACCTGGTCGCAACGAAACTCCTGCATTCGACTCTATCTGGCGGATGCATTCGTCAAGGTCGGTCTCAGACACTACTCCATTCTTGCCATTCTTTACTTGAACAACCAGAGCAGGACAAACATCTACATTCTCATGCTGTTTGTATGCCTCCCAATGTTTACATTTATCCATCCACTCTTTTGCCGCTTGCGCCAGATAGGTCATTTCGGCAAAAGCCTCACCGTCGTTGGGGTGATGAATGTTTATTTTATCTTTCAGCAAACCAGATTCGCGCACTTCATCTGGAGTAACCTCCACCTTTGGCATTTGAGTTGAATCGGAATTATTTGCCAGTGACTGGAATCTTTCGAGGGTGGCACTCATACCAATTACTAAAGGCATTGACGGCATATTGTCAGCAGCAGAACCAAGTATGAACTTCTGCATGATAGACATTTGTTCCATCTGATCTGTCTTTGCGCCTCTGTGAGCCTCGTCAATGATGACAACAAGTTTCTCTCCATATTCCTCTACAGTATTACGCATGAAGTCCCAACCTGTGTAGTTCCTATCGTTGCTGTATTTGATGAGATTACTGTTTGCTCCAAATTTCTGAGTATTTACGAAGTATATAGTGCCTGGTTGTAACTTGTCTGTTTTAAAACCCTTCTCGTCAATGGTTACAACCGGACGCATCATCAGTTTATCAGCCTTGGCATAGAGTTTCATCTTGCTCTGTTCGTTTAACTCAGGGGAATCACTAATCCATAGGACAATAGCATCATTTTGTGCCCCTTGATGAGTATCGCCGCAATAGAGAGCTTCGATAAATGCTGACATGATAATCGTTTTACCAGCACCAGTTGGAGCCGTAAAGGGGATGATGTGTTTATCACCATCTTGTATATATCTGCGTTGCGCTTTCTTTTGTCGCTCTCGTAATTCGTCAAGCGCTTTCTGTTGAAAATCAAATAAATCTACTAACATAAGCCTTTATCTTCTTTCTATGTTAATTTTAAAGTTATCAAGGTAATCGCGATAGAGCTGATAGGTGTTCTTTACACTTAACTGAGCTGCAAGTGCGCGATAATTGTCTTCACTATCGTCTACGATGTAAACTGTTTCAATATCTGGATGCTGTTCGATTTCTTCTTTCAGTTCATCAAAACCATACTCGTCAATAAGTATCGCCATCCTGTTCTCTGGAAATATTGCATATTCTCCTTCAACATGAGTAGGGCAGATACCATGTGCGCCAGCCTTCATCCATAGTATAGATAACAACTTGTCAAGTTGCGTACCTAATGAAACAGCCTCTTTGTCCAAAAATGTAAGTTTATAGAAAACAGCATTAGCCTTAAATCCTTCAGACATCGGGAATGTAACAGGGACTGTCTTTGTTCTTTCTGGCAATTCATTAAGCTCTCGTTTAACTGCATTAAATGCTTTGTTGTTTGATGATACAACGTATATTGTTTCTATATCTTCATGAATTTCCTTGAAGAAATCGTCAAAACTATTTATGTCAAACAATATCGCTGTAGAAGCATCTTCTTTTACAATATAAGGACAGTCATCTGTAACTGAATTCTGTGGCATATTCTTATCGTTGATAAGAGCAACGATTTGCTTTTTGACATTGATGCCTTGCCTGCCAACAGGAATGTCAAAAGATAATTGCTTGATGACTCGCTTCTGCATAATCTCTTGAGTGTTTGAAGTGATGTACTCGCCATTGATAGGCTGTCCATTAACATCAATACCCTCTATTGAGCATTTTGTTCTTGGCCAGTTTACATAGCGTGCAATACCAAATTTCTCCCAATCTTCATCACCCTTATGCAGGCCTCTGGCTCTAAAAGCTGTTTCCTCGTCTGCACTCACCTCGTTGTTTGTAACCATAATGCAACGGCGATGACCGCCATCTTCTTTGTTCAATAGATTTACGGCATGAAGAGTCGTTCCACTACCTGCGAAAAAATCGAGAATAAGTGCATTGGGCTTGTCAGCTACAAAAAAACGAATTACATCATGAACTGCATACAATGACTTGGGGTATGAGAATCTGTCATCAATCCCCAAACTTTTAAGTAGATTCGTTCCCCCTACACGGGCATTGTGTTTTTTTATCCTCCATTGTGTTCCTGGTATAATTTTTAAGACAAAACCAGTATCATTTGTTATTATGGAATTATCGGGCCTTCGACCTATAATTTCAACACCATCAGAATGTACTTTTTCTATTTCTTTTCTGTTTAGGTAACTAATAGCGATTCCCCGCTCAGTAAAACCGCCTAACCTCACATAACCATTTTTGACTGCTTCCTTTAAAGAGGTTGGAGACATTTGCCAACAGCCCTCAGAATTATCTGTTTTCAATGGCCATACAGCGAAAGTACCTTGTGGTACCTGAACTTGATTTCTACTAACATCAAAAGGCAAAGGTGAACCAATACTATCTATATGGCTGCCATCATTAGCCACAAATATTGGATAAAAACACCCAGGTGAATGTCGCCTTGTAGAGTTAGAACCACCACGAACCAATGACATCCTCCATGATACTTTTGAAGCTCTTTCGTCCGCTTTCACTGCCCATTCAGTATCAAGTTGAAGTTTTGACGGTCCAGCTTCGCCAAAAGACAGAATATAGATGTATTCATCTGTTCTGAAAAATTGCTTATCGCGCGCAACACCACCACTATTAATGACAGAACTTATCATCTGCATTGATACTCTCCCCTTATAATGGTCATCTTTATTACCATCTGCCTCTGGGAACAACTCTTCTAATAGACAGCCAAGATGAAGGTGTTCTTTTTCGTCAATTGTAATAATAAGGACTGAATTATCAGGATTAAGCAGTTTTTTAGCAAGCAACAAGCGACTTTCCATCATAGCGAGCCATTTGCTATGACGGTAACTGTCATTCCCGTCCACATAGTTGTTGTTATACTTCCAATCTGTTGCACCACTATTGTATGGAGGGTCAATATAAATACAATCCACCATACCAGGATAAAGGTAAGCAAGAAGCTGAAGTGCATGATAGTTATCTGCCTCTATAAGAGTATGCCACAAATCACTATCAGGTGCATTTTGAACCGAGTCAACAAACTTTAAACAAGGATAAATAGGCTCGCCATTTTTGGCCACACAAATAAGCTCAGAAATATCAAAAGTCTGTTCCTCATTCGTAACAGTATGTACACAAGTAGCCTTTCCCTTGTTTATTTTCATTACCATCCAAAGAATATCCTCTGAGAGCTTCTTGTCATCATCTGACTTGCAAATCACTTTACATCCACGACTAATAGGATAGTCATAGAGTAAAGTCATTTCTGGTATATGGTTCTCAAATACAAGCCCAAATTTCTTTTGTTTAGTCAAATCCTTTACCTCCTTCTCTATTCGCATACGAAGTTCTGGATCCTGAATTCGAGCAATCAAGTCATTTATTGCGGCCATATTATTTATCTTTTTCGGTATCGTTTAAAAGTTCTTTGACATTAACATCAAGCATCTTGGCAATTTTATCCAAAGTTTGCAAATCTGGCTGTGTTGTATTACTACACCATTTGCTAACAGTACATGTTGACTTCCCTAATTGATCTGCCAACCACTTGCCGCTCTTCTCTTTTTCAACGAGCACTACTTTTAAGCGATTTATCTTAGCCATAGTTCTTGAATTTGTTTAATTTAGACGCAAAGTTATATAATTTTATTGGATTACGAGCAGAAACATTGTGAAAACCGTTGTTATTTTACGATTTTTATATAATCTGGCATTCGGAATCGGGTAAATTGGAACAAATCAATCAAATTAACCAGAGTAAGTCTATGAGTTGATTCTATACTTTTTTCTCTTTGTCATTGCTTGACCGTTCTGTCATATCTTGGGCGGAAACATGCAATTTTTTGCAGTTTCCGCCCGTATTCAATGATTAAATCCCTGTGCTATTGATTATTTTCAAAAGCTAATAATAAGTCATAAGTACGTGACCTTTGAATTATTACTTAATATTCAAAGGTATATAAGATGATGAAAGCAATATAAATGCTACTTTTGAGGTCTTATTTCGGGCGGAAACATTAAAAAATCTCAAGTTTCCGCCCGAAATATTTTTGACTCCAATTATTATTTGTATCTTTGCAACAGCAAATTAGGCATGATGTGGATTTTTCTATCATTCCTGCCTAGATATAATAACTTGAGTTGAAGCAGATGGAAAAGATTATTGGAAGAGAAGCAGAATTTGGTAAACTCGCTGACTATATGGAGTCGGGGAAGAGTGAATTTATTGCATTGTATGGTCGACGTCGTGTTGGCAAAACCTTCCTAATTCGGAGTTTCTTTAAGGATCAGTTTGACTTTTATGCTACTGGGGTCATTGACGGTTCGCGGGAAACGGAAATGGAGGCTTTCCACAATGCGTTGGTGCGATATGGTCACAAAGGAAATAAGGCAACTTCGTGGATTGAGGCTTTTACTCAACTTGCAGAGTTGTTAGAACGCAAGAACAGGAATCGCAAACGTCGGTTGGTCGTGTTCATAGACGAACTGCCGTGTTTTGACACTCATCGCTCAGGATTTCTGCAAGCATTAGACTTGTTCTGGAATAGCCGTGCGTCATGGATTGACAACATATATTTTGTTGTATGCGGCTCTGCTACATCATGGATGATGCGTAATATTGTTAATAATAAAGCAGGACTCCATAAACGTGCTACTCACACCATGCATCTCCGTCCGTTCTCTCTTGGGCAAACAGAAGAATATCTCAAAAGCAGAAAATTCCGCTGGCCAAGAATTGCTGTGTTGCAAGCGTACATGGTCCTTGGTGGTGTTCCTTATTATTTGAGTTTGCTTGACCCAAAGAAGAATGTTCCAGACAACATAGATACGCTTTTCTTTTCCGCTGAGCCAGAATTGGAAAATGAATATCAAAGGCTCTTCAACTCTTTGTTTAAGAATGCTGAGTCTTACATGGAAATTGTACGCTTGCTCAGTACACATCGTGACGGATACACTCGAACAGAAATAGCAAATGAATTGAAGATTCCAGATAATGGTCATCTTAGTGATATGTTGGACGACCTGGAACATTGTGACTTTGTACGCAGATACAACAATGGCACATTACAAAAAAATGGCATCTATCAGCTGGTAGATTTCTTTTCTCTATTCCACTATCGATTTGGCACTCGCAGAGTGACAGATGAACATTTTTGGCGCAACACACTCGGTACTCCAGAGCAAAACAATTGGTATGGACTGACTTTTGAACGTGTGTGCCTATGGCATGTAAGGCAGATTATACATGGTTTACGTCTTGATGCCATCAGACATGAATACTATGCATGGCGCAGTCAGAACAGCCAACCTGCCGTTCAGATTGACCTGGTTATAGATCGTGCTGATGGTATCGTAACCATCTGTGAAATGAAATACTCCAAGGACGATTATACTCTTGATGAGAAAGAGTATAGAAACATTGTCCGTCGAATGGAAACCTTCCAGAAGGAGACAGGGCATAAAGGTGGAGTACAAGTAAGCCTTGTCACCACATACGGACTCAATGAGAATATGTATTCGGAAATATCTCCGATACCGATTACAATGGAGGAACTGTTTGGATAAAAGTGCAATATAATCAGAAATACACATTTTTATGAATGTCAAAGAATATAATGTAAAAAAGATAATATGAGTAAAATATCAAAAAAAACTAACCACAAATGCACGAATATTAAAGGATGTGTTAACACACTATTCTTCTACATTTAATGCATTTAAGGAACTGATTAACAATTCATTGCAAGCACACGCTAGAAATATCTATATTGAATTGAGAGCATCAGAATGCGATGAAGACTCAGTTCTATACCATAAAATTGAAACCATCAAAATTTCAGACGATGGTGATGGAGTTCCTTTGTCAGAGTTTGATGAATCTATTATGCAAATAGCCACGGAGAAAAAAGATGGCGGAATGGGGGTTGGTAGATTCGGAGCACTCCAGATAGGTCGTGTGATGACTATTGAAACATGCGCCTTCGATGAGAAGGAGAATAAACACACTGTGACCAGTGTTACATTTGATGCTGACACAATAAAGAGCGTAAACTTAGACGAACAAGAGTTTGAAGTATTTGCAACTATCTCAGAAGAAAAGTTAAAAAAAGGATATGATGTTACCATAAGCAACCTATATTCCAACGATTGTGGTAAATGTAAAAAGAAAAACAAACTAAATGAAGATTTTGAACTGCCCAACTTTAAACAACTAATATTTGAGAATTATCCGTTCGAAATATTTGAAGGGAAAGTTTCTTTCTATATTAATGGAGAGAAGTTGAAGAGGGAAGATTTCTTTTTGGAAACACCTAAATTGAAGACCGTTGACTATACTGACGTAGATGGCAACAATCTGAAAGTTAACCTTCATTTTTATAAAATCAAATTAAACAAGAAAGGGGTTAGCATTTTCTTGCAAATTAGAAATGCTGGTATATTTACCACTGTGGCAAAATATGCTTATGCCTCACCTTGGTATACAACCGAACTTGGAACATGGTACATATTTGTTGACTCGGAGTTGATGACAGAAGACCTTCTTGCAAACTTTAGTCTTGCATCGTTAGGTCATAAAGAATCAAGAAACTTCTCAAAAGCCTTAAGAGAAGCGGTTGATGAGTTTTTTAAGGAGGGGAATCCTAAATTTGTGAGCTTTGTAGAAAAACTTGCAGGAGATTCCATTTATCCATATTATGGCATACCAGAGGAAGAGCAAGGCTTGAGTAAGAGCTTATTTGACCATGCTGCATATATTCTTGAAGAAGACCAGAAATTGGAGGAAACCCATAGCGCCGCCAGAAAACTTATTTACCCCCTGTTGAACAAAGTGATAGAAGACGGAAATACAGAGTTTTTAGTTGAGAATTCTATTAGCCGTAAGAAGGAAGAGAAGGGCAAGAGCGAAAGTAAAGTATTTTCCAGTCTTTGGCTGACCAGAAGTCTCGGCATTTGATTCAGCAGGTATCACCATGATAAAGTTCCCGAAATCATAATAAAGCCTAAATTTCACAAACTTGTGAATCACAAACTTGTGAATTTCCTCCTAAACGCTTATCTTTGCACTCAAAATCAGACTATTATGGAGAAAAGTTTCGTCTATGGAGTAGCGGTTTCCGACTATAATTTCACAGGTCGTAAAGAAGAGAGTCAACGACTAAAGACCAACTTTGAGCATGGAATCAACAGCATTCTCATTTCGCCACGCCGATGGGGAAAGACCTCGCTGGTTAACCACGTGTGCAGGCAACTGACAGGAAGCAATATCATCATAGTCCAACTTGATATTTTTGGCTGTAAGAGCGAGTATGAATTCTACAATGCGCTCGCTGCAGCAGTGCTGCAACAGACGGCCACAAAGATTCAGCAATGGATGGACGAGGCCCGTGACTTTCTATTGCGTCTCACGCCAAGAATTTCCGTCAGTCCAGATAGTATTTCAGAATTTAGCGTTTCACTGGGCATTACCCCCGAAACCCACACACCAGAGCAGGTACTTGAAATGGTAGAAATCATTGCCAAACGCAAGAACCGTCATATCGTAGTATGCATCGATGAGTTCCAGCAGATTGGCGAATTCTCCAACAGCCAGGCTGTTCAGGCTCGGTTACGCTCAGTATGGCAACACCATCACTACACATCCTACTGTCTGTATGGCAGCAAAAGGCACATGATGAGCGATATCTTTCTGAACCCCAGTATGCCTTTTTATCAGTTCGGCGATCTGATATGGCTACAGAAAATACCAACAAACGACTGGACTTCTTATATCGTTAGTCACTTCCAGGAAACAGGAAGACAAATCTCAGAAGAAATGGCAATTCGTATTTGTGAGTCTGTCGACAACTATCCGTCCTATGTTCAGCATCTGGCATCTATCATACTTAACAGGACGAATGCCGGAGCAACCGTAACCGAAGACATGTTGGCACCATCCATTAAAGAACTCATCAGCACCAACGAACCACTTTACATGCAACAAGTAGAGCCGCTGTCCGTCTACCAGATGAATCTGCTTCGCGCCATCACATCGGGCATTCATTCCGGTTTCAACGAGAAGCAGGTACGCCAACAATTCGACTTGGGCAGCCCATCTAACTTCGTCCGACTGCGACAGGCACTTATAGAGCGAGACCTCATCTATTCCGAGATGAAGCATCTCTACATCACCGATCCAGTCTTCGTTCTCTGGTTCCGCCGCCGGTTCATGTAAGCTTAGCAAGCTCGCACCACGCACACGGTCGCGTTTCTGCGAGCGTAAATCGAAACAGAAAGAAGCCGTTGACTTTTGGGGTCAACGGCTTCTGTTGTGATGCTTTTGAAGAAAAGCATGTTTAGGATTAGTCTACTACGACGGGCTTGTACTTCGGTACGAGGGCCTTCATATCGCTCGATGACAACTAACGTCAACAGGAACGGGCTCTGACGCCATGACGGGAGGCCACTCACTTCCGTTCTCAAAGAGATACTCGGGAGCTATGTCTGCTCCATTGGTCCAGAAGATGGTTACCTTTATAGACTGTTTTCCGAATCATTAGTAGGTTTCTTGCGTCAATGAGATTTCATAGCCTATAAGTAAACATTCCTCAGACTGCCTATCTGCAATCCGAGGAATATCTGTTACGACCAAGCATTATTTTATTCGAAATTCGAGATGTCTTCGTCGTCAAGGTCGAAGGAACGAGCATCAGGGTCAAGGATACCACCAACGTCAATGATGTCACCGTCATCTACAATCTCTGCCTCATCGTCCACATTCAGAAGAGAGCCAGACAACAGACTATACTGATAATTCAGCATAATTTCCTCCAACTCCGGGGTCATATATGTCTTTTTCATTTTTCAGTCCTCCCGCTTATTTGATTACAACTTTCTTGTTGTTGATAATATACAGTCCCTTCTTGGGGTTCTCCACCTTGCGACCCTGAAGGTCGTAGTAACTGTTGTTATCAACAGAATACGTTCTGACATCGCTGATACCTGTTGCGTCACCGTCAATTATATTTATGTGAGCACTGGCATCTTCTACAGATGTCAATACATCGTAAAGATCGAAGTATCCACGGAAAGCCTTCATCTTTGTCGAACCATCGGAATAATAGAACTTGTCATTACTGATAAAGAGACAATATTCAGGCACTGCTGTTTCAGCGACATAGTTTCCAACAAAACTATTATAATGATATACATAGGGATCCTTCTTTGTACCAGAACCTGTACGATATTCATCTTTGTCAATAGAAGGTTCGTCTTCTGGTTCAATATCTACACCATCAGCAGTAAATTCGCTGATTGCAGAAGAAACCTTAATCAGATAAGGATGATTGGCTTCTATTGCCGTTGCATCCGTGAATTTCATTGTTATTCCAACGACATTGTCACCAGCGTCATTAGTAGTTTCAGCACCTGTGAAGTCCTTTAGCTTTACATCATCGCCAAACACACTCTTCGTCTGTGCCTCACTCATGGCAAACGGCAGACAGATGGTGTTCCAACTATTAGCCTTGAGTGTGCGCTTCACCCTGACATTGACATCGGTAGCAGCTACAGGTGCAACCATTGAGAGTTCGTCAAGGACAACTGTTAGTTTTTCGACTACTTTTATCTTAAACGTTACATCATCCGCTGGTGTACGAGTTGTTCCCGACAAAAACTCAATGTTAGAGATAGTCACATTGTATTCTCCCACAGGCACATCACTGTCTACCTCAAAAGCTACCGTACCCACAGCATAGTCGCCAGTGGGCAATTTGGCGTTAGACATGGATACCGCAGACACCTTGCCGGCTCCCGCTTTTAACGCTCCAGGGTTAATGGTACCCCCTGCCCACGAAGTGTTGACAGTCGACTTTTCTACATCCGGCGTGGAAAATCCTGTGGCAGGGAATGCAATTTCATACTGAAATCCTGTGTACTCACCACTACCGACATTAATAGCTAGTTCATACGATCCTGTTGTTCCTGGTAAAACTTCCACGTCACTGACACTAAGTGACTGGGCCATAGCTGTTCCGTGAATACCAAGACACAGCATTAAGTTAAAAAATAACCTTTTCATTTTTTCTATTTTATTATCTATTGTACATTCAGGTAATTTTCTATGACTAGAATAGCATCCTGGGTATCTATATTACTATCACCATTCAGGTCGCCCATATTGGCATTAAAACCTACAGGCTGATCTCCCAGATAATATTGTATCACGAGTATAGCGTCCTGGGTGTCTACCAAACCATCACCGTTTACATCACCCAATAGTCCTTCTACGACATTGAAATCGACCTGCTGGTCAGTTCCTGCATACTTATTCGCCATATCTGCCGTGCCAAGCACGACGTTTTTCATTTTGACGGTATAGGTTCCTACAGGAGCACTGCCACCTATCGGAGCCAACTTGACAGTCATCACCTTACCCTGTCCTGCCTGTATGGCATTTCCTGTCAGGGAATAGCAGAAGAAGCGCATTGTCTTCTCATCAATTTGACGGACATTAACAGTCATTCCTGCTGCACGACCAGCCACAGCAATATTACCATCATAAGACTCGTAATACTGCGAAGGATATTCCACGTCAAACTGTATGCCTATGACATCATCGTATGTGTCGGTAGCCAAGTCTATTACAGCGTTACCTGTTGTCGATGTCTGCTTGCAGGTTGCTGTCAGATAGTTCGGCGCAAAGCGACTACCGCTGACCGTTACTGTCTTCATGCGCTGATCTGGGTCGTTGCTATATATTTGCATAGAACCTTCAAAAGTCGTCTGCTCTACATTATTGTAAACCACAGTCAGTGTAGCATTTCCATTACTAGGCACAACAAGGGGCAGCGACTCCTTGATGTTCATCGCCTCGTTGCTGAACACTACACGGCTGATGGTCAGTGGTGCAGAACCATTATTTCTGACTGTAAACGTCTTTTCGCAAGCTTCAGTTACTGACACCGCTCCAAAGTCAAGCGTGCTGTTACAACTAATCTGCGGACTCTGGATAGTGATATTACCACCATATACAGCTGATACCACATTCTCCACCTTATTATTGATTGTAGCTGAAAGCACTGTCTTGCTGGGAGTTAGCGTTGTGCCATAGCGGCCCACTAACTTCACCTTGAATGAACCAATCTCGCCATCTTCGCCTATCAGCGCCTTGTCGGTAGGCGAATAACAGATAACACGCAACACGTTGCCGTTCAACGATGCCATTGCCGTATGGTCTTGCTTACGACTGGAGAGCACGAAGCTATTGTCTACATACTCAAACTGCTCAGGCAGTGTGAACTCCACTTGATAGCCGCTGATGGCATCCATATTGTTCATGGTCATCGAGACTTTCACCTCCTCATCAGATATTCCCGATGCTGGCTGGATGTGCAACTCGTTGACAGCAAAGGGCTGAGCCTTCAACGAAATGGTGTTCAGCTTGGAGATACTGTTACACTCCACACGTAGCGTCTTGCTGATGCTGCCTCGCTCCACTGGAGCATAGGTGACCTCTATTTGTTGCGACTGTCCTGCGGGAACAACTATAGGCAAAGATGATGATGACGAGAAAACGTTGACATCCGAAAAGGTTAATCCGGTAATGTTCAGGTCGGCATTACCCACATTCGTCACGGTGATGGTCTTCTGGTAGGTGCTGCGTATGGGCACCTTTCCCCAGTCCAACTCCATTGCGCTATACTGCGCCTTGGCACAGCGTGTGGTTACGCTGCTGCCTTGGCTCGCTCCTTCCACTGTCTCACCACTGCCATTAGTCAGCACCAGTTTCGATGGTGTCAGGTTGACCGTCTTGGGTTGGTTGCCTAATTTCAGACGGAAACTTGCCACCTCACCACTATTGCCGCTGATGGCTGCCATGCTAATAGAGTAGAGGAAGACGTTCAGCACACCATCCCTCACCCCCACCGTCATCGAGTGGGAGGAGCAGCGGCTACCTACCTGACCAGAGCCTTCCACCAATGTGAGGTTCTCGTCCAGAGGAATGCTCACCTGCAGCGATGACAACACATCGGTGTTCTCCAGCGACACGCTGATGGTCACCTCCTCGTCTGGAACACCCTCTACTGCAGACAGCATAACGGTGTTGCCAGCCCGTGCTCCTATGCCAAGACACAGGAGCACCGCTGCCAACAAATATAATCTATATTTTCTCATTATTTCACTATCTTTTCACCACCAATAATGTACACACCCTTAGGCAGTTTCTGCAAGTCATTGGCATGTCCTGCAACCTTCTGACCCTTCACGTTGAAAATGCCACTTTGCTGCTGTACCTTAGAGCCCATAGTGTTATTGATACCAGTCGTCTCACCTGCCACAGCAGTTACGTTGCGCCCCTGTGCATCACTCAGTCTTAGGCTGCTTACCTCTGCATCGCCAATCTTCAGCAGGGCGTGTTTGCCTGCTGGTATCGTCTTGCCATTCAAGTTATAGGCCAGGAACAGCATGTCGTTGTCCGACATCCATGCTGTCACATGCTCAAAGCCGTTCAACGTTTCAGCCACCGTCATGTCATGCTTCTCGCTAACATTCAGCTGGGCCTGTACACCTGCTAATGCCACAGGAGTCTCTACAAACAGTATGCCATTTTCCACTGTATAGACTGCTGTTGACTCAATAGCCATTTCGCGAGCAGCGGCTCCCGGATTCAGAATCTTCTGGATGATGCCGATGACATCAAGGATATCTATCTGTGTATCTGTATTCATATCGGCAGCCTCAAAGATAAACGGTTTCGGATCCATGCCTGCAGCATAGTTCACTGTAGTGATGACATCAGCCACATCTACGTCGCCACTGCCATTGGCATCGCCAAGGGTGGCAGTCAACGGAGTTACTGCCACTACGTTAGAAGCGTCAAACTCCTGCAAATCGGTAGACAGCACCTTATACATATAATAGTAAGTCTCGCCTGGAGTGACATCATAGTCGGTATACTCCGTGGTTTCGATGTCTACAATCTCCTGATTGATGCGAATGGTATCAGCAACCATGACTGTTCTTTCACCATAATATGTTCCTTGCCCCCATTCTGTCGGCTTATATCCATTGTAGTACCCAGCAGGCAGGGTCTTCTCATATTCCTCACCAAAGCGGTAAATATTAAATCCCATCGCATCGTCGAAATTGTTCTCCGAATTGTCCCAAGTCAGGTTTACACGACCCATTCCTGCCTCACCTGAAAAGCCGGTAGCCATAGAGCCAGCGGCCTGCACATTGATGTTGAAACGCGTCTTCTCATAAGGAATCTCGAAGTACTCATCATCCTCTGCCCCCCAGACATAGATGCGGTTCACACCGTCACTCTTCGTCTTACCAGTAATGGTCTTATAAGCAGTATAGATAGTACCCTCGTCATTCCAGCTGCCATCCTCGTTGACTGCGTTCTGTGTCCAGGGGTCACGTACGCCAAATGCTATCTGCGGTGCTACCTCCTTGTTCATGGGGCGATTAAAGTAGACCTCGAATTTATGTTTTCCAACACCCAGTGGTGCCAAGTCTTCATATTCGTCCTGAGCATCCTTGCCGTTGACCACAACCTTCCATACAATGCCGTGAGCCTCCTTAACCGGCTCCTGCAGCATGTTACTGAGGTCGATCGTGCCGAAAGTGGATGTCCACCCTTCCGTATTTCCAAGTTCGAATACAAAGGGACGTACTAGGTCTTCACGGGTTGTGCCCAAATACGATGGATGTTCATTCTTCATGATACTTGGTCTTTCATCTAAATTTTTCATGACGAATGTACCTATTTGGTTAAAGTAATTGGCATCACATATAAAATTCCACTGTGGAACACCACCATGAATAGAACTCACTGTGTTATTGACATAATTGGTAAATCTATTCTCTCTGCTTCCATCCCAATAGTAGCGACTTGTCATAATAATATCATCGGAAGTGTTGTTAACAATGTTACACCTGATGCCGTCAAATGCCATGGGTCTAAAAAAGTTGGCTCCGACTTTTGACACATTAGTCACCACGCAGTCTTTCATGTATGGTCCACTCTCACTCATACTACCGTCAAACACGCAATAACTAAATGTATCTACAGGATTCTTATAAACAAACCAGTCAAAATAAAATGAACAAGTAACTTGTTGAGGAGTTTCCTCTGAATAGCTGTCAGAATGACGAGCTGCTAAAGCCTTTGCATCTGATATCATCTGAGTGAACGCGGGAGTAATTAGATTTGGGTTTGTCAAGTCTTTACCAGTCATATCATTCGTATCCAAATAATCTGTCAATCGGAAATTACCTGATGAACCATAGTTATCTTGCATAAATTCCTCTTGGCTCAGAAAGTAGGTAATGCTCGGGATTAAAAAAACATTTCTCTCAAGAACAGGCGTAGCATCTGTTTTTTCAAGCGTAAACAGCGTCATGTCTTCGTTGTGATAGATTTCACCATGACTTTCTTGATCTGTCGATTGCTGGACAGAAATTCCGTTCCAAGCATACTCATTGCTCTCCAGCCCCATAAAGGTAATCATTTTACCAGGTTCACCATGAGCAACAATCTTTCCATACGACGATATGCCTGTCCTTTCTCTGAATTTAATGGTTGTGCCCGGTTCTATGGTCAGCGTTGCTCCCTCCATAACGGCTACATCGTCGGACACCAGATACTGGTGGTCTGCGGTCAATGTCAAGTCCGTACTAATCAGACCACTGAGTTTCCGCATGTTCTCCACAACTATTGTGAATGGATATTCTACGCCTATAGCAGACTCAGCGCAGGTCAACACCAGTTTCAGCTTGATGTGGCGATTGTTTGTCACGTCATCTGCCACTTTGAAGACGATAGGGTTTCTGCTAACTTCTTTTCCATAAGGGGATAACGTATAGCCAAAGTCAACATCATTGCTAATGACATCTATGAGGCTTGCATCCTCATAGTCGTCACCCATATCTAGGTGAAGCCTAATGTTACTGGCTGCACCAAAGGTGGTACGGATGACAGGATAAATGCTCACTGTTTCGCCAGCATCAACATAACCATCGCCACTGGCACTATCAGCTGCACTTTGTTCTGTCAACTCGTTGCGTTCGTTATATTGCAGAGACAGTAGGTCAAGTTCTGCGGGGCGATCAGTTAAGTTATAAGTGACAAGGAAGTCGTTGGAATGCAGCAAGTCACCCCACATTATTTCTTGACTATCGTATGACTTCACCATTTGCAGAACAGAGATGGCCCCCGCCACCATTGGAGTTGCCATAGACGTTCCGTTCATCGTTTTATACCTGCCATTAGGAATGGTACTCATGATGTTCGCGCCGGGAGCTGACATTTCGTAGTTGCAGCCCTCGGCATCATAACCGTCTTTCACTTCCGAATAGATGGGACCGTCGGGATCAATGTTACTGAAACCTGCCTTACTCCCATTTTCTGTTGTTGCCATAACTCCTAACACAAATGGGTAGGCAGCAGGAAACATAGGGTATTTGTTGATGGACACGCCATCATTTCCCGCTGCAGCTACAAGCACGGCTTTACCATAGGCATTAGACATTGCTTGATGCAAGGCTCTGGAATTGCTGTAGGTTCCTAAACTCATGTTCAGTATCGTTGCACCGTTGTCCACAGCGTAATTAATCCCCTGTATAATTGTTGCCATGTCGCCTGAGCCGTCACTCTGCATCACAGTGATGGGCATGATATAAGCCTTGGGGTTTGCACCTATGATACCAATGCCATTGTCACAGGCTGCCGCAATGCCTGCAACATGCGTTCCGTGAGAGTTATAGTCACGGATATTGGGCGAATGATTGACAAAATCCCAACCATGAACATCACCGGCATAACCGTTACCGTCATTGTCGTAGCCCGTTTCACCTTCTGCTTCCTGTTGATTGGTCCAGATGTTGTCAGCCAAATCGGGATGGTTAATGTCTACACCAGTGTCAATCACGGCAATGACCGGCCGCTTGCCGCTGACAATGGGCTTCGTCCAAAGTTCATTGACCTTCAAGTTGCCGATGCCCCACTGCTGGGTGTAGAGGGGATTCTGGGCAGGGTTACTTGACAGGTCACCAGTAACCTCGTCAACATCAGCCATGATATACATCTTGTAGTTAGGTTCCGCAAACTCCACTTCCTCAAGTTTTTTCAGTTGCTCTATCAACTGGAAGGTTTGACTGGTCTTTTCGTCAGGAAGCGTCAGTTTATAGAGCTGAGTCAGGTCTCGCTCTACGATAGTCTCACCATTATAAGCTTTCAATCGACGAGGTGTGCCCTTTACTACTGCCTTGGGTAGCAACTGCTCCATATCCTGTATGCCATATTCTTTCAGAACGGCATCCAGCGAACTGATGCCTGCCGTCGTCTGACCAGCAGCACGACGCACATTGGCCGTCTGCCCATCTTTCAGTTTTAGCAATACTTCGCCTTTTACATAGTCTTTGGCTTGAGGCCGTTGCACCTTGTACACACCATCCTCATTGTCGTTGTTGACCTGAGCAACCGCAGTGGTGGTATAGCCTGCCATGAGCAGCATCATACCCACTAAGTAATGAATCCTTTTCATAAGCGTTATTATCTTAGGTTATTATTTGTATTAGTTTTCTCAATAATAGTTCGCTTCACAGCCATACACAGCAGAAGCGCGGGACTGCTTTTGCCAGTTCCGGATGGAGGTCCTAGGAAAACCTGATAATAGAAAATGGAGACACAGTCCCACGCATATATGCGTGAAGACCGTCCTGCCCTCCTGCTATTATCAGCCTTGCTTTGAAAATTTCCTAGGTTTCCATCCGCAAGTTGTGAGCATAACGCTTCTTCTGCCGAGACAGATTTCTCCCTGTCTCGGCTGCAAAGATAAAAAGAATATTCCGAACCGCCAAGCGATTCGGAATATTTTTGTTAAATCATTAAGATCATTAGTCTACAACGACGGGCTTGTACTTCGGTACCAGCATCTTCATGACTGACCAGCCGATGAGGTAAGCTACGGCACAGATGCAGAAGACGATCATGTAGCCGGCGGGCTTGCCGTCGAAGCCCATGAACTGGAAGGCTGCGCCCTGCTCCTCGGCATAGGTGAAGAGCATACCTGAGCCCTTGTTGATGAGGAAGGAACCAAGACCACCTGCCATAGCACCAATACCGGTGATGGTGGCAACGGCGCTCTTGGGGAACATGTCACCTGTGGTAGAGAAGATGTTAGCCGACCAAGCCTGGTGACCAGCACCTACGAGACCAATGATGATGGCGGGCCACCATGCGCTGTTGAAGTAGTCGCCAAGGGGCTGAGCGAAGAGTGCCAGCACGGGGAAGAAGGCGAAGATAAGCATGGCGCGCATACGGCCTGCATAGGGGTTCATGCCCTGCTTCTCAACGAAAATCTTGGGCAGATAGCCACCAAACATAGAGAGTACGGTAACGATAGCATAGAGGGTGAAGATAAGTGCGATACCCTCGGGGTCAGATGCCTTGTGGCCGAACTGATCCTGGAAGTAGGCGGGAGCCCAGAACAGGAAGAACCACCATACACCGTCGGTCATGAACTTACCGAAGGCAAACGACCATGTCTGCTTGTAGGTGAACGCCTTAGCGAAGCTCATCTGCTTCTCCTCAGTGGCAGCCTCAGCGGCAGCGTCGTCATCGTCCTGGTTGACATACAGCAGCTCAGCCTCGTTGACATGCTTCGACTCAGCGGGCTTGTCGTAAACGAAGATCCAGATAGCAGCCCAGAAGAAGCCGAGTACACCAATGATGATGAAGGCCATCTCCCAACCCAGACTCTTGGCGAGCAAGGGGATGGTGGCAGGAGCTGCCAGCGCGCCTACAGAGGCACCGGCATTGAAGATAGAGGTAGCAAAGGCACGGTCCTTCTTGGGGAAGTACTCTGCGGTCACCTTGATGGCAGCAGGGAAGTTACCAGCCTCACCGAGACCGAGAATCATACGGCAAGCGAGGAAGAGCCACACAGAGACGCTGCTGACAGCCAGCAGGGTCTGCGAGGTGACATTAAACTTAGCCAAGGTAGCAGCAATGGCAGCCTGGTCGGTACCGGCACCAGCAACAGCCTCGCCGATAGCCTTCAGTGTATCAGTGTCGGGCACTCCGTCAACGAAGTGTACTGTCACCCAGCCGCAGCCGGCGTGCAGCACGGCACCCAGCGACCACACCACGATGGCAATGAGGTAACCCTTCTTGGTTCCCATCCAGTCGACGAATTTACCTGCGAAAAGACAGAAGATAGCATAACAGATTGAGAAGACACCAGTAATCGTACCATAGTCACTGTCGGTCCAATGGAACTCAGGCTGGATAAACTCCTTGAACGTCAGCGAAAGCACCTGACGGTCCAGATAATTCACTGTTGTGGCGAAGAAAAGCATCGCACACATCACCCAACGCCAGTTGGTCATTTTAGTAGTTTGAACTGCACTCATTGTTTTTTTAGTGTTTATAATATTTTTTGATTGTTTAGAGTCATAGTCGCTTGCAAAGGTACGAAAAATAATTTATAATTGACCGCAGACTATTGATAATTTTTAAGCAAACGATTGAAATCGTTGCTTTTTAGTCTTGGAAGTATACCTTTTTCACACGATTCGACACGCCTGTAAGCACTTCATAGGGAATGGTGTCGAGGACATCGCTCAGCACAGTGACAGGTAGCTGCTCGCCAAAGATTTCCACTTGGTCGCCCTCTTGACAGTCGATGTCCGTAACATCAATCATCGCCACATCCATGCAGATGTTGCCCACATAGGGCGCCTTCTTGCCGTTGACCAGGCAGTAGCAGGCGCCTCGTCCCAGATGACGGTTCAGTCCGTCGGCATAGCCAATAGGTATAGCCGCAATGACACTATCACGCGTCAGGATGCCTTTGCGCGAATAACCCACCGTCTCGTCCTTCGGCACATGTCGCAGCTGGAGGATGGTGGTCTTCAGTGTGCTGACACACTTCAGGGGTGAGGGGTGAGCGCTGAGCGCTGAGGGGTCGCGAGGGTCAATGCCATAGAGACCCAGTCCCAGTCGGCACATGTCTAACTGGCGCTCAGGGAAGTGCTCGATGGCTGCCGAGTTGTCCATGTGGCGCAGAATCTTATGCGGGAAGGCAGCTTGCAGCTTGCGGCTGGCACGGTCGAACTTCTCGAACTGCATGGCAGAGAAACGGTCGAAGTCATCGCTGTCGGAACCTACGAAGTGGCTGAAGACGGAACGCGGAATGATGGCGTTCTGATGTTGCAGACGGCTGATGACCTCGTCCATATCCTTCTCAGGGTCGAAACCCAGTCGGTGCATGCCCGTATCAATCTTGATATGTACAGGCCACCCCGTGATGCCCTGTCGCTCAGCAGCACGAATAAGGGCATCCATCAGACGGAAGCTATAGACCTCTGGTTCGAGGTCGTAGTCGAACATCGTCTTGAAAGCCGTCATCTCCGGATTCATGATCATGATGTTCTGCGTGATGCCGTTGCTACGCAGGATGACGCCCTCGTCGGCAACAGCCACAGCGAGATAGTCAACACGGTGATCCTGCAAGGTCTTGGCAACCTCGACAGCACCGGCACCGTAGGCATCGGCTTTCACCATACATACCAGCTTGGTCTCAGGCTTGAGGAAGGAGCGGTAGTAGTTTAAGTTCTCGACCAACGCGTTGAGGTTAACCTCCAGAATGGTTTCGTGCACCTTCTTCTCCAGCTGTTCCGTGATGCGGTCGAAGCCGAAAGGACGGGCACCCTTGATGAGGATGAGTTCGTCATGCAGCTGACTGAACTCCTTGCTGGCAAGGAAGGCCTCGGTTGTTGGGAAGAACGACTTCTGGGGAATGGAGAACACGCCGCGCTGACTGCTTATCTCCGGTCCGATGCCTATAATCTTCTGTATGCCACGCTCCATGCAGCGGCTATTGACCTCACGATAGAGGTTGTAAGCTGTCATGCCGCTCTGGTAGATGTCACTCAGAATCAGCGTATTACATAGCCTTTCGGCTTTCGCCTCGTTGTCCAGCGAAGACTGGCGACGTGCCATGAAGTCAAGAGCGATGTCCAGCGAGTTGATATCAGAGTTGTAGGAGTCGTTGATGAGTTGACAGCCGTGTTGTCCTTCCTTCACCTCCAGTCGCATGGCAATAGGATCGAGCGTAGCCATGCGCTCCGCCAGCTGCTCAGGTGTCAGTCCCATATACAGTGCTACAGCGGCACATGCCAGCGAACATGCTTGTGAAGCCTCGTCACAGAAGGGTATCTGGTAGCTCCCTCGCGTACCTTTATAATTATAGGAGACAGTGGTGAGGGATGAGGGATGAGGGATGATGTCTGAAGGCTGATGGCAGATGGATGATGTCTGAGGGGTGAGGGAAATGTTCTCAATGAAGAATGGCGACGAGCTATTCTCGCGGCTCCACCCTATCTTCTCGCCCTTGAAGCCTGAGCGGCGGATGCAGCGCGACACCACGTCGTCATCGCTGTTATAAACCAGCACCTTTGCCCGCTGGAAGAGCAGCATCTTCTCCATGCACTTCTCTTCTATGGTGCGGAAGTTCTCCTGATGGGCAGTTCCCAGCGAGGTCAGCACGCCGATAGTGGGTTGGATGATGTCAGCCAGTCGTGCCATCTCGTCAGGCTGACTGATGCCCGCCTCAAAAAGCCCCACCTGCGCCTGCTCGTTCAGCAGCCATACAGACAGTGGCACGCCAATCTGCGAGTTGTAGCTCTTGGGTGAGCGCACCACCGTCATCTGTGGTGACAGCAGTTGGTAGAGCCACTCCTTGACCATCGTCTTACCATTAGAGCCTGTGATACCCACAATGGGTATGTCGAACTCGTCGCGATGGCGCTCAGCCAGTCGCTGCAGGGCAGCCAGCGGTGAGGGCACCACAAGGTAGTTGGCATCTGCATGAGGGGTGAACGGTGAGGGTTGAGCGGTGAGAGCCTCTTTCTCTACCACAAAGTTTCTCACACCACGCCGATAGAGGCTCTCGATATAGTGGTGACCGTCGTTACGCGCCGTCTTCAGCGCAAAGAACAAGGTTCCTTCAGGGAAACATAGTGAACGGCTGTCGGTCAGCAGCCAGCCTATCTGGGCGTCAGCACTACCAATTCGGCGTGCTCCAATAAGGGTTGTTATCTTTTCTATTGAGTAATTCATAGTGCGAAGGTACTATATTTTTTTCGTAATGCCGTGAGTTTTAACATAGTTTTATCCATCAGTGCCTTATATTCTGGCGAATCGGCATTGAAGGGTTTGTGCCCTAACGCCTGTTTCAGGGGGCGCCACTCCTCCAGAAAGTTCTTAGCATCCTGCGAGAAGGTGGATGCTACCAGCCGCTCCCAGACGTAGTCGACAGCCTGTTCGGAGGGGTGCAGCATATCGGCAGCATAGAAGCGGTAGTCGCGCAACTCGTCCATCAGGATTTCGTAAGCAGGAAAGTAGGTGATGTTTGATGTTTGATGGCTGAAGTTTGATGTCTGAGGGCTGAAATTTGTGAGTAGACCTTGGACAGCCAGGAGCAGGGTGGCCTTGGAGAGCTGAGAACCATGATATCCGTACTTACGATAGCGGATGGGACTGACCGTCAGCACCACGTGTACCTCGGGGTTGCGCTCCTGCAGCAGACTGACGGCTTGCTGCAAGGCTTCCTGACAGGCTGCTACCGTGAGCTCTTCCTCTTGGAACAGGTTTTGTGGTCGCTTCTCGCAGTTGTCAACAATCTCGCCCGTAGCCTTCAGCCGATAGACGTGATTGGTACCCAAGGTGAGGAAGACGATGCGGGGTACAGCCCCTTCGTAGCGTTGCAGCGTATGCAGTACGGAGACGGGGTTATACATCGTGCCAAAGGGATTCACCACCGTAGGGAAGCCCTCCGCCTGGAAGTGTCGTCCTATCTCGTTGGCAAAGCACGAGCCGACCAGCAGTACTGGTTCGCAGGGGGCAATCTCAAACCCTAAATCGCTGATGTCTACAGGTGTCCTAAACTCCATGACTCTCTCTTTCTTCAAGTGATGTACTGAGGGCATATCAGCTTCTGCTGACCTGCAAGCCTGTGCGAGACAGCGTCATGTCGACAAAGCGCGCATTAGGATTAGGTTGTGCGTTGTTGACAATCTGTTTGATACGTGCTGCCGCCTCTGGGTCTTTGGCAACCATATATAGATAGCCGCCGCCACCCGCACCAGGCAGCTTATATCCCAGACAGAGGTCGTCAACCAGGTTGGTGATGCGCTGCACGCTGTCAGGGTTGGTACCGCTGTCTATCTGCTGATTCTGCTGCCACGTCTTGCGAATCAGGCGTCCCATCTCCTGGAAGTCCTGTCGCTGGATGGCCTCATACATATCGGCAGCATGTGCCTTCATGGCTCGCAGTTGACGAATCTCGCCACCGTGATTCAGGAACATGCGGCGCACGATTTCGCCCAGAATCTTCTTTGCCGTACGGGTAATGCCAGTATAATATAACAGATGGCACTGCTTGTATTCAGGTTGGGTGTACAGTCCGTCAGGCAGCCAGCGCACCAGCGGATTCTGGTCGAAGCCGCGTTGGGTCTCCAACAGTTTGACACCGCCCAGCACGCCCCCAAACTGGTCCTGCCAGCCGCCGCCCGTTGTCAGCAGCTGCTCCAGCACCAGCGTGCGCTTGCCAATCTCGTTCTTGTCCCACGCCAGCGAGCAGAAGTCGCTGACAGCCCCCAGCACCGTTGATGCCAGGATGCTGCTGGTTCCCAGTCCGCTGCCTGCGGGGATAGCTGACAGCAGCGTCAATTCTATGCCACAGCCAAAGGCTTCCAACTGTGCCTTCAGCGTGGGATAGTGTTCTGCCGAGAAACCTGGCAGGAAGCCTGCCAATGCCAATGCTGCCTTGGGGATGCTGAAGGGCGACCCCACCTTGTTGTAGTCAGACAGCTGCTCGTAAGTCTCCACACACTCCATCGCTCCCAGGTCGATGCTGCGCAGCAGGACGTGGTGTTCCTTGCAGGGCTTGACATACGCCTGCAGGGGTGGTTGTCCGTTCAGTTCGATGGCGATGTTCACTACGCTGCCGCCTTCCATGAGGCAGTACGGTGGCGTGTCTGTCCATCCGCCGGCAAGGTCGATGCGTACAGGTGAGCGTCCCCATACTATCTGGTCAGGATAGACCGACAATACAGGCGACTGGCGGGTTGCCAGCGCAGCCTCCGTCAAGCCCTCGCGCAGCAGCGAGAAGGCCCGGTTGCTGTCATTACGGAACATGGCATCGTGGATGCGTGTCATCAGCGGTGCGTCGGCAGGCAGCGGTGCCGGCATGGGCAGCTGTCCCTCGCGGAACTGACGGGCAGCGTCTTCCAGATCTAACTGATAGAACACGCTATGCTGCCAGTTCTTAGCCAGTGCGGGCCAGTTCTGACGGCTCAGTTCGTGCCGCTGGTCAAACAGGCGCTTCAGGTTGGCGCGCGTAGCCAGTTCGTCACTGTCCACGCGTTCGTCTATCTTATAGCGGCGCACCTCATAGTCCGACTCGCCAACAGGCACCACATCAATGCATTCGCCGGGTTCGAGAGTCAGTTTCCAGTCGTTCTTGGGCACGCCTGTCACCACATTGTCATGGGTCAGTGTCCAGCCTGCACCCACGTAGCTGTTTTCTACCCAGATGTTATAGTTCTGTTCCGTCAGCGGAGTGTCTATCTTGGCATTCTGCACGAAGATGCTGGGGTGTGGCTTGCGGTCGTGGTGCATGATGTCGCGCTGGTCGTTGACAATGTTCTGGATTGCCAGCGTCGAAGATATCATCTCACGCGAGGTGCCGAAATGGTAGAACTCACCACCAGGCAGGGGTACGATGGCAACGCTTAGTTCCTTGAGCTCCGCATCCTCAATGGAAGGCTCCTCACCCAGCGCACAGCCGAACTCGGAGTATAGGTCGTACTCTTTGAGAGGGCTGAGGGCTGAGGGCTGAGGGCTGGTGTTTGAAGTTTCGCTTCGCTTCATCAGTAGCCGCACCGCCTTGTCGCTGAGCAGCCAGATGCCGATGTCCGTCAGGTAGTAGTGGTCTTTCTGCAGCGTTGCCAGCGTCTCGACACTGGGTTTCTGCAACATCTTCTTCAGGACACTCGGTGTGCGGCGGTCACTGAGGAAGACACCGTGATTCTTGGCTATGGAGGCATCGAGCCACAGTCCGTAGCACACCACATCGGCTTCGGGCACCTGTCCCAGCCGCTCGGCAGCACGTATATACACATCGCCGCTCACTATCATGGTGTGCAGTGATGACGGTGCCTGCTGCATGATGCGCTCATAGAGGGGCAGTTGCAGGTCGAGTAATGTCTGCGACAACCGCTGTCCGCGCTCCCAGCGGAAGACGGGGATGGGCGTGAGCACCTTGCTGCTGATGGCATAGGACGGCAGACGCTTGCTCTGTCCGCCAGCATGCACGATGATGCGCTTCTCACGGGCGAGCCACTCGTCGAAGGTCGCTCCCTTGTCAGAAGCGCCTTCGCCTTGCTCGTGCTGACAGGCTTGCTGCAACAGCCAGGTGGTTCCCCCACCCGACCCCAGCTTATGCCCTATAGGGTCGTGAGTACAAAAAAACTCTTCACGCGAAAGTCCAGTAACATCATGGAAGCAATCCACCAAATTTGGCGGTAATGATAGAAGTTTCTTCATCACATTTTGGTTTTTCTGCGCAAAAATACAAAATAATTATCAATTATCAGTTGTCTATTCTCAATTATTTTGTATCTTTGCCCCCAAATTAAAAAATATTTACTACTAAACAGAACTTTTTATGAAAGCGAATTTCTTTAAAATAGAAGACAAGAAATACCTCACCGCCTGGATTCTCGTCACGGCGTGCTTCGCCTTGTGGGGTTTTGCCAACAATGTGACGACGCCGATGGTCAACGCCTTCTCAAAGATTTTCCGCATCAGTACCGCCGAGGCCTCGCTGGTGCCTGTGGTGTTCAACTTAGGCTACTTCTGTCTGGCATTCCCTGCGGCGATGTTCATCCAGCGCTACAGCTACAAGGCCGGTATCCTGCTGGGACTGGCACTCTTTGCCGCCGGTTCGCTGTTCTTCATCCCTGCCCGCTGGATAGGAGCCTTCCTTCCGTTCCTGTCGTCTTACTTCGTGCTGACCTGCGGACTGTCGTTCCTTGAGACGGCATGTAACCCCTATATCTACAGCTTAGGCAGCAAGAGCACTGCCATAGGTCGTCTGAATGCTGCGCAGGCTTTCAATGCGCTAGGTTCCGTCATCGGTATGTTGCTGGCTATTAGCGTACACTCACACCTCACCCCTGTAGAGGCACACGTGCGCCACAAGATGCCACAGCAGGCTTTCGACATCATCAAAGACCACGACCTGGGAGTGCTCATCCAGCCTTACATCCTCATTGGTGCCATTGTCATCATCATCCTGGTACTGCTGGCCGTACAGCGCCTGCCCAAGGGCACCGACATCAAGACCACCAAGGGCACGCTGGACATCATGCGCGACCTGTTGCACAACAAGCCTTACCGCGAAGGTGTCATTGCCGAGTTCTTCTACGTGGGAGCACAGGTATGCTGCTGGACTTTCATCATCCAGTATGGCACGAAGATATTTGTCGCTGAAGGGATGAACGAACAGGCTTCCGAAGTGCTGTCGCAGAAGTACAACACCATTGCCCTTGTATTCTTTGCCCTAGGGCGTTTTATCTGCGCGTGGCTGATGCGTTATTTCTCGCCCAGCCGCATGCTGTCCATTATGGGTATTGTGGGTGTGATGGCTGTCCTGGGTGTCGTCTTGTTCAACGACCGTAACGGACTGATCTGTCTCGTGGTGGTCAGCGCCTGCATGTCACTCATGTTCCCCACCATCTATGGCATTGCACTCATCAATGTCGGCGAGAACATCAAGATAGCGGGTGCCGGTCTCGTCATGGCAATCCTGGGTGGTTCGTTCTTCCCACCCATTCAGGCTGCCATTCTTCAGATACATGCCAGCTTCCTGGGACTGTCCAGCACCAATGTGTCGTTCCTGGTTCCGCTGATATGTCTGTGTGTAGTCGTATGGTACGGTCACCGCTCGTATGTGCGCTATCACATCATTGACGACGACGGTAATATTCCCAATACACCAGCAGTAATAGAATAACCACCAGCACACCGTAAGCCACATAGGCTATGGTCTCCGTGCGGTCGATGCTCTTGGGGAAGAAGCTCAGCACCACTTCGTGCTTGCCGGGCTTCACCTGCAAGGCACGCAGCACGTAGTCGACGCGTCCCAGCTCCTGCTCCTCGCCGTCAACGGTTGCCGTCCAGCCAGGATAGTAGATTTCCGAGAATACCACCACGCCACCCTTGCCTGAGTTCACCTCATAAGTCAACTGGTTGGGCTCATAGTTCTTCAGCTTGACAAGACTCAGCGTGTCTTGCGCAACAGCCTGTCCTAACAGCTGCTCAAACTTCTTGTCGGCAACGGCCTCATGGCGCAGAGAGAGCTGTCCGATGCGGTCCAGTTCTTCGTTAGCATTGTCGACATAGGTGAGGCGGTCGACAAACCACGCATTGCCATAGGCATAGGGATTCACTACGGGTACCGTCTGCTTGTTCTGCAAGGGCACAATGAAGTACTTCGTGTTCAGCATGTTCAGCACAGGGAACAGGGAGTCGCCGTTCACCTGCGTCATGTCGCCTGCCGCCTCGTTGAAGGCGTTTCCAAAGCGGTTTATCTCTGGGCGCAGGTAGGCATCCGACAACTCCTGGTAGCGGCGCAACTTGGCAGCATGGTAGCCGCCGATGCTCTTCACATAGAAGGAGGTCTCGTTCTCGTTGAACGTATCCGAAGCCAGGTTCAGCACCCTGAAGTCTGGGGTCTGGTCCTGCAGGATGTGGTCAATGGCTGCCGACTTGGGCATGGGCTCCTCGCGTACCGTCTTCTCGACGAACATGCCGTCATTGAGATAGCGCTTGTTCACCTGCCACATATCCACCAGACACAACACGGTGAGCAGGGCTACCGTCCACGAGGCGCGCAGCTTGCCGTAGCGGTACAGCAACAGCATGGCGGTACCTATCGTGATGACAAGCACCGTGCGCCAGCAGTCGGCAGTAAACACCTCCATGCGTACCTTGCTCATGTTGGCAAGGAATGTTCCGACATACTCCTCAGGCAGCATGCCCTTCAACTGCTGTGCGTCGCTGAACGAGGTGAAGTCGAAGAATGCCGAGGGCATCAGCGCAAACACGGCTGCGATGCCTGCCGTCAGGGCGTAAGCTATCAGCAGAGGGGTGATGTTTGAGGGCTGAGGGCTGATATTTGATGTTTGAGAGGTGAGAGGTGAGGGCTGAGGGGTGAGTATCTGCTTCAGTGCAAGCATGGCGAGCAGGGGTATGGTAAATTCGGCAATGACGAGTATCGAGGATACGGTACGGAACTTGGCATACATCGGCACGTAGTCAATGAAGAAGTCGGTAAAGGGCATGAAGTTTTTGCCCCACGACAGCAGGATACTTAAAATGGTAACAGCCAGCAGCGCCCACTTCAATGGACCTTTCACTATGAACAGTCCTAACACGAAGAGCATCAGCACGAAGGCGCCAACATAGACAGGACCTGCCGTAAAGGGCTGGTCGCCCCAATACATATACCATTGTCCGACATACGGTGCCAGTTCTGGGTCGCACTGCTCCATCGCCTTCTTCTGACTGTCCAGGTGGATGTGGTGTGAGCCGCCTTTGGCATTGGGGATGAGCAGTGTCCACGTCTCGTCAATGCCATAGCTCCACTGCGTGATGTAGTCGCGGTCCAGTCCGCTCGATGTCTGGTTCTCGGCATGCTGCTTCACCAGCTCACTCTTGCCACGCATCGACTCCTGACCGTACTGCCACGTATGATAGAGGTTCGAGAGATTCAGGCAGATGGCAATGGCGGCGGCTCCCAGACAGGCTGCCGTGGCTTTCGCTATGTGGCGCCAGCCTCCCTTAATGCCTCCCTGCTTGTTTCTCAGTCCTTCTATGACGAAGGCTATCACCATTGCCACGATGATGAACAGGTAGTAGTAGGTCATCTGTACGTGGTTGGCAAGCACCTCGAAGGCGCCGAAGACTGCCGCCACCAGCATGCCCCACAGGTACTTGCCTCTGAAGGCGAGTACCACGCCGGCTATCATCGGCGGCAGGTATGCCAGCGCCATCACCTTCCAGATGTGGCCTGCGGCTATGATGATGAAGAAATAGCTGGAGAAAGCCCACACGATGGCACCCAGCGCCGCCAGGTACTGACGGAAGTCGAAGGCGCGCAGCAGGATGTAGAATCCCAGCAGATAGACAAAGACATACCACACGTTCTCTGGCAGTCCTAAGTGATAGATGGTCGTGGCCTCCGACAGCAGTTCCGTCGAGTGGTACGACGGTGCCAGCTGGTAGGTGGGCATGCCGCCAAACAGGGCGTTCGTCCAGCGTGTACGCTCGCCCGTCCGCTGGTAGTATTCCATAGCCTCCTGTCCTGCGCCTCGACCTGCCGAGGCATCATGTCTGTACAGCACCCTACCCTCGATGTCGGCAGGGAAGAAGTAGGCATACGATATCACTATAAACATGATGACTACCAGTACGTCTGGCAACCACGCTCTCCAATTCTTCATAACTTTATTCATAATAGCTTTCTTACTTCAATCGCATATTGCGCCACTTCTGACCGATGGCTGCCGATGCCGATACCGACGGGGTCTGCATCTTGCTGTTCTCGATGAACGACTGGCGCTTCACTTCGCTGGTCAGGTAGTCTTGCAGCTCACCCAGTGTGGCATTGCCCTTGGTGTCTTGCAGCTTCTTCAGCAGGTAGTAGGTGAACATGCCGTGCTGCATCTCCTGATAGGGATATGCCGTCTCGTCACCCTGTGCGGCAGTGAATACCACCATGTTGCCCTTCGGCGCCTGCGACTTGGCTTTGATGGCGACACCACGTGCCGATGCCATCATGCCACCCTCGCGCTTGGAGCCGCTGAAGCAGGCATCGAGGAATACCATCACGCGCTGTGCCTGCATCTGACCCAGCTCGCTGTAGAGCCGCTGCAGCGAGTATGCCGACTCCACATCACTACCGGTGCCGTCGGTGGGTAGCAGGTAGGCGGCTTGGGTCGATTCGTCGGGAATGCCGTGACCAGCATAATAGAAGATGACTTTACCCTTTCCCTGCATCACTTCCATAGCCTGTGAGAGCCAGCGCACTGACGAGCGGATGTTGTTCAGCGTGGCATTCTCGTAGAATTTCACTTGTTTCTCAGGCACGCCCAGTGTCTTCAGCACATACTCCTTGAAGACTTGCGCGTCGTTTTCAGCGTAGGGCACGTCGGCCTCGTTGTCATATTTCTCGTTGCCAATGATGACGGCAAAGGTGTTTCGGTCAGCCTCTGCAGTGGTGGGTATGTTTTTGTCGACGGCAATGACAACGGCATTCTTCTTCTGCTCAATGCGCTTCTTGAGGATTTCAAGGTTCTTCTGTGCTTTCTCATTTCCTTGGTCTGCCGACTTCTGATACCAGTAAAGCGCCAGCTCGTCATTCTGTTCTACGCCTTTACCCTTTGAGTAGCAGTAGCCCAAGCCATTCTGCGCAATTCTATTGCCCTGCTCTGCAGCTTTCTTGTACCAGTAGAACGCCTTTTTGGGGTTTTTCTCCACACCCTCTCCGCCGTCGTACAGCAAAGCCAGCGAACCCTGGGCAGGGGCAAAGCCCTGCTCGGCGCTTTTCGTGTACCAATAGACTGCCTGCTTCAGATCTTTCTGCACGCCGTCACCTTTATAGTAGCAGTAAGCCACCTGTGACTGTGCCTTGGCATTGCCGGCTTTGGCTGCTTCTATGTTCTGCTGATACTTGTTGCTCTGAGCCGTCACTGTTGAAGGATTCGTGGCTGACGGTGCCGGTTGTGCTGAAGCCTGTTGCGACTGTGCCTCGCGCTGCTTTGCGCGCGCCTCTGCTGCATGTCGTTTTGCTTCGGCATAGCCATTGGCATCAGCCTTCTCAAACCAATAGACGGCTTGGCCGTAGTCTTGTGGTACACCCCAGCCATTGGCATAGCATCCGCCCAGATTGTCCTGCGCAATAGCATCACCCATATCGGCAGCTTTCTGATACCAATAGGCAGCCTTCTTCAGATCCTGCGGCACGCCCTTGCCGACCTTGTAGCAGACACCCAGGTTGTTGTAGGCTGCCACATGTCCGCCGTCGGCAGCCTTCTGGAAGTAGTTCACCGCCTGCGGCAGGTCCTGAGCACATCCCCAACCATTAAAGTAGCACATGCCCACGTTGTAGCTGGCTATGGATAGCCCTTGGTCGGAAGCCTTCTTAAACCATCTGAGACCCTCTGCCTGATTTTGTGCAACGCCCTGCCCGTTCAGATAGCAGAGTCCCAGGTTGTACTGTGCATTTGGGAGTCCCAGGTCTGCCGACTTACGAAACCACAAAGCCGCCTGAGCATAGTCCAAGGCAACACCTTTGCCGTAATAGTAGCACACGCCGACATTATACAACCCAAAGGAGTTGTTCTGTGCTGCCGCTTTGCTATACCACATGAAAGCCTGCTTGGGGTCCTTTGCGATACCATCGCCCGCGTCGTAGCAAAGACCTATCTGGTTCTGTGCATTGGAATCGCCCTTCTTGGCGGCCTCATAGTACTGGGCAAAGGTACTCTGTCCCATAGCACTCTGTGCCGCCAGCAGCATAGCCACCACCAGCAAGCCTCCCGAGTGTTTCATCATTTTCTTCACGCAGTCACTCATCATAAAAGTCGTAAATAGTTAGAAATTTACCTGATAGATTGTCGTTTCAACAGAATCATGTCGCGGAACATTAGGCGAGTCTCCAACGGACCGTCCTTCTCAACATTCCAATTACGATACAACATTTCTTGTTCAAGAGAGGTGAAAAATAAATTGAGACCATTGCGCTGGTAGAACTCCAGCAGATGCGGCTCATCATAAGCATCAACGATAAGGTGACGACAGCCGGATTTGTTATCGGGAGAAGTGAACCAATCCATAACAAAGTCAATTATCTGAGGGCCAAGATGGAAGCCTTTATACTTTAGGTCAACACCCAACTGGGCTAGCAAGATGGAAGGATAGTTTATGAGCCCCTTCTCGTGATGTACCTCTCGACCTATCTTCTTTTGACGTGCATTGGGTAGACGCTTAGTAAAGATGCTGGCATTGGCGACAGTGAACCCTGCCACAACTTCAGTTGGGTTATCAGGCTGTACCCAGTAATAGGTTTTGCCAAAAAGTTCGTCCTGATAGTCCTGCGCCTCGTTATGAAAGAAATCATTAACAGACTTCCGACCACAATCGAAAGCCTGAATATTGAGTCCAGGTGTACCCTGAGGCAGAAAGTCGAGATCATCAAGAGTCATCTTACCCCAAGTTTACGTTGAAGCTCCAATGAACGCTCCATTATTCTATTAAACCTGTCCTCTCGTTCTTGACTCCACTCAGAACCGCGCAGATACTTTGCGTTGTACTCGCACTGCTCTATAAAGCGTTCTGCCACCTCACCCGTCAGCACAGGAATGTTTGTTACCGGTATTGCCATTTTTCTAATTCTTAACACTTTTCCCGTTTAATTCGCGGTATTTTCACGCTGCAAAGATAATGCAAATATTTGGATTGTGCAAGAAAAACTTGATTTTTGAGATGTTCGAGGCAACTTCCGCAACTTCCACTTGCTTCAGTTAGAGGTAAGAGATAAGGGCTTGCCAACTCTACCATTAGTGTTCGCAGAAACTACCATTAGTGTTCGCCGGCAGTCCGACGGCATCGGACTGGGAGTCCGAAGCCTTCGGACGGGCAGTAAGCCTTAATAGTACCGATCGCTAGCCTTAATAGTACTGATCGCTAGCCTTAATAGTACTGATCGCTAGCCTTAATAGTACTGATTGCAAACCTTAATAGTAGCGATTGCAAACCTTAATAGTACTGATCGATTTTTAATTTTTATTTTCAAAGTTGCCCCCGACTCTCACGAGCCAGGGGCAAGAAATTCACTTATTCATTAACTAATTTAACAAATCTTCATTGCCCACGAGTGTCTCACGACAGCTCTAATGTGGACAGTATAAAAAAACAAATTCTTCATATACTCCTCCGCCCCAAGGCGAAGGGTATCTCTTTTACCTCCCCATGCCAGGGGCGGCTATAGGGTTAACCGCACAAGGGCTTTCACACCCCTGTGCGGTTGAGAGGTTACCATTCGTATTCGGTGTCGTCTTCGTGAGCGCCGAGTGTGATGCCCGCGCCACTACCATAGTCACCATTTGCGCCCATATCACTGCTATCCAGCAGGTGCTGGTGCATCTTCAGTTTGATGACTTCAATCTCAGGATTCTTATATGTCTTTTTCATTGTTATGTCCTCCACAGTTTACTTAATGATTACTTTTTTACCATTCACGATGAACAGACCCTTTGTGGGCTGAGCTACACGCTGACCAGCGAGGTTGTAGAATTCACCTCTTACATCTGACATCTTACTTCTTACATCAGCAATACCAGTAGTCTCGTCATCGAAGACAATGCTCAGGCGAGCGCTGGTTGTCAAATCAGCATCTGCATGCAGATAAGCCTTACCTGCTGCCAAATCGGGTTCTGTATCGTTAATACGGTAGAAGCCAGGACTAGCAGGATCTGTCCAACCAAAGACATAGTTGTGGTCATCCTTAGCAACCGTACCACCAGTAGGCAGACCTACCAGCTTGTTCGTACCGCTGAAAGTAGCATCTTCTGTTGTAGTAGCAATGGTAAATGTCTCACCGGCAGTACCCTTAATCATCAGTCCTGTACCAGCGGCAACAATCTTGTCATCCACAGAAGTCAGGGTTACGGTAGAACCCTCTGCGGCTGATGCTACGTATGCAGTACCACCAGTTACTGCTGACAGATCAAGTGCATAGGTACTTGAGAAGGTGTTCCAACCAGAATCAGTAATAGTTCCTGAAACTGAAGTCGGCCAAGTAACAATGTCCATTTCTGAAATGTACATATTCTGGCTTGTACATGTAATTTCATTTGCACCAGCATTCAGGGCGTAAACAAGTTCATTGTAATTGTTCTCTTTGGTAGCCACACCACCTACCGAACCAGATTTCAAAACTGCGGAATTAGATATTGCAATGGTAGGATTGCTTGAAAAGCCTCCAGCCTTGAGAGTCAGTGTACCAGCATAGCCATCAGCGATGTTAATGGTCACTTTTGCTGTTCCGCCCTTTTCTATCTTAAGATAGGAATTCATATACCTGTAATCACTCTTCGCATCATACTTCGCAGAGGTGAAAGAAACACTGGTGATACCGTCCAGTGAGGAACATAGGCTCCCATCTGTTAATGATTTAGTGTTTCCATCAAATGATGAGGCTGCTCCGACGGGATCTGTAAACGTTGTTCCATTATAGCGAGTAGCATCCTTATAGCTATAGTGATAATGGTTGGCCTCAGCACTTGTTGCCCATTGAGCCGTAAACGACACATCCGATGTAGGCATTGTATAAGGGTCACCAGGTACGTAGTCGTTAACGCCATCATTCCATCCTACGAAGTACTTACCAGCAGGAGCTGCGATTGTACCCTGAATGGGAAGCGTAAAGTCAGAGCCCTCACGAATCTCTACATCTTCCATACTACCTGTACCATCACCTGCAAGGTAGCTAACAGTATGCTTGGGGAGATATGCGTCAGTATACAGTGTAATGATTGCTTGCCACTGGTTGCCGCCTGGCTGGAAAACAAGTGTACCACCGGCTACAGGGCTTGCAATGACAAAGTCTTTCTCTGCTGGAGTTTGTGCTGCCCAAGGCAATGCTATGCTTGAATAGTCTGTTCCAAAAACAGTTCCCCAGTTTGCAGCAGGATTGTCATCTTTATCTTCATAATTATTTCGTGCTACCATTACGGCATAAGTTACCGTAACAGTGCTAGGAACATTGATGGTGTACGTCCTTGCATGGCTATACTTCTTTGACTTAGCATAAGTTGCATTCTGGAAATCAGCACCACCGCCAGTAACATCGATAGTAAAACCATTCGTAAAATAATACTTCGTATTGGCTGTATTGCTGAAAGCATAGGTATCCTGATTCAATACATAGGATGTAGCGGCAGCGGGATTAGCAAAGGGTACGAGTACCGTCACCGTTGCACTGCCTTCAGCAACAGAAGCATTGCCTGGATCTGTCACTGTAATCGTCGTCTTACCACCAGCTACAGCAGTGATTTTTCCATCTGCAGATACGGTAGCAACTGACTCATCGGCACTTTCATAGGTTACCGTGCCAACAGCGTTGCTATAAGTAATCTGAGAGGTAGCACCACCTATAGCGACCTCAACCTCTGAGGCACTTGTCAGCGCAAACGTTGAAGGAGACTTCCAAACACCCGTGAAGGTTGTGGCACCTGTAAGTCTGACACTACTTCCGGCCTCCAGCACTGTTCCTGCTGCCTGAGATACGCCGTTCTGCTTCACGGCTACGTCTGCAGTCCAACCTGTATTAACATAACCGCCATCAGCATCCATTGTTGGCAATGTGAGAAGCGCTGCGCTTGCTGGCTCTGTAGGAGCTGTACCATGTCCACCATTGGCCCAAGTAATAGCATACGAGCTGGAGGCACCTTGAGTAAAACGGATTTGGTAAAAATTACTGTTATCACCTCCTGCGCTTGCCACTGTTACTCTATAATATTTGTCTGCCGTCATGGCATCGCTCGCAAGAAGATAGACACTAGTTGACTTTTGCTCTTTTGTAGTACCAAGTTGTGTAGCATTTCCATCAAGTGCAATTTCTTCAACTTTTAGCGTAATCCACTTGTTGTCAGATGTTTTTTTATCTTTGCCCAAAATAGCAACACCTGTGCAGCCTGTAACATAAAAGCAAGTTGTACGACCACTTGACATTTTCAAGTTGTCTTGGCCATTTGCTCCACTATTAGGTAAAAAACCAGCATTTTCAGGGCTAGAATACCCATGGTCTCCACTATCGGTATTATCGCCGCCATCGCGTGTCATCCATTTATTGGTTGCATTTTTGTTTAAAGTCGACCATGCATAAACAGCACCATAGGTCAGGCACTTTACACTCCCCGTTGTAATAGTAGCGTTAGAAGTGGTATTAGCAACATCCAAGAAGGTGTAATTACCATACTTACCACCTGTAAATGTTTCTGTCAATGGATTAGAGTAATCATTTGCTCCCCACACCCCCGTCACACACAAGACGAGTAGCGTCATCAAAAATAGTAGCTTCTGTTTCATAATTGTTAAATTGTTTGTTAATATTAAGGTAAGTAAAAGATGTTTCCTTCTCCTACACGCCGTCCCTCGCGCGTACATCTATATTTTAAATAGTAGTATATAACAGAAGCGTGGAACTGATTGGCTCCACATCCCTGAGCTGAGGTCCTAGGAAAACCTTGTAAGAAAGATACGGACACATTCAGTCCACGCTAACGCGTGAACCGTTGTCATCCTCGTCTTGTCTTACTTTGAAATTTCCTAGGTTTCAACCCACAAGATCGAAGCACAACGCTTCATAATTCACCAAAATGTCGTGCCGCAGAACTGTAGAAATTCATGCGACGGGGCAAAGTTACGAAATATTTTTGTAACATCCAAAAATTTGGAGCATAAAAAATTGGAGCTGTTTTAAAACACCATCGTACAGCTCCAACGTAAAACGTATCTCCTATTTGAGATAATTGGTTATTTAAGCAGATTCCTATTGCTATTTCCCTCTAACACTTGCATTTGCTGAATGGCAATCTGATTGAGTTTAACAAGCCTCTCGCCTTGTGGCATCCCATCATTGATTAGCACCGCATTGATATTCTCCATATTCGACAGACATATCAATTCGTTGATGGTGGCATAGTCACGGATATTTCCCTTCAAGTCGGGATTCGCCTCTCGCCATTGTTTGGCAGTCATGCCAAACATCGCAACATTTAACACGTCGGCTTCCTCGGCATAGATGATGCTAGCTTGTGCTGGAGTGACTTCGTCGGGTATCAGGTGGCTCTTGATGGCATCTGTATGGATACGGTAATTGATTTTGGATAGTTCTCTTTTTGCCGTCCAGCCCAATAACTCCTGTTCCTTTGCCTTCAAACGCTGGAACTCGTCAATCAGGTAGAGTTTGAAGGTGACACTAATGGCGGTTCCAAACTCAAAAGCAATATCCTTGAATGCGTAGGTGCCACCATAGCGCCCTTTTTTTACAATGATGCCAATTGCATTAGTCTTCTCAATCCATTCACTAACACTCATTACAAAACTTGGCAAACCAGCCTGCATTTTAAAGTGGTCAAATTCGACCACTTTAAAATTGGGATTGTGTATCATCTCCCAAGTTCCAAGAAACTCGATAGTATAGCGAGTACGTATCCAGTTCTTGATGATATCGGCAGCACGGCTTTCGCTTTGTTTGCCGTTAGCCATATCTGTAAGTGAAATATAATCTTTGTCGTCATAAGACAAGACTGTTATTTCTGTGTTCTGAACCGTTATCTTTGCCATAGGGTAGTGCTATTATAAATTATGTGTGCATTAACAATTCCATCTTTTTCATAGTTTACGAATATTGTATTCCATTGCAAAGTTAGCAAATACTTTTGTAACATCCAAAAATTTGGAGCATAAAAATTGGAGCTGTTTTAAAACACCGTTATACAGCTCCAACGTAAGCCCTGCTAACATAGAAGGGTTTATCCTTTAGTTGTTATTTTGATAAAGAGTCAACCGGTTATTATATGAAATCGTTTGAGCCGAAACCGGACGAAGATTCGGAATTGCTGAAATCTTCATCATCATCGAAGTCGAAGAAATCCTCGTGTGCACCAAAGTTTGGATCTGACTGGTCGCCTGCTGAGAGTGCAATCATCTGACGGGGTTCTATCTTGATAACCTCTACCGTTGGATAGCTATATTTCTTTTTCATAGTGATGTCCGTTTTAATTTACTTAACAAGTACCTTTTTTCCATTCACGATGTACAGTCCCTTTGTAGGCTGAGCGACACGCTGACCAGCGAGGTTGAAGTAGTCGCCGCTAAGGTCTTCCGTCTTACTTCTCAGATTGCTAATGCCCGTTGTGCCACCGTCAGGCTCTGAACCTAAGCGCAGCATGGTGACGGAACGGTCGAAGGTGCCCGGCTTGAAGTACGCACGGAAGGCGGGACTGCCGCCAGAGGTCTTCAGCGTAAAGCTGTTTCCAGCATCGTTCAGACAGTAGATGTTAGGCGTCGTCACCTGGGTGGTGCTCCCCAAGAAGCGGTAGTTGCCGCCGGTAACGCCCTCTGTGCCCGTGGTCTTGCTCACAGCGGCACTAGTGCCTATAAACTTAATGGTCTTGCCACTCAGGTCACTTTCGGTCCCCCAGTGGTTGCCAGGCAGTGCGATGATATATGGTGTGTTAGCCTTCATCGTGCTGGTGTAGGCGAAGTTGACGGTGCCAGCCTCGTCGCTGGTGAACTCCTTGACCCAGAAGTCCTTGCCACTATCGCTGGCGCTGGTAAACCAGCTGATGGGCGAGCCGTCGGCAGTCACCTGCTGAACATCGAACGGCAGTATGATGGTACTCCAGCCTCCCGTGCCGTCAGCCTGCTTTGTATTGTTATAGGTAAACTCGATGTTGTCAGCCGTGAAGTCTATAGGCGAATAGAAGTTCTCTCCATCTGTCAGTGTGATGTTGGAGGCTGTATAATTAACACCGTCGTAAGTCACGATGTTGGAACCAGTCAGACCTGCGGGTGTTGCATCGCTCGACCCCAGGATATAAAGTGTATTAGGATTGCTATTTGGAGTGACCGTTGTCACACCGCAACCTGTCAAATCGATAGAAGTGGCAGCAGCGGGAACAACGATGGAACTGCTAGGAAGACTTACATTGGCAGTACCCGTAGCATCATAAGAAATGATACCGGCTTTACAAGTAATATAACCTAATGCATTCCAATCAACCCATGCATTGTTTTTAACATAAGTACTCGCGAGAATATATCCAGTGTCAAACACTCTGTCTGGTACTTCAAAAGGAATTGTAATAGTACCATTTGCCGGAATGGTTACGCCCTTAGACTCATATGCCAACAAACTATTCCCTGCGGAGTTGAACAAACCCCATTCAAAATATCCAGAATAAATCTTGCCACTCTCTGGATTCGATACGGTAATTGTGCCCTTCAACGTTGTTCCATAGAAGTTGCCACCAGTATAATTATCGACAGAGACGTTATCTATATTCAATTCAATGTTATTAGTTACCGTTGCCCCCGTACCTGTTACATCCAATGTAACTCTTTGATTGTCCAACCAAAAATAATTGCCATTAACTGAAACCGCAGCCCCTAAAGAATACGTATGGGTTTCATCGGAAGGAGTAAAAGACAGGACACAATCTTTTGACCCTCCCGCAGGAATCACAAATACCTTTCCGGCAACTATTCCATACCCGTTTTCGTCAATAAGGCAGATATCACCGTCATAGTCATCTTCATAATCGTTTTCAGTGCTCACTGTTACTTCAACCGTTTCGCTACCAGTAACCTTACTCTTATTGATAGTTAGGCCAGTCAACGAAAGACTCCAATTACTTTCCTTTACTTCTAAAACGGTTCCCGATTCAGTAGTCTTCTGAATACCGATGATGGCTTCTTGGCCGTAGTGATACCCATCGCTTGAGCTGCTGCCACCGATGCCTTGAGCATCAGGATCAAGGGCGGAGAGCTTGAAGTAGTTGTCGCTCATACCTCCCCACCCCCAGTTGATGTGGAAGAAGTCCTCGCCCTGATAGCCATCGCACACAAACTCATGACCGCCACCGGATGACGAGCCGGCATAACAGACGACGCGACCTTGAGCAAGCTCATGATACATCATTTCTATCCAGTTGGCATAGGAATAGTCGCTCCTGTTGACATACTGCGTGGTTTCTGTATTGTAGCCGAAATAATTCTTCAAGGCATTCGCTATCGAGGGTGTATGGGCACCTGACGACGGTCCGTAGTCCATCTGCACCGACGTGCCGCAATACAGCATCAGCTGCGCGACAGCGGTTGCGGCATCGGAGACATCGCTTGAGCTGTAACTTTCGACCATTTGGTTCCAATTGATAGGAGTACCGGCAGAAATACCAGCAACGGAGATGCCATAAGATGCTGTCTTATATGCAGGAATATCCGTGGTGATAGTGGTTGTCGTGGACCCCACGCGCATCTCCGTAAAATACATACACTGCGCCATAGCCGTAGCCACACAACCGGTAGCAGCCCTTTTACCAGACACATACTCTGGGCAAAGGTTATTATATGGAGCGCTCTGGTTCCATTGTGTCTGTACCATGGGTGCGATGGGCACCTTGACAGCGGCGGCGCGCATAGCTCTGGCTGGCATATTCTTAATCTTTACCGTCGGGTGTTGCTTAGCCCACGCTATCTCGTCGGCATAACCCTGCAGCCAAGCTCGCATATTGTCAGGAATATTCTGAATATCCAAAGTCCCCGTCTCGCTATATCCCAAGACAGGAACGGCGCAGTCGTCATTGCTGACAATCACGAAGCCCTGCTGGTCTTCGGCATTGAACACATACAGGTCGCTGACGGTACCTGCTAACTTAAGCTCAGGAATGGTGCCAGAAGCACGCCGTCCGCTCAGCGCACCTTGCTGCTGCAGAAACTGCTGAGCTTGCTTCAAAGCCTCAGCGGGTGTTACGTCTGCTGCCACTACTGCCAGGCTGAAGACAGACAGGAAGAGTAAGAATAGTTTCCTCATAGCTTTTATTTTTTCGTTTGGTTTAGTTTTTGCAAAGATACGAACTTAGAATGAAACCGCCAAACATTTCCTGTCTTTTTTCTTTTCGACACGAAAGAATAAAACAAAAAAAATTGGATTTTGGGTACTGCCATTCGACAATAAAAACAAAAAAAATTGGATTTTTGTTTTGTATTGTGCTCATTTATTCGTACCTTTGCAGCCGCATTTGGAAAATCCAAAGCATTCTGGTAACGTGAAAGTGCTGTGATTAAAGGCTCTGAGCGTTCGAAGGATGTTATGCGACAAAACATTTAATCAAAACAAAACAATGTATTTAGATCAAGCTAAGAAGGCTGAGATTTTCGGTCAGTATGGCAAAGACACAAAGGACACTGGGTCGGTAGAGAGCCAGGTTGCCCTGTTCACCTATCGTATTCAGCACCTGACGGAGCACCTGAAGCAGAACCACAAGGACTTTGGTACTGCACGTGCACTGACCAAGATGGTAGGTCGCCGTCGTAAGTTGCTGAAGTACCTGTACAACAAGGACATCAACCGCTATCGTGCACTGATTAAGGCTCTGGGTCTGCGTAAATAAGGTAAGAGGTATGATGTAAGAGGTAAGAGGTAAGAGGTAAGAGGTAAGAGGTAAAACCTCAAATCATAAACTTCAGACATCTGACTTCAAAATTTAAAAGCCTCGCAACATGATGTTGCGAGGCTTTTAAATGTATCATCGGCAGAAGACTACTTCTGCAGCGTGATGTTGACATTCTTCTGCTTGATGTTCTTGCAGTTGGTGAACACGGCATCTTTCTTGGCAAGGATGGTGACATCCTTCAGGCTGATGCCGTCGATAGGCATCTCAGGCAGTCCGTTGAACTCCATGGCACGACCAGCACCATTGCAGACTACGTTCTTGATGTCGATGTTGCGGAAGATGGGTGTCGTCTCGTCAACAGGCATCTTGGTGCTGTTGTCAGGATTGTCGCCGTCTTCAATCATTTCGGCAACGCTCTTGCCACCATAATACATATTAAAGGTGATGGCATCGGTCTTGATGTCAGTCATGGAGATGTTCTTGATGTAGATGTTCTCCACAATGCCACCACGACCACGGGCGGACTTGAAGCGCAGCCCCACATCGGTACCCAGGAACTGGCAGCTGTTGACATAGATATTCTTGGTGCCGCCGCTCATCTCTGAGCCAACCACGAAACCGCCATGTCCGGCAAAGACAGTGCAGCCCTCGACAACGACATTCTCGCAAGGCATGGCGCGACGGCGACCGTCGGCATCCTTACCGCTCTTGATGCAGATGCCATCATCGCCTGCGTCGAAGCGCGAGTTGACAATAAGGGCATTCTTGCACGACTCAAGGTCGATGGCATCGCCATTCTGAGCATAGCTGGGGTTGCGCACCAGCACCTGGTCGACAATGACGTTTTCACACATGAGGGGATGGAGGTTCCATGCTGGCGAGTTCTGGAAGATGACACCCTTGAGCATGACATTCTTACACCGTACCAGCGACACCATGACAGGACGCAGGAAACGCTTGATGGCATTCCACTCCTCTGGGGTCTTGGCTGTAGGCACATTCATGTTGGCACCCTTCTCACCCTTGGCATAACCCTCGGAGGGTACCCAGTAGCCTGGTTTCATCTCGACACTACCCTTCTGAGCGAGCAGCGACTTCCAGTGCTTGGCAGTGACCTTTTCTTTCTTGACAGGGCGCCAGTACTGACCGTTGCCATCTATGACACCCTTGCCAGTGATGGCAATATTGGTGGCACCATTGGCAGAGAGGGGCGACTGCAGACGGCGCGTGTCCAGACCCTCGAACGAGGTCTCGATGATGGGATACAGCGTCTCGTCAGCAGCAAAGAGGATGACGGCTCCAGCCTTGAGGTTGAGTTCTATGTTGCTCTTGAGGACAATAGGTCCTGAGTGCCACACTCCCTGAGGAACGACAAGCTTGCCACCACCCTGCTTGCTCAGAGCATCAATGGCTTTGGCAAAAGCCTCGGTGTTAAGGGTGATGCCGTCACCCACACCACCGAAGTCGGTGAGTTTCACCTGACGGTCAGGGATGACGGGAGCCTTCACTTCCGGCATCTGGAAGGGCAGCTTCTCAGTGTACTTCTTGTAAGGATTGTCTGACCCTTGGTCAGAGTGTGTCGACGCAATTTCAGCTTGCGCACCCAGGCCGACAGCAAGTGCAGCCACGATGGTCAGAAATAGTTTCTTCATACGCTTTTGTTGTTTTTTTGTTAGGTTAATACTATTTTAATTCGTTATTTTCTTTTTCAAGCACCTCGCGCAACGGTATCATGACGAAGTCGCGCTGGTGCATCAACGGATGAGGTATCTGCAGGTCGGGCTCGTTGACGGTGAGGTCGTCATAGCGCAGGATGTCGATGTCAATCGGACGGTCCTGATAGGTGAGCGTTGTTTTCTTCTTTCGTCCCATGTCGCGCTCAATCTGTTGTGTCACCGTGAGCACCTGGCGTGGTGTCTTCTCCGTCTGGCAGAGGATGACAGCATTGAGGAACTCATGCTCGGACTCGAAGCCCCAAGGTGCTGTCTGGAGAAACGAAGACTGGTGCCTGACCTGTCCCACCCGCTCACTGATGAGTCGGATGGCCTCGCGCAGGTTCTGCTCCCTATCGCCCAAGTTGCTGCCTAAACCTAAATACACCTTATGCATAACTTCTTATTAATCATCCAATATCAGCATGGCATCACCATAGCAGCCAAACTGGAAGCCATTGTCGACAGCCTGCTTGTAAGCCTCCATGATGAGGTCGTAGCCGCCAAAGGCGCAGGTTGCCATAAGCATCGTTGACTCTGGATGGTAGAAGTTGACTATCATGGTGTTAGCCAGTCCGAACTCATAGGGAGGGAAGATGAACTTATTGGTCCAGCCATCGAACTCCTTCAGTAAGCCGTCGGTACCGACAGCGCTCTCGGTGGCTCGCAGCGTGGTGACGCCTACGGCACACACCTTGCGACCCTCCTGCTTGGTGCGGTTCACGACATCGCAGGTCTCGGACTTGATGACAATCTGCTCTGAACCCATCTTGTGCTTTGTCAGGTCTTCCACCTCGATGGGGTCGAAACAACCCAGTCCGCAGTGAACGGTGATGAACGAGAGGTTGATGCCACGTATCTCCAGACGCTTCATCAACTCACGGCTGAAGTGCAGACCAGAAGCAGGAGCTGTCACGGCACCCTCGTTCTGGGCATAGATGGTCTGGAAGTTCTCCATATCCTCAGGCATCACCTCACGATGATTGACGATGTAGCGAGGCAGCGGTGCCGACCCCAGGGCAAAGAGCTCGCGCTTGAACTCGTCATGCGGACAGTCATAGAGGAATCGGAGCGTGCGGCCGCGGCTGGTGGTGTTGTCAATGACTTCTGCCACCATGGGGCCATCCTCTTCGAAGAACAGCTTATTGCCAATACGAATCTTGCGGGCGGGCTCTACCAGCACGTCCCACAGGCGCAGCTCCTCGTTGAGCTCGCGCAACAGGAACACCTCTATCTTTGCATCTGTCTTCTCCTTGGTGCCAAAAAGTCGGGCAGGAAACACCTTGGTGTCGTTGAACACAATGGTATCGCCCTCGTCGAAGTAGTCGATGACATTGCGGAAGGTCAGCGGACGGTCGGTAGCGTTGCCGTCGGCGTCTTTCTCAAACATGTCGATGGTCTGACTCTTGCGGTGTACAATCATGAGCCGACATTCATCACGGCGGTACACCTTGTCAACGGTGCCGTCTTCGTTCTCGAACACCCGATGTGGAGGCTCGAGTGCAACCTGATTCTCTGGCAGTTTAAATTTGAATTGTGAGAGTTTCATTCTGTATTGTTGGTTGTTGTTGTCGATAATGTAATATTTCAATGGTTCAATTGTTAGCAGCGGGGGTTATTTCCTGGGCTTCGAGCCACTGGGAAAACTCGTCAAGCGTGAGGCAGTCTTCTATGCGCACATTGCCTAACTGCGTACGACACAGCGCTGTCAGGTGGGCACCGCTGTCAAGTGCCCTGCCAATGTCGCGTGCCAGCGAGCGGATGTAGGTGCCCTTGCCACAACGCACACGGATGTCCATCTGCATCCTGACGGGGTCAAAGCGTGTCAGTTCCAGTTCGCTGATGTGTATCTGCTTTGCCGCCAGCGCCACCTCCTCGCCTTTGCGCTTCAGCTTATAGGCACGGTCACCACCTATCTTACAGGCTGAATACTGGGGCGGCACCTGACTGATGTCGCCTAAGAAACGGGGAAGGACACGCTCTATCACTTCACGTGTGATGTGGGCGGTAGGATACGTTTGATCTACCTCATGCTCTAAGTCGTAGCTGGGAGTCGTTGCTCCCAGCTGGAGGGTTGCAGTATATTCCTTCGTGTCCAGCTGTAGGCGTTCTATCTCCTTCGTCTTCTTACCCGTACACAAGATGAGGACGCCTGTGGCCAGCGGGTCCAGGGTGCCAGCATGACCTGTCTTGACACGCTTGACCCCCATCTTTCTGGAGATGCGGCTTCGCACGAATGCCAAAGCGCCAAACGATGTCATGCCGTAGGGCTTGTTGATGAAGATATATTCGCCTTCTGTGAAGTTCATTTAGTCAACCATTGCAAGTGAGTGTCCTGTCAGCAGCAACACGATGATGATGCCGCCGACAATTATACGGTAATAGCCAAAGGCTTTGAAGCCATACTTCGTCAAGAATCCTACAAACCACTTCATGGCCAGCAGGGCAACAATGAAGGAGACAGCGCAACCCAAGATGAGCATGGTGATGTTGTGCGCCGTGGCCCACGAGGCCTCTTCCTTCAGCAGGTCGAGCAGGTCGAGCAGGGTGGCTCCGGCCATCGTAGGTACGGCGAGGAAGAAGGAGAACTCGGCAGCCTTCTTACGCGTCAATCCCTGTGTCATACCACCAACGATGGTTGCCATAGAGCGCGAGACACCCGGGATGACAGATATACACTGATACAGTCCGATGTTGAAGGCGCGCTTCTCGTTAATCTTATTCTCGTCACTGCCCTTATTGAACAGTTTGTCACAATACAACATAAAGACACCACCCACGACAAGCATGACGGCTACGACCTCCACGCTGTCGAGCAGCCAGTCGAGCAAGCCAGACTTCTTGGCAGCCAACCCCACCACAACGGCAGGCAGGACACCGATGAGCAGCAGCCAGTAGAAATAGAAACGGTGTTTCAGCTTCTGAAACGTGGTACTGCCAGCAGGAGCCGGCGTGTTGTCGAACTGGAAGAAACGCTTCCAGTAGAGGCATACTACGGAGAGGATGGCACCAAACTGAATGATAAACGTAAAAGCATGGACAAAGGGGTCACCCTGTGGGATGCCCAGCAGATTCTGTGTGATAATCATGTGCCCCGTCGAAGATACTGGCAGAAACTCCGTCAGCCCTTCAACAATGGAGATGATGATGGTCTCAATCCATGTCATTTCGTTACCTCCTTATCCTTTGGTCTCCTTACTACCGCATAAATCATTGACACGAAGCCTATCAGACAAACTAGCGGAGCCACCTTGATGCGGCGGGTGCTGAAGATGTCGGGTTCGTAGGCTGTCTCCGAGGAGCCTGGGCCGCTCATGAGCAGGAAGCCTATCACCACTACTGCCATTCCGATGGCAAGCAGGATGTAGTTTACTCTATCGAAAGCTAAATCTTTCTTATCCATATATTTTGATGTTTCGTTATCTTGACATTAAATCTTATAAAGTTCACGAGCACGCATGCGCAAGAACTTGTTGACGGCGAGCCACGCACACAGTGCCGTGATGATGAGGCCGAACAGCAGGACAGCACCGGCGGTAATAGACAGCACCTGCCACGTAACTATCTCGTCGACTCCTGGTTGGATGACCCACAGCGCATAGTAGCATGCCCCCAGGATGGCAATAGCCAGAACGGCGGCAATGAGTCCTACCCCCATGGCTTGACGGAGGAAGGGGCGACGGATGAAGCCCCACGAGGCGCCCACCAGTTTCATGGTATGAATGACGAAGCGGTTGGCATAGACGCTGAGTCGCACGGTATTGCTGATGAGCGAGAACGACACAAAGGTGAGCAGCACCGCCAGCACCAACAGTATGAGACTGACACGGCTGAGATTGACATTCACCTTGTCCATCAGGTCTTCCATATACGCCAAGTCGCTCACACGCGAGTCCTTACGAATCTCCTTAGCTATCCATTTCAGCGAGTCACGGTTGGCATAGTCGGCATTCAACTTAATCTCAAGGGTGGCAGGGAAGGGGTTAAAGCCAAGAAACTCGGTAGGGTCGCTGCCCAGTTCCTTGACTTGCTCGCGTTTGGCCTGTTCCTTACTGATGTAATCAATGTTATGGGAATAGGGACGGTGGTAGAGGTCACGGCAGAAATGACGGGCATCGTTCAGCGACACGGAGTCTTTCAACATAACGGTGACAGTGAGGTTCTCCTTCATGTGGGCTGACAAGTTGTGAGCCGAGAGTACGAAGAACACCACCATTCCTAACAATACGAGCACCATTGTAGTGCTTATACATAAAGTAACGACCTGCAGACCACGGCGGCTGCGGGCTTTGCGCTTATTCTTGCTCATTATTCTCTTTTAGACGTAATACACCTATTTCGTACAAAGCTGCGATTTAGCAAGCGTCATGATACTGGTATCGATGACCGAGCGTGAGCAGTTTCGCAGGCTTTGCCTGCAAAGGTACAAATAAGTGAGCGAAAAACCAAATTTCTTTTGGAATTTCGCCATTTTTGCATTAACTTTGTACTCAATTATGAGTACGATTATCTATCCGTCGCCCATTTTCGGCCCTGTACATAGCCGCCGACTGGGCATTTCGCTGGGCATCAACCTTCTGCCTGCCGATGGCAAGGTATGCTCGTTTGACTGTATCTATTGTGAATGTGGCTTCAACGCAGACCATCGCCCTACCCTGCCGATGCCTTCGCGTGAAGAGGTTGCCGAAAAACTGGAAAGACAGCTGCAACAGATGGTTGCTGAAAACAAGCTGCCTGATGTGCTGACCTTTGCGGGTAATGGTGAGCCTACGTGTCATCCGCACTTTGCAGAAATAATAGATGACACCATCAGGTTGCGCGACAAGTACTGTCCGAATGCTAAGGTATGTGTGTTGTCTAACTCCACCATGATTCACCGCCAGCAAGTGCACGATGCCCTGATGCGGGTGGATGACAACATTCTTAAGCTGGACACGATAGACCCACTATACATCAACAAAGTGGACCGCCCCAACGGGAACTATGATGTAAAGCACATCATTGAACGCATGAAAGCTTTCAACGGACATGTCATCATCCAGACGATGTTCATGCGAGGATGTTGTAAGGGGAAATCGGTGGACAATACTGGTGAGGCGTTCGTAGAACCGTGGCTGAAGGCGGTCAAGGAGATAGGACCTCAGCAGGTAATGGTTTATACCATAGACCGCGAGACGCCCGCCCAAGGTCTGGAAAAAGCCAGTCGCGAACAGCTTGATGCCATTCGCGACCGTGTCATTGCTGCAGGCATACCCTGCACTGCAAGCTACTAAAGGTACTGACCACCCTGCAACAAGCATTTAGTCGTCGGGGTTGCCCTTGTAGTGATAGGGTTTGAGGTGGGGATTGTCTCCGAAATACTCATCTTGAGCAGGCGGAGGCACCAAGCGCTCGTTATAGTCGCCACGAGCAGGACCGAGATCAAGCACGAGGTCTTCATAATTGACCGTGGAGATGACAACACCAAAGACACCAATGCCTACACGGACGCCCTGCGGATGGCGTGTATTCCGCACATAAGCCGTCTTGAAAGACGTATGGTCATAAACCTCCAACGTATTGAATTCATAAAAACACTTCAACAACTCGCGATTGGTCAGTGTGGTATCGGCCTCTGAGTAGGTGCGAACCACGTTGGCAAAGTCTTCGTCGAGATTGTCGTTGTTGATACTGTCGTTGTCCTGCAGGCACTGGTGAATATTATCCATCGTGGCCTGAAGCATTTTCTTCTCGGTAGGCACCGTGATAATGGCAACGATAAAGAGGATGAGGGCAATGGCGGCAAGGATAATAATCTTGCCCAGACAACTGTGATAGAACTCCTGAAAGAGGGTCTCTTTCTTGTAAGTGTCTCTGTTAAACTGATCCATAGTGCTTTAGTATTTGGTTTTATGATTTGTTGTGGATGAGGTTCATGAACTCCTGGCGTGTCTTCGCCTGATTGAAAGCTCCAGAGAAATCGCTGGTGGTCGTGATGGCATTCTGCTTCTCGACACCCCGCATCTGCATACACATGTGGCGAGCTTCGACAACCACCATGACGCCCAAGGGCTTCAGTGTCTGCTGGATGCACTCCTTGATTTGCAGTGTCATCCGCTCCTGAACCTGAAGACGGTGGCTGTAGATGTCGACAACACGCGCTATCTTAGAGAGTCCTGTGATATAGCCGTTAGGGATATAGGCTACATGGGCTTTTCCATAGAAAGGCAGCATGTGGTGTTCACAGAGTGAGAAGAAATCGATGTCCTTGACTATGACCATTTGCGAATAGTCTTCCTTGAACAAGGCATCGCGCAACACTTGGTGGGCATCCATCTCGTAGCCACGCGTCAGCACCTGCATGGCTTTGGCTACACGCATAGGGGTCTTCTGCAAACCTTCGCGATGAGGGTCCTCGCCCAGCAGTGACAGGATGTCCTTGTAGTGAGCTGCTAATTCATCAAGCCCTTCTCTGAAAATTTCGTTCTCTGGATACATATAATATATTAAGGTGTTAATACGAAGCGACAGAGATTTTTCCCTTGACAATGGTACACTGGTCAAAACCCAAACTCTTTAGACTGGACAGCATCTGATGAGCCTCCTCATAGGTTCTGTAGTTGCCAACACGACATATCCAGCGGGGACTATAGAAGTGGACATAGACGGGAACATTGGGAAAATGACTCTTGATGCTGTTGCGAATGGCCTCTGCACGCTGACGGTCTGCACGGGAGTTGCCACCGGCAAAGGCCTGTACACGGTAGCCAATAGCCTTTATGGTACGGGGCTTCGCGATTTCCTCTGCCTGCTCATCCTGTCCTGCCGGTGTCTTGTCAGCGGTGGTAGGCGTCACTGGTTTCGCCGCTGGAGTAGAACTATTGCCAGAGGCAGGTGAAGACGGTGGTGTCTGGGGCCTGTTTACATTGCCTAAGACTGTAGTGTTGACTAACTGGTCAATGCTGTCGCTCTGATGAATGACCACAGTGCCCTGGCTGCCACTGTGTTTTTGCAGACGCTGGGTGAAGGTCTGCGCAGTTAGCGGCAAAGAAGTAAAAAGGTAAAAAGGTAAAACTACCAACACCGTTTTTAATATTTGATATTGTCTTGTCTTCATAATACTTTTTTCTTTTTTACTTCTTCACCGTATTACTGTCACTTATTTCCATGCATCAATGATACCCTTGAAGTCGGCACACTTCAGTGAGGCGCCACCAATGAGTCCACCGTCAATGTCGGCTTTAGCAAAAAGCTCAGGGGCATTGCTGGCCTTGCAGGAGCCACCATACAGGATGCTGGTATCGTCGGCAACTGCTTGTCCGTACTTCGCAGCAATGATAGAACGGATATAGGCATGGATTTCTTCTGCCTGCTCGGCCGTAGCTGTCTTACCTGTACCGATAGCCCAGATGGGTTCATAGGCAATGACTATCTTACGGAAGTCCTCCTCGCTGAGGTTGAAGACGCTACCCTCCAGTTCTGCCTTCACAACGGCATTCTGTTGGTTGGCCTCGCGCTCTGCCAGCGTCTCACCAATGCAGAAGATGACCTTCAGACCATTCTTCAGTGCCAGTAACACCTTCTCTTTCAGAATCTCTGGTGTCTCCTTGTAATATTCACGACGCTCAGAGTGGCCCAATATAACATACTGTGCACCTGTTGACTTCACCATTTCTGCACTTACTTCTCCTGTGAAGGCACCCTTCTCCTTATCGGCACAGTTCTCTGCGCCCAGACCCACGAGGGCTGGATCAAGCTCCTGAGCGACAGATGCCAAGTGGATGAACGGTGTGCAAATGATGACATCACAGTTAGGCTTCTCGGCCTTCAGTGCTGCGTTCAGTTCTTTGGCCAGCGCCACTCCTTCCTGCAGGTTCAGGTTCATCTTCCAGTTGCCTGCTACAATCTTCTTTCTCATCTTTCTTGTCTTTTTTTTAAAATATTTATTTACTTTACTTGACTGTTCTTTTTTCTTAGCCCAGCGTGACCATGCCCACAGGCGGTCGCCCAGTGAGAGCAGCAACAGGGGCAGGATGTACCACAAGAAGATATAAAGCACCTTCTGTGGAATAGAGTCTTCTGGCAGACTGCCAATCTCAAGCGTCTCCAAACGCCCGTTGAGCGTATATTCGTCAGGCAACCTATTGTGGCTCCACTTTCGTATGATGACACCATCCTTCAGCAGCAGCAGTCCAGGATTACTACGAATCATTGTCTTCAGTACGATGTCATCAGTATGACAGAACGGATACTCTGCTCCCGTCTGGTCCTGCCAGTGCACGATATCTTCCTCGCCGCTTGCTGTCATGCAGTAGAACGGATAATCGTGGTCTTGGGCATATTCGTAGACCTGATTGATGAGGTCCAACTGACTGTCGTCTGCCTGTTCCAGATGAGGAGCGACAAGCAGGAAGAGGTAGCCCTTACCCGTCAACAGCGAATCTGTAATGTCTTCACCATCGGTTGCACGTTCCATAAAGAAATCGGCATAAGGCGACTCCTCGCCTTGTAACATCTTCTGCCAGCCAGCTTTAAGGTCTGTCCCTATATGATAGGGGCGGAAATCAAAATATGGCAGGTCATATAAAGACCGCCCAGACACCACTAAGATGAATATCGCAGAGTAGTTGATGACTATCCACTGTTTGCTACGGCTGATAAACCGCACCATGTCCAGCGGCCAGCATCTCACGATGACGGCAGCCACCAGCAGTACGACATTCTTCCAGAAGGTCTGCCAATTGGTCAGCACGATGGCATCACCAAAACACCCACAATCACTTATCGGATTGGCCACTGCCAACCACAGTGTAAGGGGTGTCATCACTATCAGAGCCAGCAGTGTCAGCAACGATGCCAACCGGCGGCGGATGGCAAAGAGCAAACAGATGCCCAGTCCGAACTCTATTGCCGACAGCAGGACGCTCATTCCCAAAGTTACAAAGTCTGGGGCATAAGCACTCAGGTGTAACGCCTGCAGATAATCGGCTATCTTATATTGTGTGCCCAGCGGGTCGACGGCTTTTACAAACCCTGACAGCACGAAAGTTACTGCCAATGCCAGTCGGGCTATATTTACAATGACCTTTCTCAATTGTTATATATTAACACTCCTTATCCTCAACTCCCAGTTTTATAGCACCAAAGACAGCATAGTTGATGATGTCCATGTAGTTGGCATCAATGCCCTCGCTTACCAGCGTACCACCATCCAGATTCTCAATCTCCTTGATACGTTCTATTTTCGTCAGGATGAAATCAGTATAAGAACTGACGCGCATGCCCCGCCAAGCCTCATCATAGTCGTGGTTTTTACGCTTCATCAAAGCCAGAGCCTCCTGCGCATAATGGTCATAGAGCGTCATCGCCTCCGCAGGAGTTATATCCACCGTGTCGCTAAAGCCTTGTGCCAACTGGATGAGTCCTACAATGCCGTAGTTGATAAGGGCAATGAACTCTGGCCGTATGCCCTCTCCGACAAGCGACTCTTTCTTTATCTCCAAAGAGCGGATGCGCTTGGCCTTGATAAACAACTGGTCGGTGAGTGATGCGGGGCGCAGTATGCGCCACGAGGCTCCATAATCGTGGAGTTTCTTCTCAAACAGCGAGCGGCACTCGGCTATCACCTGCTCAAACTGAACGTTGGTTTTTGCTTCATTATTTGCCATAATCGCCTGCAAAATTACAAATTATTGATGACACAGCAAAAAAAATTACTCTATTTCTTTTTGCTTCTTATGGATATAACGTATCTTTGCCCCTTGGACATCAGCCTCCAACTTCAGTGAGTCCAGACGGATACGCTTCTGGACATTCAACGTATCTGGATCTGACAATGCCAACTGCAAGAGACTGTCGGTCTTTGACAGTTCTGCTTTCACCTTTCGCAATTCCTTGGCATAGAATTGTGTCCGCAAGTCATGCCGCAGCTGCCGCTTTTGCGCTTCACGCCGATTACCGCAACCCGTTAGACATACGACAACGACAAAAAGTATCAGGATTCGCTTCATCACCATCTTTGTTTACTTATTTGGGTGGCAAAGGTACAAATAATTTTTCATCTTTCATCTTATTCTTTCGTCTTTCATCTTTAATCTTTAATTTTTTTTGTACCTTTGCAGCCATGAAGCTGTATTCAGACCAAGCGTTAGCAAAAATACTAGATCACGATATTTTCCACCTGATAGGCGAAGTGGCTGACGGGATGGGAGTGGAATGTTATGTGGTGGGCGGCTATGTCCGCGATATTTTTCTTGAACGACCCTCTGATGATATTGACGTGGTTGTGGTAGGTAGCGGCATTGAGGTAGCCACGAACTTGAAACAACGGTTAGGCAGACGGGCCCACCTCAGCGTCTTCCGCAATTTCGGTACTGCACAGGTAAAGATGGGTGACATGGAGGTGGAGTTCGTAGGAGCACGCAAGGAAAGCTATAGCCACGACTCGCGCAAACCCATCGTGGAAGACGGCACGCTGGAGGATGACCAAAACAGACGCGACTTCACCATCAACGCGATGGCTATCTGTCTGAACAAGACGCGCTTTGGCGAACTGGTTGACCCCTTCAACGGCATTGCCGACCTACAGGAAGGCATCATTGCCACACCACTTGACCCAGAGATCACTTTCTCGGACGACCCTCTACGCATGATGCGCTGTATCCGTTTTGCCACGCAGTTGAACTTCGAAATTGAGCCAGAGACTTTTGATGCCCTGCAACACATGGCCGAGCGCATCCGTATCGTAAGTGCTGAGCGCATTGAGGTGGAGCTCAACAAAATCATGATGGCACCCCACCCCAGCGTGGGACTTGAATACCTGCAAAGTGCCGGTTTGCTACAGATTATCCTGCCTGAGCTCAGTGCACTGGACATCATAGAGAAACGTGACGGCAAGGCGCACAAGAATAACTTCGACCACACGCTAGAAGTCCTTGAGAACGTTGTTGCTGCGCAATCGAATTCCAGCGGCACACCGCTCACCTCTCACCTCTGGCTGCGGTGGGCGGCATTGCTACACGACATCGGAAAGACGAAGTCGAAAAGATGGGAGCCGGGTGTAGGCTGGACATTCCATAGCCACAACACCATCGGAGCAAAGATGGTGCCGCAGCTATTCCGCCGGCTTAAACTACCCATGGGCGCTGAAATGAAATATGTGCAGAAATTGGTCGACCTGCACATGCGCCCCCAGGTCATTGCCGACAGCGAGGTGACCGACTCTGCCGTGCGCCGCCTGCTGAGTGATGCTGGTGATGACATTGACGACCTGATGACACTCTGCGAAGCTGACATCACCTCAAAGAACGAAGTTAAAAAGAAAATGTTTCTCGAGAACTTCCGCATGGTGCGTGAGAAACTCACAGACTTGCAGGAGAAAGACTACAAGCGTTTGCTGCAACCTGTTATTGACGGCAATGAGATTATGGAGCTCTTCCATCTTCAGCCCAGCCGTGAGGTCGGCGTGCTGAAACAATACCTCAAAGATGCCGTACTAGACAACAAGGTGGAGAACGAACGTGAACCGCTGATGCAACTATTGCTGGAAAAAGCCCGCCAGATGGGTCTCATCTGACAGGCTCTCAGGTGTTTCTCATAGTGTCTTCAGGAAATCACAAATCGAAGTTTATCTTTGCTCCGACTATCAGCCACGTACCAGGTTGCGGCACGTTGCCATAGTCTGTATAGTGGCGACCAAACAGGTTGTTCAATTCTCCGTACACACTATAACGGTCGGCATTCCACGCCAGACGCGTGTCCACCACATCATACGTATGGTACGGTTCCAGCACACCATCGACAGTGGTATAGGTTCCCGTGCGCTTCTGCAAGCGGTACTTCACGCCCAAGTCCAAACTGCCCACCAGTCGCATCTGTAGTTGGGCCACCAGTTTATGGCGCAGATACTCCAGCTTCGACTGTGTCAGCAGTGCCGTCTCGCGCTTGCTTTGATCGTTATAGCTGTAGGCCACACAGAACGACGACTTCCGCCAACCCAGCAGCTGTTCCATACTCAGACTGACTGACGACTCGAAGCCCAGCGTATTGACCTTCGTATGGTTCACGCTCTGCCAGACAGGATCTGCTGTCGAGGGATCCATCACCCAGTCAATCATGTTACGCAGATGGTGGTAGTAGACGCTGACCTGTGCCGTGATGGCGGGTGTCAGGTATTTAACGCCACCCTCCACGGCATGCAGTTCCTCAGGCTTCAGGTGCTTGTCAGCCTGATGACCACCCACGCTATAATATAGCTCTGTAAACGACGGCATGCGCAGTGACGAGTTATACGAGGCATATACCTTCCAGTCGTTGCCGATGCGGTAGCTGGCATCTACACCGGGATAGACGGTAAAAGGCATCTCGTTCCATGTATTCTTCACCGCCACGATGCCTGCCGACAGCGTGAAGCGGTGCAGCAGCACATTATGCTCGAGGTGGAATGAGAGGTTCGAGCGGTTCAGCCCCACCTTGTAAGGTCCATGCGGACTGCTCAGTGGCTCACCTAGGTTGCCGCTGACAATGTCCTCGTTGCGGAACTCAGCGCCAAAGGCCGTACGTCCCAGTAGCCAGTCGAAGTAACTGTTCAGGTTGATGCCGAAGACATCTGTGCGGTGATGGTTAAAGGGCACCTTGTCCTCCATGTCGCGTATCAGTTCGAAACGGTCATAAGAACGATTCCAGTAAATGGCCGGACGGAAGTGCAGACGCCCCTTCGTCTCGCCCTGCAACGCCGCATACCACTTCATGGTACGCTCATACTGCTCGTCGTACTTTGCGCTGTAGAACGTGTTCGAGCCCCAGCCCTTGACCGACATGCCCGCATGCCAGTTCATGCGGAAGTCATCATGGTCGTACATACCCTGATAGAATAGCTTGCCACCCCGGTAGTCGCTGTTCAGCCGTTCCGCCTTCGAGCGTTGGTAGCCATCCGAGCGGGTGTATGATGCAGAAAGAGAGGAGCCCATCCCCGACACTTCCCCTAGGGAACGGAGGCTGATGCGGCCTGCGGTAGACCAGTAGCCAAAGGAGCCTCCCTCCATGCGCGCCTGAACATTTCTTTCTCCTTTTGTCTCTCGTCTCTCACCTCTCGTTTCACTCGTCACAATGTTGATTGCACCCACCAACGATGAGGTGCCATAGACACGGCCGGCAGGACCCTCCAGCACCTCGATGCGGATGATGTCACTCACGTCACATGGTAGGTCGAAGGCATTATGGCCCGTCTGCGCATCGCAGATGTTAATGCCGTTCAGCAGGATTGCAATCTGCTCACTGCTACTGCCTCGGATGCCGATGTCCGTCTGGGCACCAAGTGGACCGCGCTGACGCACGTCGACGCCTACGGCATACTTCAGCAAATCGTTAATACTTTGTACTGGCGCCGCTTGAATATCCTCGCGACTCAGTACAGTGACCATTCTCGCGGCTTGCCCAAGTGCAAGCGGTGCGCGGGACCCCGTGACCTCCAGGTCTTCGAGCGTCACCTCCTTGTCCGTGCTTAGGCTGTCGGCGGCAGTCATGCTGGTGGCGGAACCATCAGCCACCCTGTTGTTGTCACTGGCAGCAATGGCCGTCTGCTGCGTGGCAACACTCAGCACACCAATGGTGACAACACGCCCCAAGCAGGCAAAGAGAGCATATCCCTTCCGCGAAAACTGGCGGAAGCGGAGTGCTTTGCGCTGATTGAAAAGTGGTTTATACATCATATTTTTCTAAAAAAGTCGTGCAAAGGTACGGATTTTTTTGTACCTTTGCAAGCAATTATGAAAGATTCTGTTTTAATTCTCAGCGGTGGCATTGACAGCACCACCCTGTTGTATGACGAGCAGGAGCGCATCGCCCTGGCCATCTCGTTCGACTACGGCTCGAAGCACAACGCCCGTGAGATTCCTTATGCCCAGTGGCACTGCCGCCAACTGGGCATCCGCCACATAGTCATCCCACTGGAGTTCATGACGAAGTATTTCAAGAGTTCGCTTCTGGAAGGTGGCGCTGACATTCCCGAGGGTCACTATGCCGACGAGAACATGCGGTCGACGGTTGTTCCCTTCCGCAACGGCATCATGCTCTCCATCGCCGTGGGCATCGCCGAGTCGAACGGTCTGAAATACGTGATGATGGCGAACCACGGTGGCGACCATACCATCTACCCTGACTGCACCCCACAGTTCGTGGATGCCTTCAACCGCACAGCCCAGGTCGGAACCTTTGTCAATGTCCGCCTGCGGTCGCCATACACAAACATCACCAAGGCTGACATTGTCGCCCGCGGCAAGGCGCTGGGCATCGACTACGCGAAGACGTGGTCGTGCTACGTTGGCGGCGACCGCCACTGTGGATGCTGCGGCACCTGTGTTGAGCGCCGCGAAGCTTTCACCGCCGCCGGCATCAACGACCCAACAATCTACGAAAAATAAATATAGGCAATAAATCTTATCAGCAATCACAGAAGCCCTCTAGCCGAATAAGGCGCGGAGGGCTTCTTCGACCTTGCGAACAGGTACAAGCTCTATCTTGAACTTCTTACGGTTTAAGCCCGAAAGATTGTACTTGGGGATGATGATGTGCTGGAATCCCAGCTTCTCAGCCTCTGCTATGCGCTGTTCTATGCGGGCAATGGGACGCACCTCACCACTTAATCCTACCTCGCCAGCCATACACCATCCACTTTCTATCGGTGTGTCGACATTGCTTGACAACACGGCGGCAATGACACTCAGATCCATTGCCATGTCCGTAACCCGCAGGCCACCAGCGATATTCAGAAAGACATCCTTCTGCATCAACTTGAAACCTACGCGCTTTTCCAGCACGGCCAACAGCATGTTCAGACGGCGCTGGTCAAAGCCGGTGGCACTTCGTTGCGGTGTGCCGTAGGCAGCTGAACTCACCAGGGCTTGCGTCTCTACCAAGAAAGGTCGAACACCCTCAATGGCACTGGAAATGGCAACACCACTTAAGCCGTCATGGTCTTCTGTGAGCAACAGCTCCGAAGGGTTAGACACCTGGCGCAACCCCGTCTGCCGCATCTCGTAGATACCCAGTTCTGACGTGCTTCCAAAACGGTTCTTGATGCTGCGCAGAATGCGGTACATATAGTGCTGGTCGCCCTCAAACTGGATGACGGTATCAACAATGTGCTCCAGAATCTTTGGTCCCGCCAAGGCTCCTTCTTTCGTGATATGACCGACAAGGATGACAGGGACGCCACTCCCCTTCGCAAAGCGCAGCAGGGCAGAGGCACACTCACGCACCTGAGCAATAGAACCGGCACTCGACTCCACATCCTCCGTTGAAATGGTCTGGATGGAGTCTACAACCAGCAAGTTCGGCTGTACCTCACTGACATGCTCAAAGATTGACTCCAGCGAAGTTTCGCACAGGACGAGGAAGTTGTCGCTCACCTCCCCACTCCCTGTACTCATCGGCTCACCCGATGAATAACCCAACAACCGCTCGGCGCGCATCTTCAGCTGATGGGCACTCTCCTCTCCACTGACATAAAGCACATGTATGTCCTTCCCCTCGTCACTCGAAATATTCAGCATCGTCTGCAGCAACAATGTTGACTTGCCGATACCTGGTTCACCACCCAACAGGACAATACTTCCAGGCACTAAGCCACCACCCAGGACTCGATTCAGTTCGGCATCTTTCAAGTCAATACGAGGCTCGTCGTGCGCAGAGATGTCACGAAGACGCAACACCTTGGCGGCATCCTTGCCCTTTGTCGAGATACCTCCGCTGGCATTCCACCTCGTATCCTTCCGTGATGGCGTGGGGGCGGCCGTCTTTATCTCCTTGAACGTGTTCCACTGTCCACAGGCAGGACACTTGCCTATCCATTTTGCCGACTCTTGTCCACAGTTCTCGCAGACATACATAGTTTTTTCCTTTGCCATAACGACTGCAAAGATACAAATATTTTTTCATCTCTCATCATTTTTTTTAATCTTTCATCTTTAATATTTAAATTATTTTGTATCTTTGCACTTAAAAATTTACAACAAAGCATCATGAAACAGTTTTCTTTAGTTTTAGGTACACTGCTAACGCTCTTTGCCATGAGCATACAGGCAGAGGAAGTCCAAATTGGGGGAGTAACCTACACCTACCAAGGCAGTAGTGCTACGGTCACTGCGTGCGCGAATAATGAGGATACCCTCAGAATACACGACCAGATTCGTGTCAAAAACGTGGCGTACACCGTCATCGGCATTGCCAGCAATGCCCTCAGCAACGCTTCATCCTCGTTGCGTACACTATATTTTGACAGTGAAACGCTGCCAACAAACATGAATGTTGACTTCGCCGAGACGAGCATTAGCAGACGGCTTTGCATCATCTTCAAAGGCATCAAATACTACCACCAAGGAACCTGGAGTGACCCCAATCAGTACTTCAGCGTGGGTAACGGCGATGGTGAGCGAAACGGCTTTGATGAGCCGTCAGCTCCAGCCAACCGCCAACTTTTCATCTACCCTTCCATCAACCAATGTCCGGTTACTGATATACAGAGTGCGGCATTCCGCTATGTGTCTGGTTATAGCCTTACCATTGCCAGTAGCATCACGAACATATCCGAGACGGCTTTTGTCAACACTCAAACACCAAACACGTTGACTAGCATTACCGTTGACAATGACAACACCAAATATAAAAGTCACGGAGGCGTGTTGTATGCTAAACTCGATGAAGGGGGATATGAACTGGTAAGCTGTCCGAAGGACATCAGCAACAACATCGACTGGTTAAGCGGTGTTAAGCGCATCGGCAGCAATGCCTTTTTGTGCCACTATAACCTCTCGTCCATCACCATTCCTTCAACCGTCACCGAGATTGGACAGAGCGCATTCCAATATGCAGGAAAAGACATCGAGGAAGGACTACGCGTAAACTTCTCCAATGCCAACTCGCTGAAGACTATTGGCAGAAGTGCATTCCAAGAGAGCGCCATTACTGAAGGCTATCTTCCAGAGGGACTGACATCAATAGGTGAACGGGCTTTCTCCAATTCTAAAAAACTGACCGGCATCTATCTACCGTCTACGCTGACTGCCATTGGCGGAAGTGCATTTAACGGCTGTAGCAATTTGACATTATTGGGGTTTAATGAGAACAACCCCTACGCATCAACAACGATTAACACATACGCATTCTACAACTGTCCTCTGCAGGAGAGCATCGAACTTCCGGAAGGCATAACAACCATCAAGAGCAACGCCTTTAACTTCAGTGCCTCCTATTTTGATTCGAGGCTGAGAACGCTGCGCCTACCTGCATCGGTCAGTTCTATTGCAAGCGATGCAGTAGACATCAATGTCATCATGCAAAGAAAAGCCAACATCGTCTTTGGAGGGAACAAGTGGCAGACCTACTATTCCGCCATCGACCTTCAGCTCCCCGAGGGTATGGAAGCCTATACTGTCACTGGGGTTAACGGAAGTGAAATCCAACTCACACAACTTAGCTACATCCACAAAGAGAAAGCTTTGTTGCTTCACTACGAAGGAGACGCACTGCAAGAGGATGATTGGTACAGCATTCCCAACAATACAACCATCGCACAAGATGCTGGCATCACGTTCAACACCGATCTCTTCAAAGGATCTACAACAGGCATCAACAACTTCTCCAGCTTGGCGGGTGACAAATACGTGCTCAACGGTGACGCGTTCGTCAAGAGCTATCAAGGCGTACTGCCGCCTTTCCGTTGCTACATTACGCTCAACGAGAACAACTATAGCCACCTCTATTTCGGAAACGAGTCCAACAACGACGAGGGTACCACCTATATATATAAAGAAGGTGGCGAAACCACTGCTTATAACGTAAACATCGGAACGGCAAAGCTCATCCAACAAGGAAATGTCATGAAACTGACCATCACGCCTGGAGCTTCCTACTATGCCGAGAAGGAAAACATTGCCGTCTACCGCAACGTCAATGCCGGCACCGCACGTGCACCAAAAATTGACAGGACAACACTGGAACTGACTGCTGTCACACCCGGTGCCGACCCCAGCCAGCCGACGGAATATACCTTTACTCCTATTGCTGGCTCGACCTATGAGGTTGTTACCGACTTCCAGAAGCGTACCAATTTCCAGACTGCAGGCCTCAACCCGAAGGTTAACCTGGCTGAACACGAAAACTATGTCTATGATGGAACGGCAAAGACTCCTGAAGTGCAGTCTGTCACCTATGGTGAAAACAACAGTGTCGTTGACCCAAGCGACTATAGCATCAGCTATGAACACAACATAAATGCCGGCAAGGGCTGGGTTATCATCACTGGTAAGCGCAAATTCATGAAAGACATCCATGGCGAGTTTGACATCAGCCAGCGAAACATCAACATAGTTAAAGTCGAAGAAATCAGTGACGCCACCTATACTGGAACAGAAATAACGCCAGAGGTGCTTGTTTCCGATTCTGTAGAGATAGATGGCGAAAAGAGAAATATCATCACTGCCGAAGAATACAGCATCAGCATTATCAACAACAAAGATGTCGGCAAGGGCAAGGTCATCATCACCAGTCTGAAGAAGAACTATACTGGAGTTAAAGAAATCGAATTCAACATCAAAGCCCAAGAATTGACAGCAGAAAATATTAAAAATATCCCCACACAACCCTATACAGGTAATGCTGTTGAGCCTGAACTTGATATTACAGATAATAACGGCTTAAAGCTTGTCAAGGATAAGGACTACACCGTAACATTCACAGACAACATAAATGCCGGCACAGCGTCTGCACACATTACCTTTATGGGCAACTATACCGGTGAAGCACAGAAGGACTTCCAAATCGAAGACCTCGGTGACGAACGAACCATCACCCTTAATTTCGATAGCGACAACGGATGGACGACCTACTACGGTGCTGAAAGTCTGACATTGGCAGATGGCCTTGAGGCTTATGTTGTCACAGGCATCAACGGCAAGGAGCTTACCATCAGGCAAGTAGAGTTCATTCCAAGAAATACTGCCTTGCTGATGAAGAGAAACGGGACAGCTACCGGCGACTTTGCTGTTCAGACTAATTCTAGTGCTTCCCTGCCCAATGACATCATACCGAACACCACACTCTTCCGAGGAACGACAACAAATATGGATATGGCTGATTTGGGAGGCGTCAACTTTATCCTCGTCAAGAACGAATTTGTACAGGTCACAGAGGGCACGCTGCCTGCCAACCGTGCATACATCCATTTCGATGAGGCTCCTCAGGGCATTACCGCACTGGTTATCAACAAGGGTGCTGACGACATTATTAAGACACTGGAAGGAAAATCTTCTAACTATGAACTAGGGGATGTCACCGTTTCAGCAAATGTGACTGAAGGCAAGAAGACCATCACCGTCAAACCTACTAAGGAATACCACGTTAAGAAAGATGACATAACTATTGTACGAAACATCAAGGCGCAGTCGGCACGTGCTCCTCAGCTTGACGGAGGAAGTGTTGAAGTGGCTGAGAAGGAGATTATCGACAATGAAGACGGCACCACCACCTACACCTTCACCTTCCCCTACACTGAAGGATATAGCTACCAGACTGCTGTCAATTTCAGGAAATGCATAAACTTCACTATAAAGGATTACCAGCCGGTAGTAAAACTAAAGGAGCATGAAGACTACATCTATGACGGCTCAGAGAAAAAGCCTGAAGTAGAATCTGTCACAAGTAATGGTCAATTAGTGGATGCCAGCAACTATACTGTCAGCTACCGCAATAACATCAAACCTGGCGGCAGTCGCGTTGTCATTACCGGTAAGCGTTACTATACTGGCTCAATAGACAACAATCAATTCTTTATCAGCCAGCGAAGCATCCATTCTGCAAAAATCAAGGAGATTCCCGATACCACCTACTCTGGTCAAGCCATAAAGCCTGAGGTCATTATTACCGACTCAGTAGAGATAGATGGTGAAAAGAGGAATATCATCACTGACGAGGAATATAAACTCGAATTCGTTGATAATGTCAACGCCGGTAAAGCTAAAATAAACATCAAGAGCGAGAATATTAACTATACCGGTATGACAAATATCACTTTCAATATCCTGCCTAAAAAACTGACAGCCGAAAATGTAGTGATTGAGGATATTCCGCAGCAAGACTATACTGGCGAAGAACTGAAGCCACAACTTACCATCAAAGATGGAGTATGGCTACTTGAGAAAGACAAGGACTATACTGCCGTCTATACGAATAACATCGATGAGGGTACGGCCACTGTTACTGTTACCTTTAAGGGTAACTATACAGGCACTGTGACGAGGGAGTTTCAGATTAAAGATCCTGGCTATCCGAGAGAGATAGAACTCAGCTTCGACAACAACAACGAATGGACAACATACTACGGAGCCGAGAATCTTACCTTGGCAGAAGGACTGAAGGCATATATTGTCACAGGAATCAATAGCAAGGAACTCGAAATACAACAAGTAAACTTTATTCCCAAAAACACAGCATTGCTGTTAAACCGTGAAGGCACCTCCACAGGCAAATTCAACCTGAAGACCTGTTCGGGTACCAAACTGCCAGAGGATGTCACGCCTAATGTCACACTCTTCCAGGGTAGTACCAGTGAGAAGGACTTATCGACCTTGAAGGGTGTCAACTTCATCCTTGTCAATAATGAGTTCGTACAGGTTAGTGAAGGCACACTGCCTGCCAACCGTTGCTACATTCATCTTGACGAAGCACCCGAAGGGGTTACCGCTTTAGCCATCGGAAAAGATGTCGACGATATCATCTTGACTTTAGGAGGAAAAACTTCCGCCAATGAGCTTGGTACCGTCTATATCTCTACAACTGCAACTGATGGCAAGAAAACCATCACGGTCAAGCCTGCCAAACAATACTATGTAACGACTGACGCCATCTCCATCGTTAAAAGTATGAAAGCTCCGTCAGCACGTGCTCCTCAGCTTGACGGAGGAACAGTGGAAGTGGCAGAGAAAGACATTAAAGACAACGAAGACGGTACAACAACCTACACCTTCACCTTCCCCTACACTGACGGATATAACTACCAGACAACAGTAGACTTTAAGAAGTGCGCCAACTTCCTTGATAAAGAATACCTGCCTGTAGTAACGTTAAAGGAACACGAAGACTATGTCTATGATGGAAAAGAGAAGAAACCTGAGGTGGACTACGTTGAGAGTTACGGAAAACGCGTTGATGCCAGCAACTACACCGTGAGCTACAGCGACAACATCAATTCTGGAAAAGGAAAAATTATCATTACCGGAAAGCGTTACTTTACAGGACAAATTGCCAACACAGAGTTCAACATTGGCAAGCGTGACCTCAAGCTGGCAAAAGTAGAAATGATTCCCGATTCGACCTATACAGGAGTGGAAATCGAACCAGAGGTCATCATTACCGACATCGTGACTATAAACGGAGTGAAAAAGGACCTTATCACTACCGACGATTACAGGATAAGCTACAATAAGAATATCAATGCCGGCACTGCTGAGGTGAACATCAGCAACCGTTCGAGGAACTATTCCGGATATATCAATACGACGTTTAATATATTACGGAAGAAACTCACTGCTGAAAATATTGAACCCATTCCCTTGCAGTATTATACTGGTACGGAAATCAAGCCCAATATCAACATCAGCGATGGCAATATCACGCTGGCTGAAGGTACAGACTATGATGTAGTGTTTGCTAACAATGTTGATGAAGGTACTGCTACGGCCACTATTACCTTCAAGGGTAACTACCAAGGAACTGTTCAGACGACATTCGAAATCAAAGACCGCGGCGATGACCGCACGGTAACGCTGCGCTTTGACAACAACAACGAGTGGACAACTTACTATGGTTCTGAAAGTCTGACATTGGCAGAGGGTCTTGAGGCGTATGTTGTCACAGGTGCCAACGGAAAGGAACTCGAGACACAACAAGTAACCTTTATCCCAAAGAATACTGCTTTAATTCTGAAGCGTACGAATGAGGCCACTGGTGACTTTGCCGTCAAGACACACTCTAGCGGAAAACTGCCTACCGATGTTGTTCCCGATGAAAAGCTCTTCGTAGGAACATTGACCAACAAGAACATTTCTAACATCGAAGGCTTTAATTTCATCCTCATCAACAACGAGTTCGTACAAGCTACTGAGGGCACTCTACCTGCTAACCGTTGCTACATCCACTTCGACGTGATGCCCGAGGGTATTACTGCCATGGCTATTGGTAATGCTGACGCTATTATCAGAACGGCTGAGGGCAAGCCTACTACTGCAGCCGGTACCGTTGCTATCTCTACTATAGCTTCTGATGGCAAGAAGACCATCACCGTCAATCCTTCTAAGGAATACTACGTGACGGCTGACGACATTACTATCGTAAGAAACATCAAGGCACATACTGCACGAGCTCCTCAGCTTGACGGAGGAAGTGTTGAAGTGGTTGAGAAGGAGATTGTTGACAACGAAGACGGTACCACCACCTACACCTTCACCTTCCCCTACGCTGAAGGATATAGCTACCAGACTACAGTCGATTTCAAGAAATGCATAAACTTCACTATTAAGGAATACCAGCCGGTAGTAACGCTAAAGGAGCATGAAAACTATATCTATGATGGTTCAGAGAAAAAGCCCGAAGTAGCATCTGTCACAAGTAATGGTCAATTAGTGGATGCTAGCAACTATACTGTCAGCTACCGCAATAACATCAAACCTGGTGGTAGTCGCGTTGTCATTACCGGTAAGCGTTACTATACTGGCTCAATAGACAATACATCGTTCTCTATCAACCAGCGTGACATCCGGTTGGTTAAGGTCGAGGTAATCGCCGACACCACCTTTACCGGTCAGTCCATCAGACCCGAGGTGATAGTTACCGATTCTGTGGAAATTGATGGCGTGAAGAAAAATATCATCTCCGATGAAGACTTCATCATCACTTTCCAGAACAACATCAATGCCGGCATTGCCAAGGTGAACGTCATAGGCCAAAAGAAAAATTATGACAGTAACACCAAGACGGTCACCTTCAATATTTTACCGAAGAAATTGGATGAAGATAACGTTGACGACATAGAACCGCAGAAATACACTGGACATGAGATAACCCCTGAAATCGTAGTTAGAGACGGCTACAATCTCATAGACCCCGAGTATTATGATGTAGTCTATAGCAACAACATACACGAAGGAAAGGCCGATATTGACATCACCTTCAAAGGCAACTACACAGGGGCTGCTCACAAGCAGTTTGAAATCGTTCATGAAGCACTGCCGCGTGATTTAAATGTGAAATTTGGCACGAATGACGAGTGGGCCACCTACTATGGAGATGAAAACCTTACCATCCCCAGTGGTCTGAAGGCATATGTCATTACCGGACACCAATACAACAGTTCCACACTGAATGTCAAGGAAGTCAACTTCCTGCCTATGAATGTTGCACTGCTCGTACAGCGTACCGACATGAGCCGCACATCATCATTTACATGCGAAACGCTGCCTGCCAGCACCAAGCTCCAGGGTGTAACACCCGATGCAGACCTCTTCATCGGAACTTTAACAGGCATTGACGACCTGTCGAAAGTTGAGGGTGTCAAATTCATACTCACCAACGACCAGTTTACACAGGCTACAGGTGGTGAATTGCCCGCCAACCGTTGTTATCTCAACTACGGAGCAGACGCTCCTCAAGATGTGATTACGATTCTTGCCAACTATGGCGATGAGGACATCATCATACTTGAAGAAGGCAAGAAGATGGACAATGCGGGAACTGCCAATCTCTCATTTGTTCAGAACGGACAGCGGACATTGGTGGTAACACCTGCTGAAAACAATTATGCCGAGGCTGCCAACATCACCATCATCCGATCCGTCACTGCCAATTCAGCACGCGTGGCTCCCACCGTTGACAACAACAAGGTAACGGTCACAGCAGTCAATCCGTCGGCTGATCCCAGCAAGCAGACTAAATATACATTCCCCTTCTCGAAAGTCTACAGCTATCAAATCATCATCGACTTCCAGAAGCGAATAAACATCCAGGCGGTTGGTAACCAACCTGATATTATACTGAAGAACAGTACGTTCGAGTACGATGGTACTGCCAAGGAGCCAGAAGTCGAGAAGATTCTCATCAGGGGACAGGAGGTTGACCCTATCAACTACACCGTGAGCTATAAAGACAACATCAATGCTGGAACCGCAAAGGTGGTTATCACCGGTAAGCGCTACCTTACGAACAACATTAGTAAGAACTTCAGCATCAGCCAGCGCGACTTCAAGAATGTCGTCATCGAGGACATTCCTGACCAACCTTATACCGGTGCAGAAATCAGACCTGAAGTCATTGTTAAAGACATCATCCTCATCAATGATGTCGAGTCCAATATCGTGACACCGAATGACTATACTATTACATATAGTAATAATGTTGCCATCGGCAAGGCAAAGGTCGGCATCATGCCCAACAAAGTCAACTACAATGGTGGTGGACGAGAGATTACCTTCAACATCGTACCTGCCTCTGGTATCCAGCAGGTGAAGGCCGACGAAGCTGAAGGAGAGTGGTATGATCTGAATGGAAAGCACCTCCAGCATCGACCTACTCAGAAGGGCGTCTATCTCTTTATAGACAAAAACCATAAGAGAACAAAGGTCGCCGTTGAATAGTCCTCCAAAGGTCTCTTCTCTTTAAAGACCGACAAAATGACATTTCTGATTGTCATTTTGTCGGTTTTTTACTATTCGGCACGCTGATTGATGACTTGCATAGTAGATAAACAATTAAATATTAGGAGGACAAAACTATGACATTAGAAAAGTTTACCATCAAGGCGCAGGAGGCAGTACAAGAAGCTGTCAATACTGCACAACGAGGCGGGCAGCAGGTCATCGAGCCTGTTCATTTGCTGGCTGGTATTATGAACAAAGCCAAGGATGTCGTCGGCTTTCTGTTCCAGAAGCTTGGGGTCAATGGCAAACAAATTGAGACACTGGTAGAGACGGAACTGCAGCACCTGCCCAAGGTGACAGGGGGCGAACCTTACCTGTCAAGCGCTACAAACAAGGTACTTCTCACTGCACAGGACTATGGTCAAAAGATGGGTGATGAGTTTGTATCTGTCGAACCGTTGCTATTGGCTGTGCTCACCGATGGTCAGACGGCAAGCCGCATTCTCAAGGATGCCGGCATAACGGAACGTGATCTGCGGTCAGCCATACAGTCGTTACGTCAGGGACAGAAAGTGCAGAGTCAAAGTGCCGATGAAAACTACCAGTCATTGGAGAAATATGCCAAGAACTTGGTGGAAATGGCGCGACAAGGCAAACTCGACCCCGTCATTGGACGTGATGATGAGATTCGTCGAGTACTGCAGATTTTAAGTCGCCGTACAAAGAACAATCCTATCCTGATAGGTGAGCCGGGCACTGGTAAGACGGCTATCGTTGAGGGACTGGCAGGACGTATCGTACGTGGTGATGTTCCTGAAAACCTGAAAGACAAGCAGCTTTACTCGCTTGATATGGGCGCACTGGTTGCCGGTGCCAAGTACAAGGGTGAGTTCGAGGAGCGTCTCAAGGCCGTAATCAATGAGGTGACGAAAGCTGAAGGTCGCATCATACTCTTCATAGATGAAATTCACACCCTGGTGGGTGCTGGTGGTGGCGAAGGCGCAATGGATGCTGCTAACATCTTGAAGCCTGCTTTGGCACGCGGCGAATTGCGCGCCATCGGTGCTACCACACTTAACGAATACCAGAAATATTTCGAGAAAGACAAAGCCCTGGAACGCCGTTTCCAGACTGTCATGGTTGACGAGCCTGACGAACTTTCGGCCATCTCTATCCTCCGAGGCCTGAAGGAGCGCTATGAAAACCACCACAAGGTTCGTATCCAGGACGATGCCTGTATCGCTGCCGTACAACTTTCCGAGCGTTACATCTCTGAACGCTTCCTGCCCGACAAGGCCATCGACCTCATGGACGAGGCTGCCGCCAAACTTCGTATGGAGCGCGATAGCGTACCTGAGGAATTGGATGAGATTACGCGCCGATTAGCGCAGCTAGAAATCGAGCGCGAGAGCATCAAGCGCGAAACTCCAGCGGCCAGCGCTTCCGCAGCCAGCGGTTCCGCGGCCAACGGTTCACCCGTTGACTCCAAACTCCACCAACTTGACCGCGAGATTTCGGAGCTCAAGGAGCAGGAGACACAGTTCCGTGCCAAATGGGAGAGTGAGCGCCAGCTGGTCAACAAGATTCAGCAAGACAAGCAGGAGATGGAGCAGCTGAAATACGAGGCTGAACGTGCTGAACGAGAGGGCGACTACGGCAAGGTGGCTGAGATACGTTACTCGAAACTGAAGGCACTCGAGGATGACATTGCAGCCATTCAGCGCCAGCTGGATAATGCGGCCGGTGGTTTCCCCGACGGCAACAACTCCCGTCTCATCCGCGAGGAGGTCACTGCCGACGACATCGCAGAAGTGGTCAGCCGTTGGACGGGCATCCCTGTAACCCGTATGTTGCAGAGCGAACGCGACAAGCTGCTGCACCTTGAGGAGGAGTTGCATCGCCGTGTCATTGGACAGGACGAGGCCATCACTGCTGTCTCCGATGCTGTGCGGCGCAGCCGTGCCGGCTTGCAAGACCCCAAGCGTCCCATCGCTTCCTTTATCTTTCTGGGAACTACTGGTGTCGGAAAGACGGAGTTGGCAAAGGCGCTGGCTGAGTATCTCTTCAATGACGAGACAATGATGACGCGTATTGACATGTCTGAATATCAGGAGAAACATACCGTCAGCCGCCTTATTGGTGCTCCTCCGGGCTATGTCGGATATGACGAGGGGGGGCAGCTCACCGAGGCTGTTCGGCGCAAGCCTTACCAGGTGCTGCTGTTCGATGAGATTGAAAAGGCACACCCTGATGTCTTTAACATCCTGCTGCAGGTACTTGATGACGGTCGCCTGACTGACAACAAGGGGCGTACTGCTAACTTCAAGAATACCATTATCATCATGACCTCGAATGCCACACGTGAGGAGTTGCGTCTGACCATGCGTCCAGAGTTCCTGAACCGCATTGATGAGATTATTACCTTCCAGCAACTGACAAAGCAGCAGATAGCTGAGGTAGTACGACTGCAGATGAGGCGTGTCAGCGACATGCTCGAACCTCAGGGCATCAAGTTGGAAATTACTGATCAGGCCATCCAGTATTTGGCTCAAGAAGGCTATGACCCCGAATTTGGCGCGCGTCCCGTCAAGCGAGCCATACAGCAGTTGGTACTCAACGACCTGTCGCGTAAGATTCTGGCTGAACAGGTGAACCGCGACAAACCCATTATCATCGACGAGTTTGGCGACGGTTTGGTATTCCGCAATTAAACATCCGTCTCTGCGGTCAGCAGTTTGTGATCAGCAGTTCTGTGGTCAACGGTTTACCCGTTGACCTTTTTTTATTCGTAGGTTTTTACCGGCACGAACTTACTGGTGTCGCCCAGCACCACATTCATGGTATCTATCACCTCGCGCTCCGTGAGGAGGTTGAAGTCACCGATGATAGTGTTCTTCATGGCAGAAGCGGTGAGCGCATAGTCCAAATGCTTCTGGTGCTGTCCACGCCAGCGGAAGTGAGCATGCAGGTATGCTGCTATAAAGGCATCGCCAACGCCCATGGGGTCCAGCACAGGGTTGATGTCGACTATACCCGTGTGGTACAACACACCGTCGGCATAGAGCAGTCCTGTGAGCAGATGGTGACTTGCTGACAGTACGTTGCGAACAGCCATCACCATGTGGCGTGCTTTTGGCAGTTGTGTCTGTGCCTTGTCGAAGAACTCTTTGTAGCCTCTCAGGTCCAGCTCGTAGTTAGTGTCTTGTGCTTCGAACTTAGGTAGTTTCATTCCTGTTATGAGTTCCCACTCACCCGTATCTCCAAATACGATATGACAAGCTCTGACGGCAGGATAGAGTACGTCCCAGGGCTCTTGTCCGTATTTCCACAGGTTTTTGCGGTAGTTGATGTCCACAGATGTGTAGATACCCTTTCTCAGCGCTTCATCCAGTCCGTCTAGTGTGGCATCGCTGGCTCCTTCCGAGAGGGCACATGAAATTCCTGACCAGTGGAACACGTCTGCGCCTCGCAGAATCTCTTTCCAGTCAAGCATGTGCGTATGGAGTGTCATGAGCGAGGAGTGCTCACGGTCGTATGCGATGCTTGATCCTCGCAACGATGCTGCCTGCTCATAGAAGTATTTCCCCAGTCGTGTTCCTCCCCAGATGATGTGGTCTGTTCCTACTTGATAGCGCCTCAGTTCGTTGCGGCATGCCACACCGAGCATGTTGTTCGGCAGTCGTGTAACATATTCCACGTCGTTTCCCATCATAGCGAGTGAAACAGCAACGTTAGCCTCGCTGCCTCCGAAGAAGCCGTCGATTTTGTTTCCTTGTATGATACGCTGGTAGTCGGGTCTCGTCATGCGCAGCATGATTTCGCCCATGGTGACAAATTTCATTCTTGATTCCATGGATTCGTCCTTTTTAGTCATTATATTTGTAGTTATCGATAATTGTTTTGCAAAATTACGAAAAAAAAAAAGAAATACAAAAGAAAAACAAATAATTCATTTTTTAGACATTCTACATGCTCATTTCATTATCTATTGAATTAAATATCATTTTAATTGTTTTGTTATTATTATTTCCTGTTTCTATTTGTTACCTTCTTTTCTTCCTTTTCGTTTAGCTTTCTTCTATGAGATTGCTGTAAAGCCATAGTGTATCAGCATCGCGGTAGTTCCGACGATGCCAAACCTGAGGATTTCAAACAGGCGTTCCTTACTCAATAACGTAATCATTTCTTTTTATATAAGATTAGTTGCTGAACACCCTCCTTAGTAGCTACGATGGTGTATGATTCATCAAGCATAGGCTGAATGTTTACTGTTTCGTCCTCCGGCTTGGCAAGCAGGATCCATTCGGGCCGCTTACTTCTGAACGAGCTGACGATATCATTGCGTAGCAGTGGGTTTCGTTCGATGGCAAAGTCTTGAAGCGCGAAGAACGGGTTAGCCGGCCGTATGTCAAGGGCGAGGTAGATGTTGGGGTCGCAGTTGTATGCCACAAACGACGAGTAGTCAATGCCATGTACAGACTCCAGAATGTCGGTATAGGCAGAGACATAGTCGTTCACCCTGTCGCGTATCACAAACATATATCTTACCTTACTGGCACATGCCACAAACATAGTGGTAATAACGCAAACGGCGAGCGTGCGCAGGCGAAGCTCCGCGATTTCTATAAAGGCGATGGCGAAGAGTGGTAATACCGTCATTCCATAATGTCCGAATCCATTGCCCTGGCAGAACCAGACAAATGGTAGCAGTGCTGACATAAACCAAAGGCATGTCCTGACGGTGAGGCTACGGCGACGAATAGTTTTCCACACGCACAAGGCAAGCAGCAAGATGCTACTGAAATAACTGAGCAGGAAATAATGAATGCCAATCTCTGCGAGATCCTTTGTGGCATTGGCTGCGTACTTAGCAGCATATAAGAAAGTGGTATTCCACATTACGTCCAAAGCATCATAATGAGCGAAATAGAGGAGGAAGGGCAGGGTTGTGAAGACTATTCCTGCTATAAATGTAACGATATTGAGGCACAGATTTGCATATTGCTTGCAGGAAAGCAGGTATAAGGCAATAACAGCTACCGCAGCACAAGAGGCGAGAGAATTCGTCAGCCGCGACATCAGACTGAGTCCTGCTACTATGCCGTAGACAAAGGCATAGAGGGGAGGGTGAGCCGTTCGCTTTTCATTCTCTACACGGTCAATCCATTGCAGGATAAACAGAAAAGACAGCGAAAGGCAGGGCAGGAGATACTCTTCCGTTAGGTTTCCCCCTTCATATATATAGGACAGGGGCAACAATGATATAGCAACCATCGTGAGTGACTGACCGGGCTGGAACCGAGTTCTGAACATCTTATAGAAGCAGAGAAGTGTAAGACTCATAAAAACAATCTGAACGGCATAGACGCCAAGGCGCGTACCGGTCAGCCAATACCCAATCGCATTTATCAAGAAGATATACGGTCCCTTCAAGTCCCATAAGTCTCTATAGGGAACGCTTCCAAGAGCCCAGTATTTACCGATAATCTGAAAAATGGGTGAGTCTGGTGTTTCTCCCCATTCTTTATAAATGGGAGATGTAGTATAGGAAAATACGGTGACAAAGACTATTGCCATCAAGACAATGGCAACAGCTGCACGAAGAAAACCTATTTTTTTCATCTTTAATATTCTATATTTTGGCACTTATATTCCTCTCTCTGCCCAGTCGCCTCTATCCAGATTGCGATATCCGATGGCTTCGGCAATGTGCATGGACTCTACCTTCTCCGAGCCAGCAAGGTCGGCGATGGTGCGGGCGACTTTGAGGATGCGGCTGTAGGCGCGGGCACTCAGTTTTAAGCGCTCCATGGCCATGCGGAGCATTTCTAATGAGGCAGCATCAGGCTCGGCAAACTCGTGGAGCATGCGCTCGGTCATCTGCGCATTGCAGTGTACACCGCGATGAGACTTGAAACGCTCCTCCTGAATCTTTCGGGCAGCAATGACGCGCTCGCGGATGGCAGCCGAAGGCTCGCCGGGCTGCATCTGCGAGAGCTGTGCGAAGGGAACGGCCTGAATCTCACAGTGAATGTCTATACGGTCGAGTAGCGGACCGCTGATTTTGTTCATGTAGCGTTGTATCTGACCAGGTGTGCAGACGCAGTGGTGGGTGGGGTCGCCATAGTAGCCGCAGGGGCAGGGGTTCATGGATGCCACGAGCATGAAGGAGCAAGGATACTCTACACTGTATTTAGCACGGCTGATGGTAATCTTACGGTCTTCCAATGGCTGGCGCAACACCTCAAGGACGGAGCGTGACAGCTCAGGCATCTCGTCGAGGAAGAGTACACCGTTGTGAGCGAGACTGATTTCGCCAGGCTGCGGGTTGTTGCCGCCACCGACCAGTGCCACCTGAGAAATGGTGTGGTGGGGAGCACGGAAAGGGCGCTGACTAATCAAACTGGTGTCACGACTCAGTCTGCCAGCAACACTGTGTATCTGGGTCGTCTCCAGACTCTCCGCCAACGACAGCGGCGGCAAGATGCTGGGCAGTCGTTTGGCAAGCATGCTTTTACCACTTCCTGGCGGACCTATCATGATGAGGTTATGCCCGCCGGCAGCGGCAACCTCAAGGGCGCGCTTCACACTCTCCTGCCCTTTCACATCGCTGAAGTCGAAGTCGAAATGCAACTGCTGCTCGTAAAACTCCTTACGAGTATCGATGTTCTCGGGTTCATAACTCGTAGTACCGTTTAAGAACTGGATGACATCCAACAATGTCTCCATGCCATAGACTTCCAGTTGATTGACAACGGCAGCTTCACGAACATTCTGCTGCGGAACGATGAGCCCTTTAAACTGCTCCTTACGGGCGCGGATAGCAATGGGCAGTGCTCCACGAACAGGCTGCAGACGGCCGTCCAGTCCCAACTCGCCCACCAACATGTATTTGTCCAGCCGCTCGTCAGTCACCTTGCCGTTGGCAGCCAAGATGCCGATGGCTAACGGCAGGTCGTAGCTTGAGCCTTCCTTCTTGATGTCGGCAGGCGACAAGTTGACAGTGATGTCCATGGTGGGCATCTTGAAGCCATTATTGATGAGCGCGGCCTTGATGCGGTCGTAGCTCTCCTTGACTGCCGTGTCAGCCAGTCCAGTGAGGTGAAACTGCACTCCGCGCGACATGCTGACTTCGCATGTCACGGTAGTAACTTCCAGTCCGTTTACAGCGGCACAAAAGGTTTTTACCAGCATAATCTTTAATCGTTTTTGAAAGCAAAGGTACAAAAAAAATTAAATATTAAAGATGAAAGAGGAAATATTAAAGAAGAAAAGGGGAAAAATTCGTTGCATCATGTCCAAAAGTTCTGGGTTTTTATGTACCTTTGCACTCAGTATGAACAAAATTATCCGTTTTGTAAAGGACTGGACGCTGCCCATTGCCATCTGTGTGGGCAGTGCCAGTTACCTGACATTCAACTACGTTCCTGCATTGGACGCGCTGGGCGACACACTTAGTCCTGTGTTCGATGTCATCTTCCCGCTGTTCGTCTTCCTGACACTGCTGGTGACATTCTGCAAGGTGGACTTTCACCAGATGCTGCCTCACCGCTGGCACACCGGCATACTCATTGCCCAGCTGTTGCTGGTAGCCCTGAACATTGTCATCATCCTGTGGGCAAAAGAAGCGGAAACGGCAGAAGATTCGTCACGCTTCACGCTTCATTCTTCACTCCTCTGGGAAGCCGTGCTCACGTGTATTATCGGTCCAGCGGCATCAGCATCACCTGTCGTGGTAGGAAAGTTAGGCGGAAACATTTCAACCATGACGACCTATGTGCTCATCTCGTCACTCTTCTCTTCCCTACTCATACCACTGGTCTTCCCCATGTTGGAACAGACGGTGCAGGTACCGTTCTTCGAGGCTTTCCTCATCATATTACAGAAGGTCAGCATCGTATTGCTGCTTCCTTTGGTTTTAGGCTGGTTTATCCAGCACTACCTGAAGCGGTTGTGCCGTTGGATTGTCAGCATGCCGAACCTCAGCTTCTACTGTTGGGCCATCTCGCTCAGCATCACTACGGGCATCACCGTGAAGAACATCGTTCACAGCGATGCTTCCGTCGCCCTGTTGCTCAGCATCGCTGCTGCCACTTTCCTGCTGTGTTTCCTGCAGTTCGGCATCGGTCGTCTGGTAGGTCGCCACTTGGGCGAGGAAGTCAATGCCGGTCAAGCACTGTTCCAGAAGAATACAGCTCTGAGCATCTGGGTGGCGTATATGTACTTGAATCCGGTGGCATCGATAGGTGCCGGTTGTTATGTGCTATGGCAAAACATCATCAACTCGCTGGAACTATGGCAGGATAGGAGAAAAATAAAAGAGCAAAGCAGGATAAGCAGCTAATCAAATAGACGAACCAAAAAAACAATCAAAATGAGACAAGCAAGCATGAATGTAGTAAGAAAGTGGTTATGGGTAGCTTTACCTTTTCACCTTTTCACCTTTTTACTCTTTTACCTTTTTACTTTTTTACCTTTAACGGCCCACGCTGTAGAAAACTATCCGTACCGTAGTGATTACCTCTGGGTGACTGTACCCGACCATGCTGACTGGCTCTACGAGGTTGGACAGAAAGCCACGATAGAGGTGCAGTTCTATAAGTATGGCATACCTCGTGATGGCATCGTAGAATGGGAGGTAGGTACTGACCTGCTTGCTTCCGACATGCGCGACAAGGTCACACTGAAGGGCGGTCGCGCAAAGATTGTTATAGGAACGGCAAAGAAGCCATGTTTCCGTGACTTGAGACTAAAGCTGCAACTGGACGGCAAGACCTACGAGCACCATGTGAAGGTCGGGTTCTCGGTTGACAAAATACTGCCGTACACACAGGAGCCAAAAGACTTCTGGAACTTCTGGCAGCAGCAACTGAGCGAGGCACGGAAATATGCGCTGCACTACACGAAGGAGTTTGTGGCTGAGATGTCAAACGAGCGTGTGGACTGCTACCGCATGAAAATAGACTTGGACCGTCAGGGTCATGCCTTTTACGCCTATCTGCTGATGCCTCACGGTGCGCAGCAAGGCAGCTGCCCTGTTGTATTGACACCTCCAGGAGCTGGAGTAAAGACCATCAAGGACGGTATGGCACGTCGTTTCTGGCCGGAGAATGGCTTTATCCGCTTAGCCATCGACATTCATGGCCTCAACCCCACCATGACCAATCAGCAGTGGGCTGAAATCAATGCGGCATTCAACAATCAAGACAACGGTTATCTGCGCCAGAATTTGGAAGACCGCAACCATTACTATATGAAGCATGTGTATCTTGGTCTGGTGCGTTGCATTGACCTGCTGACCTCGCTGCCCGAATGGGATGGTCGGAATGTCATTGCGGCAGGCGGCAGTCAAGGTGGCGCGCTGGCACTTATCGCCACAGCACTGGACAACCGCATCACACATTGTGTAGCTAACCACCCTGCATTAAGCGACATGGCGGCAGGAGCGGCAGACCTGACAAGCGGATATCCACACTTTACGAAAGAAAGCGGTGCTTACTCGGCTGCTTGCATGAAGACGCTGCCATACTACGACGTGGTGAACTTTGCACGCCACATTGAGACTCCCGTGTATATGACCTGGGGGTATAACGACAACACCTGTCCGCCCACTACATCTTATGCAGTATGGAATGTACTAAAGGGCAACAAGGAGTGCCTACTAACACCAATCAATGAGCACTGGACGAGCGATGCCACCGACTACGGCCAGATGGAATGGGTGAAGGAGCACCTGAAGTAATTACATCTTTACCGCATCGGCAATGGTGAACAGACGCTTACTGCCTGCGTCATAGCACTTCAGCGTCACCGACTCGCCACTCCGACCGTAGATAACCAGCGACGTGCTGCCGGTGGTTGACAGCGTAATGGTGCCGCGACACTCATCACCCACGAAGGCACCTACCACGTAGCCGCTGACGGGCGTGATGCCTACCTTGGTCAGCATACTCTCTGCGCCTACCGTCTTCACTACCGGATACTTCTCAGAGCCTTGGGTAAACGGCGGTACCATAAGTTTGTCGAAACCTATCTCCGCGTCTGCGTCCAGCGTGATGTTGTCGGACAGCGTGAAGATGTGCTTCAACTGTTGGCAGTAGTAGCGCAGCGAGATGTTCACCGTCTGTGAGCTCGTTTCGTTGCCCCAGGCTTTTATCAGAAACCTGCAGTTGTCTATCAGTTCGCCGGTTTCCAAGTCGACGTTTGGCCCTGACACACCACGCAACTCGTTGTTCACGAAGACGGCAACCAGGTCGCCTTCCGTGACATAGGGTTTCAGCACGTCTTCTATCTGCACCTTCATCAGTGTCCAGTTCTCGTAGGCCTGCGTGGGCTCTTCCCAGTTGGGACGTTCCTGGTTGTTGGTCCAGTCTATCTGCCACGTGGGAGCCCCGTTGAGTGTGGTTTCCGTATAGCCAGGCGTGCTGTTGCTGCCGCCTTCACCGTCATCGCTGCTGCAAGCCCCGAAGAGGAGGCTTGCCAGCAGAACGACTGTTAAATGCATCTTTTTCATATCACTTGATTATTACTTTTTTACCATTATAGATATACACACCCTTCTGTGCCGGCTTGCGGTCAAGCAACAGACCGTTGATGGTGTACCACTTGCCGTCCTCGTAGTCAGCACGTACGAAGTTGATGGCCGTAGGCTCGTCGGGGCTGCCGATGACAGCATTTGACTTGAAGGTCATCACCTCGCCGGTAGATGCTACTACCTCGCCGTCACGCTCAATGGCGAACCAGATATACTGTGGCCTGTCGCCTACAATGCTCATGTAGATGGGCTCTGGGCTGGCGGCACTGGCGGCCGTTGACAGCGTAGCCTCGCCGACCACCTCGCCGTTGGCGTAAGCCAGCAGGATGTCGCCATCCTCAGGTTCGAAGCCTGTCACATGGGCGGAGACGCTCATCGTGTTCGGCATCTTCTGGACAGCTGCGCGAGTAGAAGTCAATGACCAGTCCTCACGGAAGTTGCTACTCAATTCGTAGTACGGATAGGTGAACGAGGCCTTGGCTGCATCCTTGCGCAGCATCAGGTAGCCCTCGCCAGGCTTCATGTACTGCAGACTGCCGCGCCAGCGTCCGGTGCTGCCTACCATAGTGAAGTAAGCAAACTCGGTGTGGCTCTTGATGACATCGCCAGGCCGTGCCTTGTCGTAGTAGTCGCTCAGGGCGGTCTCCACGCTCAGGCTCGTCGCCGGTGTGTAGCCGATGCCGTTCCAGCCTTCACTCACATTGATGGTACGCTCTTGCTCGTCCTCGATAACCTTTCCTTCAACGGGGATGGTGCATGCCTTCTGAACCTTGATGGCATAAGCACTCTTCGATGAGATAGGAACGGCCACGGCCTTGCTCTTGCCGCTGCTGGATACTACCCAACGACCGTTCTCATAGTTCACCGTCAGGTTGCTGCTCATGTCGGTCAGGATGTCGCCTTCCGACCACGGCATACTGTTGAGCAGGCTCTTCATGTCCGCCAGCTTCTTGCTGCTAACATTGAATGATACCCAGTTCCAGCCTTCCTTCAGGTTGAAGTACTGTACGAAGGTGTTGCCGCCGTCGAAGCGTACCGGTGTGTCGGCACCTATCATCTCCTGGTTCTTGAACTTGATGTTCCTATCGGGTGTCAGCACAATCTCGTGACCGGTGCTGTACTGCCACAGGCGGAATGTCAGTTCGGTGCCTTCCATCTCCTTGTCATAGACGGTCAGGTACAGGGCGTTTTCGCCCGTCTGAGCTGAGTGGGTGATGTTGGCAAAGCCGTGACATACATTCTGATTGTCGAAGGCACCCACGATGTCGCGTTCGTCGGTGTCAAGCTCGTCGTACAGATAGACCTGACCGTTGATGTTCATCGAGTATCTCAGCAGGTCGTTGTCCACCTTGTCTGCCCAGTCGGGCTTCTCGCCCTCTACGGTCAGGTTCAGGTAGAACGGCTCTGAAATGCCTTCTTCGTCGGTCAGGTAGATTATCTCATTGTACGTACCCACTGGCAGGTTCTTGCTCACCGTTGCCGTGACGCTGCCCAAAGCCTGTGGTGCCACCACGTCGCTGTAGTTGTCGAGCGTGAGCCACCTTGGACAGTTCTCAATCGTATAGGTATGGCTGGTGGCACCGTTGTTGTAGAACGGCAGGTCCACTCCCTCACCGGCACCATACTTGGTGGTGTAGTCGAGTCTGTTCACCAGCCACTCCAGACTGCTGTTGGATACAAAGTAGCAGGCCGTCTGCGGCGAAGCCATCATGTTGCCGTTGCGGTCCTCCACATCACGCAACGTCACATAGATGTTGCGGTGGTGCAGCTTGGCAGCAGGCTCGTCGAGTTCTATCAGTACCTGGTTGCCCTTGCCTATGAAGCTGAACTTCAGGTTCGTCACGTTCTCGTTGGGAACCACCGGCGCTGCCATCTCGTCGCTGATGTGAGCCGTTATCTTGTCTATGTCATCCACGAACAGGTAGTCACGGACAGGTGTCGTTGTAAACTCGTTCGTCTCAGGGTTCTGCTGATACCTCACGTTGCCCTGGTTATCAAGATGCAGCTTCTTGCTATATACATACGGTGTCATCACGATTTCGTTGTCCGCGTTGCGCTCCTGCTCATCGAAGCTTAAGTAGGTCAGCAGACCGGCAACGTCGCCGCTCGGGCTCTTCGTCGCGTATGTCTTGATGAGTGTCTCAGGCAGCGCCTGTGCAAAGACTATCAGCTCGTCGATGTTACCCTTCATCGGGTTCACGCCGTCATGTATCTCCAGGCTGTCCTTCTCGTTGTAGAAGGCATAGCGTGTGGCACCAATCTTCAGTTTGCCGCCGCTGATGCCGCCTAAGCTGTCGGGAGCAAACGTGGTCTTCAGTTCCTTGTCCATATAGATGTTCGCCACGTTGCGGCTGCGGTTCACCGTCATAGCATAGTGGTGCCAATTGCCGTCGCTCCAGTCGCCGGGCATCTTGGCAGCAATGCCGTTCGAGCGGTAGACGAGTGTATCGGCTTCGAACCCGATGTTGAACTGGTTCTGTGCGCCGTCGTCCTCCTTCAGTCCGCGACCGTTGGCCAGTAGTGTGCCGCGGCCGTCAGCGTCGGTCTTGAACCAGAACATCAGCGTGTAGTCCTGCTCGGCAGTGCGGTTCAGCGCCTTGTCGGTCAGTTCCAGTCCCTTGTCTTCCTTGTCCACATGCAGTGACATGCCGTGCGGCATAGCCCAGTTGGCCCCCATCAGCTTGGCGTTGGCACCCTGGGTGTGGTCTATCACGTAGTCGCCCGAGCCTTCGTTCATCGGGTAGTAGTCTACCAGTCCCTTTTCGTAGCCCGTCAGGCGTTGTGTGCCGTACGTGCTTACCAGTCCGGAACTCATGGTGCGATACCACAGGCGGGCCTCCATCATGCGACCCTCGTAGTACTCGCTATCTGCACGGTCTAGTTCGTTGGTACGTCCGAAGATGAGCGGACCGGTACCATTATACAGGGCTTTCAGCTTGTAGGGCGTGCCTGCCATGCCGATGTCTTCGCCACCGCTGTAGAGCCTCAGCGTGCTGTCCTGCTGGTTGATGCTGACGGCTACCTGCTGGAAGCCGCCGTCCTTGATAGGCTTCTGCGACTCAAAGGTCTGCTCGTCAACCACGGCGCGCAGCTTCTGCTCCTTGGTCAGCCACAACTGCAGCTTATGTCCGTTGGTACCCTGCGAGAAGAGCGGCATGTCGCGACCCGTCTTCGCGGGCTTCACGCGCATCTCGATGGTCAGGTCCTTGCCCGAGAAGTTGCGCTTGGCTTCCGTCTCCACGCTGGCCTGTCCGGTAAACTGCAGGCTCACCGTCTCCGAGAAGTCGTTGTTGTTCACCTCGCCTTTCACCTCGAAGTTGGTCTTGTCGCTCAGGTTGTTGTATTCGATGTCCTCTGAGAAGTTGAACACGATGTCGTCAGTCACGTTCAGCAGACCGCTCTTCGGTTCGGGAGTGCCGAACAGCTGCGGACGGCGTGTGTCCTTGACACCGCTGATGACCTTCGACGGCGAGGTCAGGAAGGTACCGCCGTTGCGGCAGAACAGCACGGCTCGCAGGTCGTAGGATCGCTCTATCTCCCAACCCTCACCATAGAACTGGGTGACAATGTTGTCGTTGGGCTTCATCAACTCACATACACCGTTGGCATTCGCCATCAGTGTTGAGTCGGCATAGTACGAGCAGAGGTTCGTCCAAGTGTCATCACCACGCTGCGTCTCCTTATACTGGAACTCTATGTGGTCGAAGTTGTGCTGGTGACGGTCAAATCCGCTGATAGTGACCGGTATGTACCATCCACGCAGCGAATCCTTCTGTGCCGTGGTGTTCAGCACCCACTTGTCGGCGGGAGCCGAGATGCTCACCGCACCTGCCTCGCGCAGGAAGTGTACATCAAACTTGGCGGTTGCCGTGGTGTGGTCTGGGTCACCTGCCGACATCACGCCGATGGTCAGTCCCTCGTAGTCGAAGCCCTTGCCTGCACGCACCTCCAGCTCTAACTGGGTGGTCATGCCCGGCACGACGCTCACGTTCATGCCGCTGGTGGTCAGTGTCTGTCCGTTCACACTTAGTTTGGCACCGTTGGGGTTAGCCTGATCGTTCGAGAACAGCGTAAAGACGCTCACTCCGCCGGTGGCGGCAGGCTTCTCACTCTCGTTGCCCAGGAATACCGTGAAGCGGGCAGGGTCGTTCACCGACACGCCGCTCACACTGTGCTTGTCGAGGCTGATGGTCGGGTTGTCAATCTTCAGCGTACGCTCGTCGAGGATAGAGCCAGCCTGATAGAAGTGCGTCTTGCGCTGATCCTCCCACGGGTTGCTGGTGTAGCCGCCACGGGTGCGGAACACGAAGCTGCTCGCAGCACCGTGGTCGGGCAAATTGGTTTCTCTCTTCAGATAATCCAGTGTCTCGTTGGTGACATTGTCGAAGTTGTAGTTGGTGAACACATCTTCCATGTCATACTTGCTACCGCCAGTGACATCAGCCATCGGCACGCGATAGACATCCACGCTCAGGCGGCTCGTCGGCGCAGCGGCAATGGTAAACGATGTCGTGCGGTTGAACTCCTTCGACTGGCTGTTGGTGCCAATGGTCGTCGAGGTCAGCACGGGTGTCAGCGACCAACGGAAGTATTTGCCTTCAAATTTGAGAGAAGATTCTTGATTTTTCACTCCACCACCAGCAATCGTCGGATCGAGTTTCTTAAACGACTCTAAATAGCCAAAGAAAGCACTGCCAAGGTAGTTGACGACGGTCGATGCTATCGACGAGATGGTGCCAGTACCGTTGCCTTTACTTCCAGCGAAGTAGTCGGGCTGCACACCGTAGGGGAAGTACATCGACGTAGAGTTCGAGTAACTGCTGCTGAACGTCTCGCTGTAGTTCACACCCTGTGCGCCGGCGATATCGAAACTGTTCACCAGGTCTGTGGCGTTCAGTTTCTCGCGCTCGTTCTGCGTAATCATCTTCGTCCAGGCGTAGATAATCTCGCCTTTCTCAGACACCTCGTCGTTGAAGTCGCCAACTCCCTTTCCCGTGGGCAGCACGATGATGTAGTGCGTAGAGTCGTTGGCGGTCTCTATGGTCGTGTTGTACTGCTTATTGGGCAGCGCGAACTTCGGGTCGTCAGTAGTGCGCAGCGAGCGATAGACGGGTTGGTGCGTCGAGTTGGCAAGCGCCTGTGCATCCGTCTTGCTGCCGATAAACATCTTGTTCAGTATCTCGCCTGCCAGACCGGGAATAATCTCCTCCAGGATCTGCTTCTGCGAGTAGATGAAGTTCGACTTGATCTTCGGACCGTAGCCGAGCGACACGTCGCGTACCAAGTGGAACTTATTGCCGTCGGCATCCGTACCCTCGGCGATGTGTACCAGCGTGGCATACTTGGAGTACTGCGTCACGTCGCCCTTCGGATTCTTCTGGGCGATGCCCGTCTGTGCCAGTCTTGCCTTATACACCGAGTCAGTGACGGCACGGATGCTGGACATGGGCTTCACCTGCACGTTCTGCACCTGACCGATATAAAGGTCGGCATCAGCACCCACCATCGAGGGGTCACCGCTGGTGCTGACGGCGTCAGAGAGCACCATCGTATGTGACCATGCCTTGCTGCCGTTATAGTTGAATACCAGTTCCGAGTAGCTCACATCCACCTTCTCGTTACCGTGCTCGACACCGTCGAATTCGCCATCGTATGTGCTACTACCCGGTAACGTTTCTTGAATGTCGCCTTCTATATAGCCATTGAACCAGTCTAACCTGTCTGCTAACGAGAAGTTGAACGACACGCCGCCGGCCATCGACAGATTCATGGCATAACTGTTATTGAGCGTAGCACCTTTGGCAAGCGTTGCTGAACTGTAGGCTCCCGGCGGGTCACGCAGGATGTCGAACAGAATGGGCTGTCCGTCGGTCAGCAGTTCCTTGCCACTGCTCAGGGGGAACAGGTTGAGCACGTAGGCATTCAACGGCTCGGCATCGAAGTGGGTGCCGTCCTGCTCGGCGCTGAAGGTCACCGTCTTCAGGGCATTCTCCATGCCCACGGGTTGTGCCACCTGGTCGGCATTCACCATGAAGGTTGCCTGTCCGAGGTTGTTCAGGTGGAGGGTGTCAACTGCCACGCCGTTCTTCATGCCGTTGTGCATGGTGGCAACACCGCCGCCGACACGTACGTAGTCAATCTTCTCCGTCTTCAGGTCGTTGTTGTACACATAGCGCTCGGCAACCTGCACCTGGATGTAGTACTTGCGCTCCAGGCTGAACACGGGGTTTCCGAAAGTGTACTTTGCCGTCGTCGAGTCGTCAGGGTTCTTGTAGGCAAGTGCTACCTGCACCTTGTCGCCATTCAGTTTGGTGGCGTTATAGTACTTGTCACCGAAATAGTCGAAGGCATCGTAGTTCAACTGCTTGTAGGTCAGTTCCACCGGGCTGCGGTAGATGCGGTTGTAGATGGCATTATACGATGCCGTGGGTTGGTTGACGGTATTGCCGTCTACATCTTTATAACTGCCCACGTAGGTGGTGTCCGTCGGGGTCATGCAGTCGGTCAGGTCGATGACATCGTTTGCCTGTCCGTTCTGGAAGAGTGTGGGATAGCCGGTGCAATACACCTGCTGCACCTTCCAGCGTACGGGCGGCAGCAGCAGTTCATACTCGCCAGTCACGGGGTCGGGTGTCACGTCGATGCGCTTGCGCTGCGTCTTCACCTTGGTCTGGTGACCGCCGCTGCCTGCATGCTGATAGACGGTGTCGCGCTCGGTGATTTCAGGATGCTGCACGTCGCGCACCAGCCACGACTTGGTGTCGCCTTCCAAGGCTAATACCATCTTCAGGTCGTCGCCCAGGTTATTCTTCGACAGGCTGTTGCCCAAGGGCAGGTTGCCCTGATCGGTGCCGCCTACCACACGACCTATGAGTTTCACCTTTTTGGTGTCGCGGAAACTGTATTGGGCAACGTCACCACTGAAGGAGTGTACGTACTTGCCATCGTTCACAAATGTGTGGCCGTCCTTCACCACCTGTACGGTGATGGTTTTGCCACCTATGACGCGGAACGAGAAGTTACCTTCCTCGTCTGTCTCCACGGGCTTGCCCGTAGCACCGTGCAGCATATTGTCGTTGACCAGGAAGTTGGCACCCTTCACGGGAATGCTCGTGCCGTCGTAGGTCACGTAGCCCGAGAAGCGCTTGCCATTGATGACGGTGAACTCGCTCACCGTGACGTCATTGGTCTCGTTATCGAAGGTGACGCTATACGCATCCACCTCTGCCTGAACGCCGCTGCCGGCTCTCACCTCGTAAGTGATGTTCGTCAGTCCCTGATAGGGCAGTTCGTCGGCTACGTAGTGTCCGCTCTCGTCGGTGGTGGCGGTGACGTTCACGCTACCGCCCGTTATCGATACCTGTACGTCGGGCAGACCCGTGCCGTCGTTGAAGCGCACGTAACCCTCCACACGACCCGTATTCTTACAGGCACCGCTTGTCGGCAGGGTCTCGCTGGTGGAGTGATGACCCTCGCAGTCGGTTATCGCACATACCTTATATTCATAGGTCTTCAGTGGCGACACCGTCTTGTCCTCGTAGGTCATCTGGTCCAGGTCAGTGGCAATCTCCACCCAGGTGGTGTCGGCGATGCCCACCTCGCGGCGCTGCACCGTGAAGTAGTCTATGGGGTTGCCGTCGGTGTCCCATGTCAGCACCACGCTGCTTTGACGCGTCTCGGCCAGCAGTTCCGGCTCTATCTTGCCAGTGCCAGAATGATAGAAGAGGTCTTTCAGGTTCGGGTCGTTGATGACGGTGTAGCTCACATCGGCAGACTGTGTCGTCGTGGGCACCACGGTGTCGCCAACCTTCGTCCAGGTGGCGAGGTTAACCAGTGCGGCATCGCCCTCGCCATCGGTCGTATCCGTCAGCGTCTTCGACTTGGGCACCGCCTTGCCGTCGACAACCTCCCAGTATTCCTTACCCAGGGCCTCGACCTGCTCGGCGGCAGTCATCGACAGCCAAGGATTTGCAGTCGATATGTGAGACATCTTGGGAACAGCTTTACCACCAACTTCCTCCCAGTTGCTACCCATTTCTTTAACGAGCTCGCTTACCGACTTGGAGCCAACAGTGCTTGCTCCCGTCAATTCTTCATAGCTCCAGTTGCCGAAGGACCATTGGTTATGGCCATTACCCCAGAAATATAGACCGTTGCCCCGAATATTCAGCGCACGATGGTTGATATTGTTGAATGTAGCATTTGACAAGCATCTCTGTACAGACATGGCTATGTCGCCGTCAACGAAGCCCATGAACACACCTGCCCATGGGTCACCTGAATTACAGGTTAATTTGCCATCGAACAGGCAGTTCACAATGTCAACACCATTGCCGCGACCAACGAAGCCGCCAAAAATATAGTTGGTACATTCGATGGTTGCCGATACACGGCAATTAACTATTCCACAGCTTCCGTTCCAGCCGTCAGATTGACCCACGAGACCTGCCACGTGGTTAGCTCCTCTGACTTTACCGGCAAGGTGCAGGTTCCTGATGGTGAAGCCTTTGCCATACTTGAACAGCGCAATAGTTTCCGTGCCACCACCATCGATATTGACTGTGAGCGTATGGCCGTTGCCATCGAAAATGCCATAGAGGCTTGCCGCAGAGCTGACAATATCGAAGTCAGCACCCATGATGGCGTTCGTGTTGTGGTCTTTCTCCACCTGAGCCTGGAATTGGTTCCAGTCATTGTTGTTTCTCAATACCATGAAAGTCTTGCCGTCAATCTCCATAATGTCACATGGACGATACTGTTGGGTTTCGTGGCAGTTGGTAATGGTGACCGTAGCCGAGTCTGATTTACGGGCCCAGGTTTCGCAATAATCTCGCTTGGTATCAAGGTGGTCAGGGGCGAAGAGACAGTTCTCGAGGGTGGCCGTGCTATTATCTTGGCAATAGCCGATGAAGCCGCCATTGTGATGGCTCTCTGAACCTTCAAAACTGCCGTCGAACTTACAGTTACGTATAGTGGCGGTTGAGTTGTCGCCCAAACGGGCAATGAAGCCGCCATTGGTGAATTTTGTGGTGTTGATGGTTATCGACGAGCGGCAGGTCTCTATACTGACATTATTGCCGTTGACGACATTGCCTATCAGACCACCTGCATATTGACCTGTGGTTTGGATGGTTCCATTCACATGCAGATTCTTGATGGTAGCATTGCCTGCATGGCGGAAGAGACCAATGTAATTCTCCGAGAAGCCCGACTTGTTGAAGGTGATGGTATGTCCGTTGCCGTCGAAGGTGCCGCGATAGTAAGCTGTCTCGGCGTCTCCCACGTAGTCGCTGACGGTGATGTCGGCAGCAAGGATAGCGTTCACGTCGTACTGGTTCTTGGCATCTTTCACCATCTGGATGAACTTATTCCAGTCACTTGCACTACGGATGTTGAGCAGCGACGAATACTCCATCGTGGCGAAGCTGTTGCGAACGGACACGGTGGCGCCTGACGCGGTGCGTGCCCACGTCTCGCAGCTCTCGCCACCGGTGTTGATATGGTCGGGGGCAAAGAGACAGTTGTCGATGACGGCCGAGCTCTTTGGCTGGCAATAGCCGATGAAGCCGCCATTGTGGTGGCTCTTGTCTCCCTCAAAGCTGCCGTCGAACTTACAGTTGCGCAGCACGGCCTTCACATTCTCGCCAATGGTGGAAATGAAGCCGCCGTTTTCGGTTTCGCCATTATAGGTGCTGTTGATGGTCACCGACGAGTGGCAGTTCTCCACGGTGACCGTAGAACCGGCCAGGACAGAGCCGATGAGACCGGATATGTTCCGTTCGCTGGTCTTAATGGTACCTGCGACGTGCAGATTTTTGATAGTAGCATTGCCCACATAGCGGAAGGGAGCCATGACACGCTCGTTAGCGGCTGTCCTGACGGTCAGCGTGTGACCGTTGCCGTCGAAGACGCCATTGTAGACGACACTTGTTCCCCAAGCTATGTACACATTGGTCTCTGCGATGTCGGTATAGAGGCGGGCGTTCACCGCGCGCTTGCCCTGGGCCGCATCTACCATGTCGCGGAAGGTTGTCCAGTCTTGGGCATTGCGGATGGGGAAGTAGTAGTCCTTCATCTTCTCCGCATCGTAGAGGTTGAGGGGCGACGTGCCACGGTCGACATACATTTCTATATCGTACTTGACACAGGTGCGCGAGAGGTCTAACACCTTGTAGCACTGCTCGCGATCCTCGCTGTTCAGTTCTATCTCCTTCACCTCCACAGTGTCGCCGGCGGCGTTCTTCATGGTGAGGCGCAGCATCATCTTGGCGCGGTCGTCCCAGACACCGTTGTGCTCGTCGGCATACTGCCAGGCCACGCGGACATTGTACTGGTCGTCAAGCTGCGTGGCCGTGTAGTTGGCGATGCGCAGCAGATGGAGGTTGTCGACCACACAGTGGGCAGAGTTGGCGCAGGGGTTCTTTTCTGTCCAGCCCCAGGCCTGCGTCATGGCACGTCGCACACGATAGGTCAGGTTTTCGAGCGAGTAGCCGTCAGTAAGCATCGACGCAGCGAGGTCGTTGACATAGGTGCTGTCGACAAAGGTATAGATGCTCTGGGCCGCACTGCCGACACGGGCGAAGGGCACCTGACCGATGGCGACGAAGTCTTCCTCCTTGCCCGTCAGCGAGCGCTGAATCTCGAAGAAGTCGATCTCGGCCAGGTCGGCATCGGTGGTGTGGCTGATGTTCCACTTTACCTCCACCTTCGACTTGGCACCGCCCAGCGGGGTGACGGTCAAGCCGTGGGGGGCATGGAGCATGGTCAGGTCCTGCGCCTCAGACGTAGCATCCTTGATGAGGTATTCGCCGATGGTCTGCGGATCATAATAGTCGGCAATGAGGCGGAACTTACGGTGCGGCTCGTAGGCGTTGAGTGCGATAATGCCGCTGTTCGTTGTGGTCTTCACCTCCTTGCTGACGGTACGGTTGTTGCCGTCGACATACTCGTAGCGCAGCTTGCTGATTTTCTCAGGAATCATAGACCAAGGCACCATGATCTTGCCTACGCTGTCGTTGTTGATGCTGGCAATGCTGATGAAGGGCGGCGACACGGGGTTGGCCTCGGGCATCGTGATGGGATCGGGGCTCTTGAGACCGGCCACTTCGTCGAGCCATACATCCTTGCGGCCGTTTCCGTTGCGATGCACACGCCAGCGGAACGTTATCTTCTTGCCCAGCATGTTCTGGGGCAGCACCCATGTTGCGGATACACCGAACGAGACCTTGTCGTCATTGCGGATGACATTGTGCTTGTTCCACTGGTGTGGGTCCAACCGTTGCACTTTAGTGGTGTTGCCTAACGTCAGGTTCATGTAGCCGGGAGCCTGAGTGTAGAACATGACAGGACAGGTGCTCCTGTCGTTGGCAATGTTTGCCTCCGCAGCCCAGTGGAAGAGGGTCAGCTCTGACTGACCTTCCCAGGAGGCATAGAGGTTGCCATCGTAAATCCAGGCATCGGCACCCTCCATGTCGTAGCACGGCACGGTGATGGTGACGGTGTTGGTACCGCTGACATAGACGTTGTAGAGAATGGTCTGGTCGACATACGTCTCGTAACCATCATCGGCTACAGCCCGCTGGGGCGTGAGCCACAAGAGGAGCGCCAGCAGCACGAGCCACGGCCGTCCTCGCAGAATGTTAGGAGTCTTTTTCATATTGAATAGTATTTAGTGATTTCCTTTTTCTTATTTGGTATGTCTATGCGGTCTTATCGCACCTTGTTAGGATCATCTACTGGGTTTTCATCGTCGATACCGAGCCCTTCGTCATTATAGAGGACAACCGAGTCTGCCAGCATCTGCATGGTTTGCAGTCTTATAATCTCCAGTTCTGGATTGATGTATGTTTTCTTCATGATGGTGTCCTCCGTTTTACTTGATGATAACCTTTTTGCCATTCACAATGTACAGACCCTTTCTGTTGGGCTTGCTCAGAAGTTTACGTCCACTCAGGTCGTAGTAGTCAGCAGCACCGTGAAGCTGGGACTCTTCACCACGAACCAACGTAATGCTTGTCGTCTCTCCACCCTCGCCGAAGTCCAGCGTGACGCTGCGGGCAGCACCAGCCGTAGGCAGTTCGAAGTAGGCGCGATACTTGCCAAGCGTCAGACCTGCTGCGGGGTAACGCAGCGTGTTATTGCCAGTCAGCAGCAGCATCTTGTCGTTGTCTGGGGCATTGAAGATAACGCCTTCTGTTGAGGTGCCACGGAAATAGCAGCCACCCGTGAAACTGACATCGCGCTTGGTATTGTCGATGGTCACGCCCGTGAAGGTGGGGTTCACGACTGTCGTACTCTCGATGGTGGTTAGCTTGGGCACTGCCTTGCCGTCTACTTTCTGCCATCCAGAGCCGAGAGCGGTTACGAGTTCGTCAATAGCCCCAGCCGTGCTCGTGAGGGTGCCAAGCGTACCGACAGCCTCGTTCTTGAAACAGTTAACGCAATTTTTGGTGGTGCTTTCACCCTGTATCAGGTCTACCGAGCCACCACTGTATGATGTGCCGTTAGCTAGACAGTAGTTGACGGTTTGCGTGGCACCGGATGAAGCCCATCCGTAGAAGATGCCCGTACAGCCGGTGGCCCCGCTGATGCTGCCTGAGAAAAGGCAGTTGTTAATGGCGGTGCTCGACAACTGTCCGTGACCGAGAATGCCGCCACAGTGGGTGCCTGTGCATGTCACGATGGCTGTTACATCACAGTTTTGGATGACATTGGTGCCATCGGCGAACCCCACCAGGCCGGCGCAGTGGTTGACACCATTCACGGTGCCGGTCATCTTCACGTTCTTGATGTGAGCGTCCTTAATGTATTGGAAGGGGGCTGCACCTGCTGCAGTAAGGTCAATGTTGCAGGTGATGGTATGTCCGGCACCGTCGAATGTTCCTGTGAAGGGCTTTTCGGATGTGCCCACGATGTCCCCGTTTCCTACGGTGATGTCGGTAGCCAGCACCACCACGTCGTACACACTCGCATCAACGGTGAACTTATCCCAGTCGGCAGCACTTTCGATGAGGAAGTACTTGGGCCACTTCACGATATACGGCTTGCCCGCCTCGATGGTCGAAGCATCCTTGAAATAAAGCTCCAACTCATAGCCGCTTAGTTGCGACGCTCCACCGTTCAGCTCCTTGATGGTAGCTCCATTTAGGGACGATGTTATCTGGTCCTCTGTCAGACTGAACGGTACGCACAAGGTATTCCACTTACCGTCCTTGTAAAGGGTGCGACCAGTGAGCGTCTCGTCAGTAGTCTGTGACCATGCTCCCTGTGCGGCTCCGAACAGGAGGGTAATCACGGCAAAAAGTCTAAATAGTTTCATAGGTTTGTAAAGATTGTTGTGTATTGCGAATAGTTGTCAGTAAGTTAATCTTTGCAAAGATAGTAAATTTTTGCTAAACCACAAAACTTTTTAACGACATTTCCCATTTTATTGCTCGTTTTTTCATGCTTTCCCGTGCTTGTGCGTTCTGTCATCAGCTTACGATTTGCCGGCAGCGCTGTTCTGCGCCCACTGATAACCTGCCCTTAATCGCCGTTAAGGGTGGGGTATTGATTGATAAGGGAGGGGAGATGTGTAACAGCGGCTGAAATATAACAAGTAAATAAGCCCGCTTGGTGGATTATTTATTTGACCCGACTCATTTAATACCAAATTCAGTGAAATTGGTGAGCAAATTCACTGAATTTGGTCAGCAATTTCACTGAATTTACTGTCGAAGTTATCGGCTGCTATTCAACAGCGACCTTACGGACCTGATTGCCTGACCTGACCACATAGATGCAATAAAAGTCTTCTCATGAGATCGTTATTCTGTTACACATATTTTTGCGTTAATTTCGGTACAAAAATATATAAAAAATGACGAACCGTTTGGCGGTTCGTCATTTTTTTATGTTACTTACTGAATTAGTCAGCAACAAGCGTGAAGCGCTGGAAGGCACAGATCTTCAGTTCCTTGTCCTGCTTGGCAAGCCACTGTGCAACAGTAGCCTTGTCGCCATCACCGAACTGGAACTCCTGGTCAACCAAACAGTTCTCCTTCAGGAACTTCTGAACACGACCCTTGGCAATGTTCTCAATCATCGGCATCTTCAGCTGGGCCTCACCCTCAGCCTTAGCCTCTTCCTTAATCTTGCGAGCTTCGTCAGCCTGAGCCTGTGTCAGCCAGCCCTTAGCCATATTCGATTCGATGTGGTCATCGCTGTCAACGAGGTTGGGGTTCAGTCCAGCCTTCTTCAGCTTCATCTCAACGAACTTCTCTACCTGCTCGAGCTTGGTCTTCTCAACAGCGGTCTTGTATTCCTCGTCAAGAATCTTCTGGTCAACGCTCTGTGCGTCAAGAGCTACGGGCTTCATGGCAGCCACCTGCATGGCAACGAGGTGTCCCTGCTCGGCAGCGGGCTTGTTAGTCTGTACCATTGTGCAGAGGGTGTGCTTACCCATGTGGTCATAAACCTCAATGTTGTCACCCTCGAGAGTCAGGTAGCCGTCCAGCTCCATCTTCTCACCAGTGATACCCGAACGCTGGGTGACAGCCTCCTGGGCAGTCTGACCATTGACAGTCAGCGCCTTAACAGCCTCAATGTCCTTAGCCTTGGCAGCGATAGCAGCATCGAGGATGGCCTGTGTCAGTGCAATGAAGTCGGCACCATTAGCTACGAAGTCAGTCTCGCACTTCAGGGCAATCATAGCGGCAAAGCCGTCAACAGCTTTTACGAGTACACAACCATTAGAGGTCTCACGGTCGCTACGCTTGGCAGCGATAGCCAGTCCACGCTCACGGAGCAGTTCCTTGGCCTTGTCGAAGTCGCCCTCAGCCTCAGTCAGTGCCTTCTTTACGTCAGCCAGACCAGCACCAGTCATAGCGCGAAGCTTCTTGATATCATCTATTGAAATAGCCATTGTTTTCTTTTTGTTTTATGCGTTATTACGTTATTACGAGATTTCGGTATGTTGAAAACCGATGATTACTCTGCAGCCTCCTCAGCAACAGGAGCAGCAGCCTCGGCTGCGGGAGCCTCTTCTACTGCGGGAGCAGCCTCAGCAGCCTTCTCCTCAGCGGTCTTACGAGGACGACGGGCCTGACGCTTGGGCTTAGCCTCTTCTTCCTCAGCTTCAGCCTGAGCCTCGGCAGCCTTCTCATCAGCCTTCTCGACCTTACGCTCTTCAATACCCTCGTTGATGGCAGCGCAGCAGGCACCGAGGATGACTTCTACAGAATCCTTAGCATCATCATTAGCGGGAATGACGAAGTCGATATTCTTAGGATCACTGTTCGTATCAACGATACCGAATACGGGAATACCCAGACGGTTAGCCTCACGCACGGCAATCTGCTCCTTCAGCACGTCAACAACAAAGAGTGCGGAAGGCAGACGCGTCAAGTCAGAGATAGAACCGAGGTTCTTTTCCAGCTTGGCACGCTGACGCGTTACCTGCAGCAGCTCGCGCTTCGACAGGTTTGCGTAGGTACCGTCCTGCATCAGCTTGTCAATGTTCGCCATTTTCTTCACGGCCTTGCGGATAGTCGGGAAGTTTGTCAACATACCACCCGGCCAGCGCTCTGTCACGTAAGGCATACCAACGCTCTGAGCTTTCTCTGCGATGATTTCCTTGGTCTGTTTTTTAGTAGCGACGAACAGCACTTTCTTGCCACTCTTGGCAATCTGCTTAAGAGCCTCAGCAGCCACGTCAATCTGGGCTACCGTCTTGTGCAGGTCAATAATATGGATACCGTTACGCTCGGTATAGATGTAGGGAGCCATTGCGGGGTTCCACTTACGCTTCAGGTGACCGAAGTGACAGCCAGCCTGCAGCAGTTGTTCAAAATTTGTTCTAGCCATTTTGATACTTTTTCTTTAATTGTTGTTTACTTTCTTTTAAATCTATTGTTAGATCAACCAACGGGTAGTCTAGTTGTACTAGTCTTACTAGCAGTACTAGCCAGAGTCCTGTCGGTTTAGATACTAAACTGTTCAGTATATTAACGCTTACTGAACTGGAAGCGACGACGAGCCTTGGGACGACCTGGCTTTTTACGCTCAACCTCACGGGCATCGCGAGTCAGGAAACCGTGGTCCTTCAGGTTCTTCTTGTCCTCAGCATTGACTTTGACCAGTGCACGGGCAATGGCGAGGCGCAGCGCCTGACTCTGACCAGTGAAGCCACCACCGTCGAGGTTGGCCTTGATGTCATATTTCTCGGCAACGTCCAGCAGGTTCAGCGGCTGCTTTACCACATACTGCAGGATGGCAGAGGGGAAGTATACTTCGAGGTCTTTCTTGTTGATCGTGATCTTGCCAGTACCCTCTGACAGATAAACGCGAGCTACCGAGCTCTTACGACGACCTATTGCATTGATGTATTCCATCTTACTTTAATCTTTAAACTTTAAACTTTAAACTTACTTGTACTGGTTGATGTCAATAGCCTTAGGCTTCTGGGCCTCATGGGGATGTTCTGTTCCCTCATATACAAAGAGGTTGTTCAGCAAGGCGCGACCAAGGGGACCTTTAGGCAGCATACCCTTAACAGCATGCTTCAGGATGCGCTCCACACCGAAGGGCTTCTTGCGCAGCTCGGCAGGTGTGTTGAAACGCTGACCACCAGGATAACCGGTGTAACGCGTATAAACCTTGTCGGTCTCTTTCTTACCAGTGAATACCACCTTCTTAGCGTTGATGATGATAACGTTGTCGCCACAATCCTGGTTAGGAGTGAAGGTGGGCTTGTACTTTCCGCGAATAATCTTAGCTACCTTTGAAGCGAGGCGACCTACTACCTGGTCGGTAGCATCGATGACCACCCATTCCTTCTGCTCGCGAGCAGCTTCCTTCGATACGGAAACGGTCTTGTAACTTAAAGTGTTCATTTCTTTTTTAATTTACTACTAAAAAACATTTTTTCTTTTAATTCTCTCTTATGCACAAACAACACTACCGGCGAAGGTCTAACTCTTCGCGGGGTAGTCTAACGTCTATGCTGAACCACCACTCTCACGAACCACAATGCCCGGCCAAAGACACCGCTATTCCGCGTTGGTTCACGGGGATTCTAAGTCTCTCCCCAATAATCGGACTGCAAAGGTACGAAGAAAAGTGAAAAGAGGAAAGCAAAAAGTGGGAAATAAAACCTCATAAGGCAAGATTTAATATTATTTAACTCAACGACCACCCAAAGAGCCTTCCTTTCTTTGTACTTTTGTGCCCGTGAAACTACATGCACCGCTATTTCCGCTGGCTGCCATTTTGATGGTGGGTATCGCAACCAGCAGCTGCCCAAGTAACTGGATTTGGGGACTGGCACTATTGGCTGCCGGTGTCATACTGACTGCCCTGCTCTACCGCTGGCCACGCTGGCAGACGGCAGGAATTTGGTTTTGCTTTTTTGCATTAGGTCTGACCTTAGGAGCCAGAAGACAGCAACAGTTGGAGATAACATGGCCCGAAGAAGCCACAGAACAGGAAGTGGTGGTCGTGGAAGAGCCTCAACTGAAAGAGCGGTGGGTAGTAGCAGACGTGCTGACAACAAACCGGCAGAAGCTAAAGCTGCGCATCAGACGCGATGAAGACAGCGAACGAATTGCATTGGGTGACGGACTCCGCGTGTGGGCATATATAAATAAGGTACACGAATGGCAGAACGGACGCTTCGACTATCGGCGCTATATGCAGTGTCATGCCTTTTCGGGTGAAGCTTTTGTCAGTCAGGGTCATTGGCAATGGGCTGCCGTATCACTGAAAAAACTGTCAGCCTTTGAACGGCTACGGTTGCGCTTCCTCCTCTGGCGGCATGCGTTGCTGGAGCACTACCGACAATGGGGAATCAGCGATGATGCCTATGGCATTGTTGCAGCGATGACACTGGGGGACAAGTCGCATATAGACAAGGATATCAGAGCCGTCTATCAACAAGTAGGTGCCTCACATGTGTTGGCACTGAGCGGACTGCATCTGATGATTATCTACGGAGTCATCACGCTGTTGGTTGGATGGCGGCGCATCAGCACAGTCGCACAGATTGCAACCGTACTGGCAATCTGGGCTTTTGCCTTCCTGACAGGACTGTCACCCAGTGTGGTAAGGTCGGCATCGATGATTACCCTTTATGCCCTGCTATCGTTAGGTTATCGCGAGAAGATGTCCGTCAACACCCTGGCTTTCATTGCGATCATCATGCTCCTTGTCAATCCCTTGGCACTCTACGACATTGGTTTCCAGTTGTCGTTCTCGGCAGTATTGGCAATCGTTTTGGTAAATCCGCTACTCTACGGTCAAATTCCGCTGCACGTTCTCCAACGGCATCAATGGCTCAACAAACTGTGGGGACTGACAACTGTCAGCCTGTCTGCACAGATTGGTACAGCCCCACTTGTAGCTTACTACTTTGGCTACTTTGCCACGTGGTTTCTGTTAAGCAACTATATCGTTATCCCTTTGGCTACCGCCGTACTCTATCTCGCCATCACCCTATTAGCTGTCTGCTGGTGGCCGTGGGCCGTCAGTTGTGTTGCCACAGCACTCTCGGCGGTAACCACATTCATGAACAGACTGTTACAATGGGTAGCCACACTCCCCTACTGCAGCATTGACGGCATTAGTCTGTCACTGTTGCAGGTCTTCCTGCTATATATCATGATTGTTAGTGTGTATGTTGCTATCAGCCTACGATTTCCAGCAACTCACCGAAATGGCTGATTTTACGCAGTCGCTCGTGCGCGAACTCCTCGCTTTTCTCCAGTTCCCATACCACATGATAAGGGATGTGTACCGCCCACGCTCCTGTTGCCAATGCGGGAGCGATGTCAGAGCGGAAAGAGTTCCCAACCATCAGGGTCTCTTCTGGTGCCACGCCCAGATTCTCGCACAACTGCCGGTACTCACGCTCGGTCTTGTTCGATACCGTCTCGACATGAGAGAAATACTGCTCCAATCCTGAGCGATGCAGTTTACCCTCTTGGTCCATCAGTTCCCCTTTGGTGAATACCACCAAGCGGTACTGGCGCTGTTCTGCCAATTGCGACAGTGTCGTTTCCACTTCGGGCAGCGGTGTCGTAGGGAACTGCAACAGTTTCTGTCCCAGCATCAATAGCTTCATCACGATATCGCCCGTCAGCTGCTCATGAGTCACCCGTACAGCATTTTCCACCAGCGACAGGGTAAAGGCCTTGGTGCCATAGCCCGTCAGTGACAGGTTCTTCCGCTCGGTCTGAAAGAGTCCCTCACTCACCTCACGTGCCGTTGCCCACGGGCTAAGCAGTTCGCAGCATTTATGCTCTACCTCATCGAACCACGACTGACAGTCCCACAGGGTGTCATCCGCATCGAAGGCGATAACCTTCAGTTTTGAACTTTTGTCTCTAAACATTGACATCTTTGAACGGCGTTTTTATTCCCAATACGCGATGGTGCGCTTCTGCAGTACTGTCGTTTGCTGACTCTGTGTTCCTTTCTCCCAGTAGCTGAGCTGCAAGGAGTTGGTTGTCCAATTTCCTTGGTCATCACGTGTCAGGTAGTTGTTGCGCAAATTGATAGTCAGCACACACTCGTCATTCTGCCAGACCTTCTGACTCTCCGACTGGAGTTCACTCTCGGCGTTATAGGTGTACTCGTTGACATACGAGATGCCTGCCACAGGATTCGTCACTGTCTTACGCACCAGTCGCGACAGACTGTCATATTCATATTTCACCTCACTATAACCCTCCTTCTCTGTCATGCGGGCTTTTCGCAGATAGCCAAAGCTGTCGTATTGGCGCTCCTGCAAATCAGGGTTCTCCAGTTTTCCGTCCTGTGAGAAGTGCAGAAACTGCTCCTGACTGACGGCATTCTCTGTCACCACCTCCTGGACAGCGCCGTGAAATCCCATCATCAAGGCATCCTTATAGTAAGCACCCTCCACATAATAGAGCACGCGGATATCACGTGAGCCGTTGTCATTCGTCACAACCGACAGTTTTATGCTGCCATAGTCACCTACCATCACCCAGGCATCGCCATGCTCCGAGAACTCGCCGTATTCCTGCCTCAGTTTATGCTGGAAGTAGTGCAGGTTGCTTTCTAGCATCTTCGTGGTGCTATATGGTCCTACGGTGACGTATGCTGATGTCACCATCCTCGACTCGGGTTTCACGGAAAGCATCAGTTTGGCACGGATGCCATAGAACTTACCACGAAAATAGAAGTCCTCGCCATCATCGGAGCCGCCCCACTCCAGCCACTCTGCCGCTTTCAGCCGCTGGGCAACACTGTCAACAGGGCCTTCCAACGGCACACCCATCAGCTGTAGGCTATTTGGGTCGCCCTGTGCCCATAAGCACAAGGCGACCCACACAGATAATATGACTGCACAGAACCTTCTCACGACTATATCATAACTGTGCCAGTTCGATAACCTTGTCGATGGCAGCACTCAGACCTTCGGCATCCTTACCGCCCGCCTGTGCGTAGTGGGGCTGACCGCCACCGCCACCTTGGATGAGCTTAGCAGCCTCGCGAATCATCTGTCCGGCATTCAATCCGCGATTCTTCACCATGTCATCACTCATCATGATGGTGAGCATGGGTTTCTCCTGGAAGGTGGAGCCGATGACGCAGAGGAAAGGCGCCTCAACAGCCGCACGCAGTTGGAAGACAAGGTCTTTGACCAGTGCGGGCTGCATCTGTAGTACACGGGTAATGATGTTTACACCATTCTTCTGTTGGATTTCTGTCAGCAGGTATTGCTTTGTACGCTCAACGGTTTGAGCCTGGAACTGCTCAATCTCCTTCTTCATGCTATCGTGCTCATCGATATATTTCAGGATGGCATTCTCCAAGTCTTTGGCATTGTTGAACAACTGCCTGACGGCCTTTAGGTGGTCCTCCGTCACATACATCAGGTCTTCACACTCCTTGCCTGTCTTAGCTTCGATACGGCGAATGCCGGCAGCCACGCTGCTCTCAGAGAGTATCTTAAAGAACCCAATACGGCCTGTCGAACTGGCATGGATACCACCACAGAACTCGCAGGAAGGTCCGAAGCGCACCACACGCACCTTGTCGCCATACTTCTCGCCAAAGAGAGCGATGGCGCCTAACTTCTTAGCTTCCTCGAACGGCATGTCGCGATGCTCGTCAATATGTATGTCCTGCCGTATCATCGCGTTGACCATGCGCTCTACCTGGCGCAACTCCTCGTCAGTAACTTTCTGGAAGTGTGAGAAGTCGAAACGCAGCGTGTCGGGACTGACATACGAGCCTTTCTGTTCTACATGGTCGCCTAACACCTGCTTCAGGGCATAGTCCAACAGGTGGGTAGCGGTATGGTTGGCGGCAGAGGCATCGCGCTTGTCGGTATCCACGCAAGCCATAAACTCGGCAGCAGGTTCCTTTGGCAACTGCTTGACAATGTGCACGCTCTGGTTGTTCTCGCGCTTGGTATCTATGATGTCGATGGTCTCGTTTTCGCTGACCAGAACGCCCTGGTCACCCACCTGACCACCCATCTCACCATAGAAAGGAGTGGCATCGAGGACGAGCTCATAGAATTCGTTCTTCTTCTGTGTCACCTTGCGGTAGCGGAGGATGTGACAGGGGTATTCGGTATAGTCGTAGCCTACAAACTGTTGCTCGCAGCCGGTAGGTAAGTCGCTGGCAACGGTGACCCAGTCGCTGTTTTCTACAGCAGCAGCATTGCGGGCACGCTCTTTCTGCTTCTGCATCTCGACATCGAACTGTGCCTCGTCAACCGTAAAGCCATTCTCACGGCAGATAAGCTCCGTCAAGTCGAGGGGGAAACCGTAGGTATCGAACAGGCGGAAGGCCTGCACACCGTCGAGGACGAGTTGAGAGTTGGCTGCTGCCTTCTCTTTTATTTCGGCCATGGCTTTATCTAACAGCTGGATACCCTTGTCGAGGGTGCGCAGGAAGGAGTCTTCCTCTTCCTTAATCACTTTCGTTATCAGCGTCTGCTGCGCCTTCAGCTCTGGGAAGGCATCGCCCATCTCATGAACGAGCGTGGGTACCAACTGATAGAGGAAACCATCTTTCTGTCCAAGGAAGGTATAGGCATAACGAACGGCACGGCGCAGGATGCGGCGAATGACATAGCCTGCCTTTGCATTGCTGGGCAGCTGTCCGTCAGCTATCGAGAAAGCGACAGCCCTCAGGTGGTCTGCACAGACACGCATGGCTATGTTGATGTCGTCCTGCTGCTTGTCAATGGGGTTCTCGGTTTCTTCCTCGAAGGTGGTATATTTCAGACCTGTGATGTCCTGCTCAGCCTTGATGATGGGCTGGAAGACATCGGTGTCGTAGTTGGAGTGCTTGCCCTGCATCATGCGTACCAGGCGCTCGAAGCCCATACCCGTGTCAATGACATTCATGGAGAGCTTCTCCAGAGAGCCGTCAGCCTTGCGGTTGAACTGCATGAAGACGAGGTTCCAAATTTCAATCACCTGCGGGTCGTCCTGGTTTACCAGTTCACGACCACTCTTGCCGCTGGCAGCACGCTGCTCAGGGGTTCGTGAGTCGACATGAATCTCCGAGCAAGGACCGCAGGGGCCCGTGTCACCCATCTCCCAGAAGTTATCGTGCTTATTACCGTTGATGATATGACTCTCGGGGACGTGCTTAGCCCAATACTTGGCAGCCTCGTCATCACGAGGGATATTCTCTTCGGGTGAACCCTCGAATACCGTGACATAGAGGTCTTCGGGATTCAGTTTGAGGACATCCACCAGATACTCCCAAGCCATGTCGATGGCACCCTCCTTGAAGTAGTCACCAAACGACCAGTTGCCCAGCATCTCAAACATCGTGTGGTGATAGGTGTCGTGACCTACCTCTTCCAGGTCGTTATGTTTACCGCTGACACGCAGGCATTTCTGTGTGTCGGCACGGCGGCGCGGCTCCGGGTCGCGGGTACCCAGGATGATATCTTTCCACTGGTTCATTCCCGCATTGGTAAACATCAGTGTCGGGTCGTCCTTGATAACCATTGGTGCCGAGGGCACGATGGCGTGTTGTTTTGACTCAAAAAACTTCTTAAACGATTCGCGAATCTCGTTAGCTGACATCATATCAATTTACTATTTGACAATTTACAATTTACAATTTAGGGTGCAAAATTACGAAATAAGTGAGAGAAATGCAAAAGAAAAGACTTTTTTCTTTTCATTTATGACAAAACCAAGGTCTATTCGTCTTTAAATATAATAATAATAAAATAGGTAAAAACATGGAAACGACATTCAAGAAACCGCTGAGTGGTATCATTCCACCGCTGGTAACCCCGTTGAAAGACAATGAGACACTGGACATAGAGAGTTTGGAACGGCTGATAGAACACCTCATAGCAGGTGGCGTACATGGTCTCTTCGTACTGGGCACGACAGGCGAGGAGCAGAGTCTGTCGTACGATGTCCGTAAGCAGATGATTAAGGAGTCGTGCCGCATCAACCGCGGACGCTTGCCGTTGCTGGCGTGCATCACCGACACTTCCATTGAAGAGAGTGTGCGTCTTGCCCGTAAGGCTGCCGACTACGGTGCTGACGGTGTGGTGAGTGCGCCACCTTATTACTTCGCAACCGGTCAGCCCGAACTGGCACAGTTCTATGAGGAGCTGGTACCACAGTTGCCTTTACCCGTATTCCTCTACAACATGCCGAGTCACGTCAAGGTGAGCTTTGCCCCCGACACCGTGAAGCGCATCGCCCAACTGGAGCAAGTGGTAGGTTTCAAGGACTCCTCTGCCAATGCCGTCTATTTCCAGAGCGTGATGTACACGATGCAACACCGCAAGGACTTCGCCATGCTGGTAGGTCCTGAGGAGATTACCGGCGAGTGTGTGCTGATGGGCGGTCACGGCGGTATCAACGGCGGTGCCAACATGTTCCCTGAACTGTATGTCGCCATGTACGATGCTGCCAAGAGCCGTGACATTGAGCGCATGCTGAAGCTGCAGCAGCTCATCATGCAGATATCGACAAGCATCTATACCGTTGGCAAGCATGGTTCAAGCTATCTGAAGGGTCTGAAGTGTGCCCTCAGCGTGCTGGGCATCATCAACGACGACTTCGTAGCCTCTCCTTTCTATAAGTTTGAGGCTCCTGAGCGCCAGAAGATTCAGAAAGCCCTCGAGGCGCTGCCTATCGAAAACGGGAAACTGGTAATCTGACCTCCTCCCCTCTTCTCACCTCAAACCGCTTATAAAATGCATCTGATAGACTTTATCATATTCCTGGTCTTCACCCTGGGTGTTGTCATCTTCGGCTGTTCGTTCTTCAAGAAGGGGAGTTCGGCAGAGGAATTCACGTCGGCAGGCCATAGCATCCCTGGCTGGGTGGTAGGCATGAGTATCTTTGCCACCTACGTCAGCAGCATTTCGTACATCGGCTATCCTGGCAAGGCCTTCGCCTCCAACTGGAATGCCTTTGTCTTCTCCCTGTCAATACCCATCGCAAGCTACTTTGCCGCAAAATACTTCGTACCGTTCTACCGCCATAGCGGTTCTGTGTCGGCCTACACCTTCCTGGAGGAGAAGTTCGGCGCCTGGGCCCGCATCTATGCGTCGGCATGCTACCTGCTCACCCAAATAGCGCGCATGGGCAGCATTCTCTACCTGTTGGCAGTACCGATGTATATCCTCATGGGGTGGAACCTGCACGTGGTTATCATCTGCACTTCGATAGGTATCATCGTTTACTCCATGATGGGTGGACTGAAAGCTGTCATCTGGGCAGATGCCATTCAGGGCATCATTCTGATAGGCGGCGCGCTCTTGTGCTTAGTCATCCTGATGTTCTCGATGCCGGAAGGTCCTATGCAGACTTTCGATATGGCTATCAACGCACCCGAAGGCAACAAATTCTCGCTGGGAGCTTTTTCCAGCGACCTGACGACATCGACCTTCTGGGTGTGTCTTATCTATGGCATCTTCATCAACCTGCAGAACTACGGCATCGATCAGAACTACGTACAACGCTACCACGCTGCCAAGACCGACAAGGACGCGAAGTTCTCGGCACTCTTCGGCGGTTACCTGTTTATCCCCGTCTCGGCACTCTTCTTCCTGATAGGCAGCGCCCTCTACAGCTACTATGAGGCAGGAGTGGCTCCCCTGCCCGACGAGATAGCTGCCAAGCCCGACTACGTATTCCCTTACTTCATTGTCAACGGTCTGCCTGTAGGTCTTCGCGGCATTCTCATTGCCAGCATCTTTGCTGCCGGCATGAGCACGGTGTCTACTTCGGTGACGAGTGCTGCCACCATCTTCCTCACCGACTACTGGCGCCCCTTCTTCTCCGGCATGCGCAGAGTGAAGGACCAGTTGGTACATCATGGTGCCGTTGAACACCACTCGAAGCACCAGCGCCTGGAGCTTGCCGTAGTGCGCATCTCCAGCGTTGTTGTAGGTATGCTAGGAGCTCTCGTGGCTATCGCCATGCTGAGTGTTGAGAGTATCATCGATGCCTGGTGGACGCTGTCGAGCATCTTCTCCGGCGGCATGCTGGGACTGTTCCTCTTGGGTTGCATCCCCCAGAAAATCAACCGCGTGGCTGCCGCCGCAGGTTGTCTCTGCGGCATCATTGTTATTGGCTGGATTAGTTTGGCTGACATGTGGAACCTGCCAGGCGTTCACCTGCACCCCTATCTGGCTATCGTACTGGGTACCTGCGTCATCTTCCTGGTAGGATTCTGCTTTACTTTCTTGGTAAGAGGGAAGAAGTGAGATGTATGATGTATGATGTAAGAGGTAAGAGGTAAGACTATTATTGAAAAGAATGAGTAAGAAAAAACGCTTTCGTCCATTTGCCGGCAGACTGAGCCGTTGGCTTATGATGTCGCTGCTCATCACGATGGCATGCGTCGCCTATCTGGTGTACTTGTTGTCGTACTCTGCCATCACAACTCTGGAGTGTACGCGCAACATGAACGTGGTGGATTATACCAACGCACGCATAGAATTCATGCTGAGCATCATTGAACAGGGTGCCAGCAACAACCTTCCAGACGTTGAAGAGTCTTTGGGCAGCGAGAAGGCGATGCGCGAAGCGATGGTATGGTATCTGCAGCTAAATCCCGAAGCTACGGGTGTGGGCATCGCACTGAAGGAGAACTACTTCCCTAAAAAGGGGCGGTGGTTCGAGCTCTATGCACGTCGAAACGGCGACAAGATAGAGATAGAGCAGATAGGGTCGGCCGAACACGACTATCTGAAGGAGGAGTGGTTTCGCACGTGTATAGAAACCGGCAAGTCTTCTTGGTCGGATGCTTATTTAGACAATATGGGTGCACGTGATGTGCTGACAACTTTTACGCAGCCTATTCGCGACACCCACGGCAACATTGTGGGAGTGATGGGTGCCGACGTTTCGCTAAGCGAACTGCAACAGAAGATGAACGAGGTGGACATAGACAACTTTGTAAACAGCTGGCTGGGGAATGGTGAGAGTGAGTCCGTCTCAGACGATGTGAGAGAGAATTATCTGGGTCACAGCTTCATCATTCAGCGCGACGGTACTTTTCTGGTACACCCCGACATGCAGCGCATCCTTAAAGACAACTTCTTTAAGAATGCTTCACAAACCAAAGCCCAGACTGATGACGAGCTGGTAAAACTCATCCAGCAAGGCAGTCGTGGCTATATGGTGGACACGAATGAAGAACTGGCACAGGTGGAGATTGACAAGAAAGCATCGTACGCCTTCTTTGCCTCTATCGAGCGTACAGGCTGGACTACGGTCATCGTGGTTCCGGCTAAAGCTATTGACCTTGAGGGATACCTCGTCGGTGGCGTTATCTGCCTCGTGATGACCATCGGCATGATTGTCGCGCTCATCGTGTGTTATTTCGTGGTACGCCACTCCACCAAACCGCTGAAGCGCCTGTCGGCTTTTGCCGGCGAGATAGCGCATGGAAACTTCGAGGCACCGCTGCCGGTCATGAAGAATCACGACGAGTTCCAGCTGTTGTGCGACTCGTTCGAGAACATGCAACACTCGTTGGCACACTATGTGGCAGAGCTGCAGCAGACAACGGCTGCCAGGGCATCCTTCATGAGTGAGTTGCGCATTGCCCACGACATCCAGATGGCTATGCTGCCGAAGGTCTTCCCGCCCTTCCCTGAGCGCCACGACATCGACATCTACGGATGTCTGACACCCGCCAAGGCTGTAGGTGGCGACCTCTTCGACTTCTATCTGCGTGATGACCAGCTGTTCTTCTGCATTGGTGACGTGTCGGGCAAGGGTGTTCCCGCTTCGCTGGTGATGGCTGTCACCCGTTCGCTGTTCCGCAACATCTCCGCCCATATCTCAGCACCCAACAAGATTATGGCTGGGCTCAACGAAGCCCTTGCCGAGAACAACGACTCGTGTATGTTTGTCACGCTCTTCGTGGGAGTCCTCAACCTGACCGACGGTCATCTGGTCTATTGCAATGCCGGTCACAACGCGCCAATGCTGATTGGTCGCGATGTGGGACTGCTGCCCTGCGATGCCAACCTGCCCGCAGGTGTCATTGCGGACAAGGTGTTTACCCTGCAAGAGACCGACATTGACCGCGAGACCACCATCTTCCTCTATACCGATGGGCTTAACGAAGCGGAGAATGCCAGTCATGCACAGTTTGGCGACCAGCGCGTCAAGGAGTTAGCTGCATCGCTGTTACAACAAAGACAGCACCAGCCCGAGCCCCTTATCAAGGCAATGACTGATGCTGTAAATCACTTCGTGGGTGATGCCGAACGCAGCGACGACCTCACGATGCTGGCAATCCAGCTACTTCACTAATACTTTCTTGCCGTCCTTGATGACAAGTCCCTTATAGGCGCTGTCTACACGCTGGCCTGCCAGGTTGTAGATGGCGCTGTTCTGTTGACGCTGACTGGCCTTGATGCCTTCAATGCCGGTGCTGCCCTCTTTATCGTATGTAATGGCGATGTCATCAACATAGCAAGCAGCTGCGCCGGCAGAAGCGCTGTTTGTGGTGACAGCCAACTGTATCTGGCTGTTTGCAGGGATTTTCGTGAAGGACAGGTTGCGCGACTGCGACTTCTGGACAACGGCATAGCTGGTTGTCGTGGGATAGTTAGCCCAAGTCTTACCGCCGTCAGTGCTGGTACGCAGATAGAAGCGGATGGCAGAAGTTGCCGAATTCTTCAGGGTAAACTTCAGCGTACGAATCTGCTTGTCGATTACCGATGAGGTTATCGTACCGCCCTTGTTCAGACATGCCACATGCTGACCGTTGCCATAACTCTCAGTGTTGGCAATGATGGAAGCGTTGTTCAGACTCCACGTGCAGAACTTACCCGCAAGACCTGTGGCACCAGTCTCTGCCAACGGGGTGCTCTCGAAGTCCTCGACAATAGACGTATAGACGTCTTTGCCTGCTTCAAACGAGATGACACCGTCGTTTGTGGTAATGTCATAGAGGTCTATCACGGCACCCTTGCTGCCCCATGTCGTGTTGGTCGCAGCTGTCAGGTCGATGTCTGTAAATGGTGCCCCGTCGACTATCTGAAGACGCTCGTCACCTTTCACGTTGTTGACATTATTTGAGATAAACTTCTTCGTATCGGAGAGGTCCACACGCCACAGCAGGAGTCCATGCTTTGGCAGCGACTCGTCCCATCCCTGCTTCTGACGGTTCTCCACGTAGAACACCTCACCGTTCTTGGCTGCCTTGACAATGTAGCCTTTGTTTGAGGTATTCAGGGGCTCCAGCGTGTACTTGCCAGCGACATCGAGCGTTGTAACCGTCTGGTCAGCAAAGCCCAGCACATAGCGTTCGAAGGCGCTGTAGCCTACAGGTGACAAGCCCTGATTAATGTCGGCACCGTTGTCCATGACATCATATAACATTGGTGTCGTAGCTTCACCATTTTGTTCATAGTCAGTGTCATAATGGTCTGCCAGTCCTAACACGTGGCTGAACTCATGACACATGGTACCGATGCCGTCAGGATAGGCATGCTGGGCGGCATCTGATTCCAAGTCCTGAATCTCCATGCTGCACGCATAGCGCCCGAACTTCTTGCCGTCGTATGACGGGAATTTAAAGTAGTCGCGATAGATGATGCCATTCGTCGTGTAAATATCGGAACCGCTGCCGGCATGTGGCCACATATACTTCATGTTATTACCCGACACATAGCTGCCGTAGCCAGCAAAGATGATATACACCATGTCAATGACGCCGTCGTTGTCCAAGTCGTAGTTTTTGAAGTCTACCTGGTCGTCTATCTTAGCCATTATCGCCTTTAATATGGTGCAGATGCGACTATCCCAACCGCTGCGGACATTGCCACTTGCATCCTTCGGCCAGGGGTATTCGCACGAGATGTCGATGGTGACAGGGCCCGTCACATCGAATGTTGGGTCGAAGACACCCATCGAGTTGTCATAGAAATAGTCGCGCACACTACCTTTCACATTGTAGGGGTACAGCGACTTTGAGTTGTCGGTATAGTTTTTCTGGTTAGTCAGCTTCGAGTAGAAGTCCGCAGGGTTTTGAATTTTAAACGAGCGGTCACTCCAATTCACCAGCACCACCAGACCCTTGAATTTTGAGTAGTCAATGCGTTCGGAGAGGGCACCTGGTGTGATGGCACGGCGCCCGCCGTCCTGCAGGTTTGCGTAGGCAGCACTGTACATCTTGCTGGCTCTCTCTCTCCATTGCTTACCGGTCTCCGACATCTTGGCACTTATCATCTTCTGGCTACCTGCCAGAAAAGCCTGCTCGTCAGCCTGTCGGCGCTCGGCATCCTTGGCAACGAAGGGCGAAGCCTTCAGGTCATCACCCTGTTTGACAGCATAGCGGTAATAGCCGTCATCACCTTTAATGACGGTATAGCCGTCGGTCGTTGTCATAAAACTATGGAACTCGTCACCCTGCATCACCAGAGCCACCGTTGTGCCGTCGGGTTGCTGCACGTTAACCGGCACCTTATAGCCTGGACGCGCCCATACCGTAATGGTCTGCATCAACAGCAGCACCATCATCATCAATACTGATCTCTTTTTCATATTTCTCATTTCGTTATTGTCATTATCTATAGACACATTTCGTTTGCAAAGTTAAGCACTTTTCTCCTAATTTCCAAAAAATCCCGTTAAAAAGAGAAACGTTGAGTTGCTGGGAGAGAATCAATGAGTTGCTAAACGGCATTTTTGTAGATGCGCTAACGGAGAAGTAAGTTCGGCAAAACTACCATTAAGGTTTGGGAGAACTACCATTAAGGTTTACCGACAGTCCGATACGGTCGGACTGAGAGCAAGTCTTAATAGTAGTGATTGCAAGTCTTAATAGTAGTGATTGCAAGCCTTAATGCTGCTACTCGCTACAACAAAGGGCCGCCGCGGCTCTCCCGATTTGTTAGATATCTTAATAATGCAGGCTCGGCTTTAACTCACAAATTACAATTGGGCTTTAAGCGACATCACCAGTGTCACTTAGTCAAAGATTCCTTAGCCAGGGACGTAATAGTATCAACAAAAACTTCTGTTGGACCGACTAACGGTTCCACATCATCATAGGACAGATTAAAACGATCGCTATAATCGCCTGTCAAACGCATGGTAAAAAGCTTACTTAACAGTTTGCCTTTTTCTCGGTCAACAATTCCTGTCTTAATAAAATGAAGACCAAATTGAGTGATATTCCCATCGTGTGAATGTGCAGGAATCTTGTTTGCAATAAGTAGTGCTGTAACAGCATAATGTGCCGCATAGTACAAACGATTAGCAGCAACCTCTAGAAATTTCATCTCTAAGTTTGCCTTTGCTTGTGTCAAAGCTATCCCTGCACGTTCAATACGGTATTCAACGATATCCTTTCTGTTTTCTTCGGATAAACTCATAGTACAACACCTTCTTTCATTACATTTTCATAAAAAGGACTAGCCTTTTCTTTTTGCCAGTCATCTTTAGTGTACAACACCGTATTGATGGTTTCGCCAAAATCCCAACCTAATTCACGCAAAGGATATGACACATTATCATAATCATTAAGTGCAATCTTATCTTTATCCAAAAGAATCAGAACGTCCCAATCGGAATTTGCACGTGCATCACCTCGTGCCTGAGAGCCGAAAAGGACTATTTGTGACCCTTTAGGAGAAACAGCCTTTGCTGTCGTGCGTATGGCCTGAATAATATGTTCCTTTCTTTCTGCTGTCATATCCCATTTTACCGTTTTCGCTGCATCTCTGTTTCAAGACGCGATACATAAAAATTGCGCAGGACATCCATCAAAGCATTCAGTTCCTGCTCGTCACGTGCTCCTGCGAAAGACTCAAGAAGCATCATCTGCGATTCATTCATCGTATTGAGTTGCATACCACTATTATCAATTTAAGATTATTTTCTCTCTGCAAAGTTACGTATTCTTTTTCAATCTCCCAAACATTTTTTAGAAAAAGTAAATCGGGAGGGCCGCCGTGGCTCTCCCGATTTGTTAGATATCTTAATAATGCAGGCTTGAGCAAGCTCTGCTTTATGCTTACTTCAGCACGACCTTTTTGCCGTCCTTGATAACCAGGCCCTTGAAGTTAGCGTCTACACGCTGACCTGCCAGGTTGTAGATAGCAGAAGAAGCGTTGGCAGCAGCCTTGTTGCTCTTGATAGCCTCAATGCCAGTGAAGTCAACTTCACCCTGAACAATGGTAATCACGTCAGTCTTGGCACCCTTGTCACTAACAAGACGTATCATAGCATAACGACCTTTTTCACCTGCGGGCAGAGGCTCTGCGGTAATTTGAGCAATCGTAGCATTGTAATCAGCAAAGTAGTCATCGTTATAACCTGCTACGCTCAACCATTCGGGCATATCTTCAAAGTAGTAGTTGTCTTGACCCTCAATGCCTTCCCAGTCAGACAGACGAGGACAGATGGTATAGTACTGGATGGTAGGATCCTGAACAGTCTCACTAGCCTCGTTAGTGTACTCAGTATAGACAGGACCACCCTCTACAGGAGCAGTCATGTTCTTATAAGCATCGTCAGCCAGTTCTGCGTAGTCGTACATACCAGTGAGATAGATAAGAGCATTGTACTGACGAGTATCACTTGACTGGATATAGTAGAAGCCACCATTGTTATACAGTTCACCATTGTCCTTGCGAACCCACTGACGGCAAGTACCATCTACACCACCTTCGTTCTTATAATAGTCACGCTCAGTAGACATAACATTAACCATATAGAGGCTAAAGTTTACGCCTTCCTGTTCAAAGCCATCAATGATAATGGCAAAAGGATAGTCAATAATTACAGGATCTGCCACTGGTGTTCCAAAATCATCTTCAGTATATCTGGAGAGTGTCAGGAAACCAAAACTATCACCACCATCTACTTCAGCATCTGTAATATCATCTCTAGTGAAAGGAATGTCAACAGACTCGTTTGTAAGTTTACCATCTTCTGTCATCTTGACAATTCTCAGTGTCATCGTAACTCCCTCAGGAATAAAGGTCATAGATTCATCATCGCGTGCTATGATGGGGAATTCAACGGCATCCAAGCAGAAAGGAACGGCAGGCTTGTTGAAGAACTCAACAACGTTCTTAGCCTTGACATCAACTGTTGTTTTGTCTTCCAAGGTGAATGTCGTCTCGTATGTACCGAAAATAGAAGCATTAGAAAATCCTGTATAAGCACCACCGACACGGTTTACCTGTGTCACAGATAGTATCGAGTCACCATTGATTAGAGAAACACGTGTTGGTGTAAGTTCATCAGCATACTTATAGGTAAGCTCACCAACGCTCAGCGTAGGAATATATGCTGTGTTAATATATCCACGATCTATCTGAGGCCAAGCTGTGGTCAGGTCGTTGTTCTCATCACCTGCTATATCACGCATCTCTGAAGCACCATACTGCCACTTCGCATTTGCCTTGTCAGTAGCATAGTTCTTATACGTCACCTCCTTAAGAGGGGGAATATATAGATAGATGTACTTGTTACTAGATGTGCCTGAAACATAGAAAGTACCTTCAGGACGTCCGTATGACACGCCAGTAGCAATCGACCTGCGAGACATTTTGCTGGCAGCAGGATTGTATTGCTCTTGGCAGGACATTGCAGCCACAGGAGCTACCTGAGCATCCATCATCGCCTTACGATTGTCCAACTTTACTGCTACTTGAGCTGATGCCGCCATTGACAGAGTCATCATGGCAGCAGTCAAAAGTAAAACTTTTTTCATAATTGATAACTTTAATTGGTTAAACATTTATTGTATTAAATATTCATCACAAACCACATGTCTGCGTTTGTTTTTGATGTTAGTTTTATTCTCTTCAGATTAAACTTTGAGTCTGCAGCTGACAACTGCCATTCCTGTGACAGCGTGTCCCACAGAGTCTTCAGCGACGGACAACGACTCATCACATTCTGCGCTGCTGTACTTGAAGGCTCTACATAACCGAAGGTAGCTGCATCACTTCCTTCATTCACATCGCAAGTGAAATAATAAGTCTGGGTGGCTGCCCTACCACTGGACAGGTAGCTCATGGTCCATACGTACTTATCCAGCTTTGAGTCATAACCGAAGTTGATATAACTCAGCACGAAGTTCTTGTTGACAGCTTTCAGTTCTGTTGCAAGGTTATCCATAAGCGTCTTGAAGGCATCGGACATAGAGGCATCAGTCCTTGTGGTCCACTTCTTACTCTGCAGATATTCATTATAGAACTTACCGACAGAATAGCCTTGAATGGTATAGGCGCCATTCTCTATACATGTGAACTTATCCTCTGTGGCATTGTACACAAATTCCTGAGCGTCACAATTGCCACGGCCTATCTTTGTACGGAAACGCATATAGTACTGACCATCGCGCTTAAAAAGGGTATAAGGGTGCCAGCTATTCTCGGTGACAGCATCACCGCCAACGGGATACAGCTCAGCAATGTACTTGCTGCCTCGAGTGAATACAAAAGTCGTATCGCCCAAGGTAATCAAGTCATTGTTGGGAGCATCAGCCGGAAACATCGTCTCTTTGAAGCTGTTAACATCCTTCAGATAAGTCTGGAAATCAGTATCGTAAGGCAACTTGCTCATACGAATGTAGGTGCCACGCTTCTTGCCTTTCAGCATCACCGTCTCGGCATTCTCAGGAAGGCTCAGAACACCAAACTCATAATCGCCCTCGTAGCCACGACCTTGATAGAGATTGAGACTTGAGTTCTGAATACCTGGGTCACAAAAAGTATGGATACACTTATTGAACGTGTTAAACGATAACACAGGTCCCTGGTCAGCAATAATCTCCCACAGAGAGGTGTCGAAAACATACTGATTGCTAGTAACACTGTTCTGCATAGCTTGCTCCACAGAGCCGTCAGCCTTGAAACGGTTCAAGATGATATAGCCTAAGCCTGCGGGGTATGGATCACGGGTCTCAGCATCCAATTCGGTAACGTCCAACGGATAGTACTCCATCACCCAAGCGGTACCGCCCAGTCGCTGCGTATAGATCTTCTGTGATTCTGCAAGTCGCTCGGCAGCAGAACTCGAGAAGAGGTCGTCTTCCTCGTTCTTACAGCCCGTCAGCACCACTGCACTTGCAGCCAGTAACATCGCTATTGAAAATATCTTCTTCATATTCTGATAGTCTTTTTTAGTGCATTATTCTGTTACTCCGTTTTATCACTTGGTAGTCTGGAGAGCCTTGTACTTCTCTACCATCTGGCGCAGCTCCTGCATCAGCGTTGTGCCGTCAGGACGTACATAGGTCAGCTTGTTGATGGGTCGTCCTTTAGAATCTTTGACCAGATAGCCTTTGTCATCATAGAGATATTGTTTCTTCTGCACGGCATCGCGCACCTTGTCAATGTCGTAGTTGAAGTTGGTCTTCAACCACTCGCGGCACATCTGCAGTTTCTTCAGGATGACATCCTTACCAGTTTCGGTACCAGACTTGTCAACCACGCTGAGATAGACAATCTTACCATTGGCATCAGGTACGGCATAGCCCTCAGCATTGCGCTGTATGTACTTGCGGTAAGCCTGGATGGTAACGGTATCGCCGCCAGAGGTAGTACCCACTTTCCAATAGTAACCGACAGAGTCGCGGTGAGCCACTCCTGCCTTTACCTTGGCATCGCAGGCCTTCCAGTGCTTGTAGTTCACATCGGTTGAAAGCTCCCAACTGTTCTTGGCACCGTCGAGCATGCCTTCCCAAGTGATGGAGTCCTTCACGATGTAGTTGGCAATGGTTTCAACCCAGTCCTCACGTGCCTGTGATGAAGCGTAGTTGGAGACGAAGCCCTGACCCAGTGAAACGGAGTCGGGCGTGTCCTGCCAACCTGCCGAGTTATAGAATGTAGACGAGATGAGGTTGAAGTCGACAGGATAGTTCACGTTCTGGTGCAGAATGTGAGAGAACTCGTGGTGCATGGTCTTGAAGAAATACTCGTTCAGCATGTCGAGGTCGCTCGGAGCAAGACTCTCAGCATTGTAAAGCGTAATCTTCAGACCGCCCTCGGCAGTACCCAGCTTGATGGTTCCCGATGTAGGATTATAGGCGGGTGAGCCAATGATGTGCATCACACGGGGGCTGTACTTCTTCAGGAACTCGTCACCCACGACATCACGATAGACATCGTACCACAGGTACTTGTTCAGCACAGCCAGATTGACGCACTGGTCGTAGGAACACGGTGTGAGGTTATAATCCATATCCGAACCGATATCCTGCAACTTGTACAGATAGCGCATGTTGTACGGTTCCTGAAAGTTCACCTTCACGAAGGTATCCAAGGGGAATGTATACAGGCTACGGTCCAACTGCTCGCTCTTCACAGGGAAGATGGTGTCGGTGAAGTCGTCATCCGAGCATGAGGTGATGTTCAGCGTGGTCACAGCCACGAGCATCAACACGAATATATTCAGTTTCTTCATATCTTTTACCCTCCTCCTTTATTAGTTATTCGACATTTGTGCGCCAGCTGGCTTCATCTCGCTGCTGTTACCGTCAGACGCTGAGCTGGCAGGACGTGATGTCTCCAGACCAGAGAGCAATACCGCTGCAGGAAGCTCGATAGCCAGACGCGGGTCATGAGCCGTGATGTCAAACTTTTGTGCATCCTTTCCATAGGAATGGCTAAAAGGTATGCCCAGACGCTTCAGGTCAAAGAAGCGCAGACCCGTCCAAGCTGTCTCGTAACGGCGCATCTCGTTGATGATATTCATATAGGTTACCTGCGAAGCAGAGATAACGAACGACGGACTGACACCTTGTGTGCAATTCCAGTCTGCTCTTACGTTACTGTGATCGGCAGCCTGAGAAGGAGCATACCAGCTCTCCATTGCACTGCGGGTGGGCGGCAGTGTCAGACCAGAAGAATAGCGGTTCTTGGTGGTCTCCGAGAAGTTGTAACGGCTAATCTCATAAGCGATGAGGTCTTCCATGCAGCCGTCAATGTCGTTGTTGCCTAACAGCTCTGCCTCTGCACGCTCGAGCAAGAGTTCTGTGCAGGTAAACTCGCGGCGGATGATATGGGGATAACCAATACCTGCCACCTTGTCGGTATACTCAAAGCGCTCGCAAATACGGGAGCTCTTGTAACCATGATCGGAGTTGCCGTCCCAATAGAACTTGTCGGCTACACGGGCACAGGGATTCCAGTAATAGCGTGAGCATGAGGTCAAGTGGCCGTAGATGTCGCGCAATGCCTTACCAGCAGTAGCATAACGATAACCTACTGCACGACGCCACTGACGAGAGTAGGTAGCTATGAGCAACAGGTTGTTAGCCTGATCTGGACCCTGCCAGATTTCTGCCATATCGGTGGCATTGGTGGCATCATCATTCTTTGTCCAGTCATACAGCATAGCAGGCAGTCCAACGCGTCCTTCGGTAGTATTGTCGCCCAGCACAAAGTTGGCGTGCTCGATTACCTTCGCATAGTCGCGCTTATAGAGATAGAAACGAGCAGCAAAGGCATGGGCAGCCTTGGCATTGAAGTGCCACTTCAACTTCTTATAGTTACTCTCATTGAGATACTCCAAGCCGGCTTCGAGGTCCTGCTGTATCTTTTGATAGGTGGTGGTCACGTTCTCACGGTCGTAGCTAACGTGTACCTTATCCTCAGGGCTGGTGCTGTAAGGGATACCGACATCCTGGCGGCTCAGGTTCTCGTCACGATAAGCATGCGAGAAGATGTTCACCAGTACGAAGTGGTTGTAAGCACGTGAAAGCAGTGCCTCGGCATAAGCGCCCTTCATGGCATTGCTGGTCTGAGCGATTGGTGTCTCACCACGCATCCTGTCAAGTTCGGCAATGGCGTGGTTGGCAACGGCAATGGCTTTATAACCGCTCTCCCAAATAGTGGCAGGAGTATCGGAGTCGTTGGTGGTGACGGGCTTGAACTGATAAGCCTCATCATCCATCAGTGCGTAAGATGTTAAGTTGAAACGAACCTCTATCTCATCACCACTGCTCTGCGTAGCCATATAAGGGGCGTTGATGTCAATGATGTTATCGCTTGAAATCTCGCACATCCATCCGTAGTTGGCATCGGAGTATGCTGTACCAAGCAGCATGACGACATCTTCAACATTAGTCAGCTCGACACGCTCGTCGGGAGCCTTGTCAAGGAAGTCCTTGCATGAGGTAAAGCTCAAGCTCAGAGCCAAGATGGATAAACTAATATATTTCTTCATAGTCGTATTATTCATTTTTCGTTCTTGTCTATTCATTCATCTTTAGCTTTACATTCCCAGACGTACCGTAAATGTCATCTGCTTAGGCATAGGCGTTGCCACACCACCAGAGTTGACGAACTCAGGATCCTGTCCGTTCAGCTTCTTGTCACTGTAGAGCAGGCAGAGGTTGGTAATATCAAACTTCAGCGAGCAGGTGGTCAAGCCAATCTTGCTAATCCACTGCTTAGGCATGTCGTAAGTCAACGAGATATCCTTCAGACGGATGAAACCGCCATCGGCAACACGCTCTGTTGAGTAGTTGTAAGCGTTGTAGGCGTAGCTCAGATGGTTAATCTCCTTGTACTGACGGCGGCTGGCAATAGCCGGAATGCTGGTGACAGCTTCATCGCCAGGCTGTACCCAACGGTTCTTGAACTCCTTCGGCATGGCAGACATGTCACTATAGGCGGCAGCGAAAGCCGGATCAAGACGTATCTTGTTGCCGAACGAATAAGTAATGAATACGTTCAGACGCCAGTTCTTCCAAGTCAGCGTGTTATTCAGACCACCCGTTGTAGTAGGCTCCGTAGGTCCTTCGTACTTCAGGAAGCCCAACTTCTCGTACTCCTGGAAGTTAATCTCAGTCAGCGTCTTCACACCATCCTCGTTGATGACCTGAGGCAAACCCTGGTCGTTAAGACCTGCGAAGGGGATAGAGAACAGTGCCGATACGGGATAACCCTCACGGAAGTGGTTGGTAGAAGTACCAGTGACAAGCTCAATAACATTAGAGCGAGACTTCAGGTCGGTAATTTTGTTCTTGGCATAAGAGAATGTGAAGTCGGTGGTCCACTTAAAGTCTTTCTGTTGAATGTTGGTTGAGGATACAGTCAACTCAACACCATGTGAGCGCATCGAAGCCACGTTTGCCATCTTGTTGATGTAACCGCCGACACCCTGTGTCTGGGTGTAACCAATCAAGTCGTAGTTGTTACGCCAGTAAATATCGAAGTTGACATTCAAGCGGTTGTGCAGGAAACCTGCGTCAAGACCGAGGTTAAACTCATGCTTCTTCTCATAGGTCAACTCAGTGTTGGCAATGTTGCTCAACTCGGTGACGGTCTCCATCTGGTCTCCCTCAGGACGCCATGCGTTAGTGGAGTAGTAGATAGGCATAGCATTAGATACATACGAAGGACCACGGTCAGCTGTCAGTGAGTAAGAAGCACGGAGGCTGAGGTGTGAGACCGCATAGTTGGTCTTCTCCATCCACTTCTGGAAGAAGCTCTCCTCGTGAGCATTCCAAGCACCTGACACGTTCCATGTGGGCAACCAGCGGGCTGAGGTAGCCTTACCCAGCTTGTTGGTACCCTCGTAGCGCAGTGTTCCGTTGATGACGTATCGTCCTTTGTAGGAGTAGTTGGCATTGATGAAGTATGCCAAGTTACGCGACCAAGACTTTGAGAACGAGCTCAACACGGTGCCTTCTTCCTTGGCCTGCTTGTAGAATTCGGGAGTGATGGTCACCAGACGAGCAGCGTTATAGTCTACGCCGTAGTCAGAGTGATACATCTGGTCTTTATCTGTTTTGTTAGCTTCCATACCACCGAAGAGTCCCAAAATATGTGTATCATTCCATATCTTGTTGTACTGCACGGTACCACGGAAGTCCAACTGCTTCACCATATAGTCGTTACGGGTATAGATACCGCCCTTTGGCATCACTGATATAGGCAGTGAGTTGGGTTTATCAGGATCGGTATACAGATAGGGGTTCGAGCTCTGAATGGTAGGATTGTCAACACCGGCACGATAAGCCTCGGCCTGGTTTGACTCGTTCAGGATGAAATGCTCCTGTGAAGTCTTCTGTGTGCGGTAGGCTCCCAACAGGTGGATCTCCAAGCCACGGATGGGTTTGTAGGTAATCTCACCCTGGAACTTCATATCAGCGATGGACAGGTCAATATAGTTGTTGTCCAGTTCTTTGAAGATGTTGAAGGGAGCATAGTTACGGGTATAAGTAGCATCGGGGTCCAGAGTACGCGAGGTATTCATGGCGTAACTGAATGGGTTGATGTCGAACGAACGGTTGACAGCACCACTCACGACATCGGTCGAACGAGCCAACGTACCAGGAGCCTTCTGGTCACGATAAGAACCGTTGGTCAGAATGCTTACCGTCAACTGCTTCGACAGGTTGAACGAAGCGTTCATGTTGGCGGTATAACGCTCAACCTTCGACTGCTTGGTCCAGCCTGGGTCATACATGGCAGATACAGAACCATACAGACTTGCCTTCTCTGTACCTGTAGAAATACTGATAGAGTGGTTCTGCAAGATGTTGTTGTTGAACAACAGGTCGAACCAGTCAGTATTACGGAACTCAGCCTCCTGCAAGTAGGCATTCATGGCGGCATCGGTATAAGCCAGACCATACTGACCATTACCTTGATAGTTAGCTATCTCCTTGTACATACGGCCATAAAGTCCTTGCGAACTGCTGTTAGCTACTTGCGAGAACTCCAGCCATCCCTTGGTAGCCATCTCCTTATAGATACCCATCTGCTCCTGAGAGTTCGAGATGTTATAGTTGCTATACGAGGGCTTCAGGCGGTAGGTAAACTCACCGGTATAGTTGATGGTGCTGCGACCTGCCTTACCACGCTTGGTAGTGATGACAACCACACCAGCCATGGCACGGGCACCGTAGATAGAGGTTGCAGAACCATCCTTCAGAACCTGGAACGACTCGATGTCATCGGCACTAAGACCTGCAATGGCATTAGAAATCAGCGTGACGGCATCACCTGATGACAGGTCATCGGCGCTGACATCAACGGCATCTTCCTGTATCACACCGTCAATCACCCACAGCGGCTTTGAGCTACCATAGATAGAGGTAGCACCACGGACACGGATTTTAGGAGCAGTACCGAAAGTACCTGACACGTTCTGCACCGACACACCGGCAGCACGGCCTTCCAGAGCACGACTCACGTCGGCAATACCGTCCAGCTTTGCCTTCTCGGCATCGACTTTTGTCGTAGCACCGGTAAACAGACGTTTATCTTGCTTCATCATACCTACGGCTACTACTTCGTCAAGTTGCTGCGAAGCATCGGGAGCCAATGTTATTTTCATGCCATTCTTAGGCTTAACTGTTTGCGTAGCCATTCCGACATAGCTGACGACCAGCTTCTTGCCAGCGGGTACGCTGATAGTGAAATGTCCGTCAAGGTCGGTCTTCGTTCCCTGCTTGGTACCCTGAATCATCACCGTAGCACCAATACACGGCTCACCGCTGTCCTCAAGGACAGTACCTGTTATCTTGTTCTGCGCCAGGACAGCTCCTGCACTCAGCAACAGACAGGTAAGAAACATCGTTAGTCGTTTTTTCATAAACAATTCTTAAATTTATATCTTTTTATTTTAATTTCTAATGGTTCGCGTTCCTTATTATTATAGATGCCAAAGCGCACCAAAGGCGACTAATTACGCCGAGGCACACTATCTATCAAAGTGCAAAGGTAATCATTTCATTTTGTTTTCGCAAATAAAATTATAAAAAAGATACATTTCCGCTCAAAAATTTAACGTTTTGCCCGTTTTCCTTTCAAATTGTCGGTGTAAAAGAAATTATAGAGGGTGTATCAGATAATCACGCCATAGAAACAAAAATTGCTGCCGAAGCAGCAACTTTTGTTTAGAAAAAGGGAATACGAGTGTCAGTTACAGCTTCTGACCGGCAACGGTGTAGCGCTCGCCATTTTTCAGGATAACCAGACGACCTTGCTCCAGCACCTTCATGGTGGCACCTCGCAGTTCTGTAGCCGAACGAACGTTCTGGATTCCCATACCGTTGTTGTCGGGTATCGTGATATACATCTCGTAGATACGGGCACCGCCGTTAGCACCGTTCTGGCGGAAGGTAATGCTACGAACATTGGAACGCTCGGCATCTGTCGTGAGCCCTAAGAGTTCGAGGACATCTAATTCATAAGAGCCCTTCTTGTAGCTTTCGGTGGTGACACTCTTTTCTGTGCCGCCAGCCATAGTGCTGGAAATCGTAAACTTACGATTTCCTGTAAAGTAGGCATGCAAGAAGAGTTTCAGAACACCTTCATCGAGTGTCAGTTTAAATCCACCGTTGCTCTGTCCCAGACAGATAGCGCCCTTGTCATAGCCGGAAGCGGATTCTTCCTGCTCTGGATTGATGGTAGTGGCAGCCTTCGATGCCTCTGCGTTGTCACCATCTATCAGGGTAAGGATATCCTTCAGGTAAGCGGGTAGCTCAGCATCTTGGAACTTATACCAGCCGTCCGTCAAGTTCGTATATGGGGTAATGAGAGTGATGATACCTGTGGTGACATAGTCTTTCACTCCTGCTTCTTTGTCACCCGACACCGTCAGTTTGAAGGTTCCCTCAGCTGTTGGCGTACCACTGATGGTTACGGTCATGGCTTCTGCATCATAGACATAAGAGAGTCCTTCGGGCAGGTTTTCGACGACAGCAGCGGTAGCGACATCATTCAGTTCGTAAATAATATCGCTGAGGGGCTGACCTCTCATGACTTCCTGGGTGGAGTTAGCCGTCTTGCACTTCACTTCTATCTTCTTAGGAATAGGAAGTTCCATCTGAACACCGTCTGTCTCGAAGGCACCAAGGTCGGGGGCGGCGTCGTTATAAACGATATATAAATCATCGGCGGTGATATACTCCAAGCCTACAGCTGTACACTCTGCCTCTGACATCTTTCGCTCTGGCGTAAAGCCCCAGATGGGAGTACCCTTATCCTTGAAGATGCTGTTCGGCTTCAGACGGGCGAAGTTGTTGTTGGGCAACGAACCGTCAGCCTCACGGGCTGCCTTGAAGTCGTCAACGCTGAGTGACAGGAATTCGCCGGAGTGATCTTGGGTGACAATCTGGGTCTTGCCCTCCTTGTAACCTTCCTTGATGGGGTTACAGCCGTCAATCTCGAGCCACGAGCAATACTTGGTGTCTGGATCCATGTAACCTTCCTTGTCGGGTGACAGGAATTCATGGTTACCGACAGCCACACCACTCTTCTGGGCTGTTGCACCCCACCCGATACTATTGCGGATGGTCATTGGTCCGTACTTAAACACGGTGGGGAAGCGGTAGTTATACTCATTGCCCCAAGCTGTGCAGTTGATGACGTACATACCCTCGTAAGCGTTGTTCTGGTCGAAGCCTTTGTGCAGGTTGTTGAACGACACGCAGTTTGTCACCACGTGAGCACCTGTGGACTGGTCGAAGGCTGCACCGCCGGCACTGCCGCCACCGCCGAGTTTGAAGCCGTTACCGTTCTTGCCTTCTACCTCCTTGCCATTCTTGTCGGTATAGTAACCGGCATGGTAAGCCCAGCACTTGTCGATAACCACTGGGTGATATGTCATATAGAGATCCCAGTTGTCATCGGAGTTGTTCCAAGCACGACAGCCATGGAACTCAGTACCAGGACCTGGGAACAGCTTCACGGCAAAACCGTCAGCATCGCCACCGTCATCGGAACCGCCGCCATACGCAGCGATGTCGGCATTCTCGTAAGAGTCGCAGTTGATGACCTTGTTGCCACGGCAGTAGGTGTAGTTTGGATTGAACTCAGGCTTTCCGCTGATGGGGAACGACTTTGTCTCCTCAATAGAGAAGTCCTTGAACATACCAATCTGCAGACCGGTATCATTGTTGTAACGGAAGGTGCAACGCTCCACAATATTGTACGAGCCCTCGACCTTCATACCGTTGTCCTTGGCGTTCTGCAGCACCAGACCATAGAAAGTCCAGTAGTTGGCTTCGTGATTCACATAAATACAACGGGACTGCTTAAACGCGATTGCTGATGCGGGGTTCATGTTAGAACCATCAATGATGACCTTCCCTACCGCGTCATCAGGCCAGGCACGCATCTCACAGCGCAAATCAGGGTTGGTAGGCAGTGCAGGAATCTTGATACGTTCCGTAATCATGTAGGTTCCCTCGTGAATCAGGATACGGTCACCGGCCTTCACCATTTCGATTGCCTTGTGGATGGTTAGCAACGGGGCTGCTTCTGTGCCGGCATTGTCATCACTGCCCGTTGTAGCAACATGGATGTCAGCAGCCGACGCCATCAGCGTACATGCTGTCAGCAGCATCACACTCGCCATTTTTCTCAAAGAGAAGAAGGAAAGAATTTTCTTAGTCATGTGTTAGTAAGATTAAATTAGTAAATATGATTTTAGTAATTAGAATTGTAACAACATAGTGTATTGCCACCCCACTCCGTCCTGCTCTGCAACTGCAGGTTTCCCGGGAGGCGAGGAGCACGTGTTCCACCACTGACAAGGAGCGGAGATGTCTCCACCCGTACCTCGTCATATAAGCCTGCAGCAATGAAAGCCTCGTGGGTTTGGAGTCCGCCTTCTACAATCAGTGACTGTACGCCTTGCTGATAGAGGTCGGCAATGAGTCGTGGCAGCGGGCGCTGACGTGTCAACACAATGCGTTTGGGGTTAGGACCGTGCCAGTGACGGACCGTCAGCTGGGGGTGCTCGCGTGAGTCGGTGACATGTCCTACCAAGATGGCATCCTCCTCTGCACGCAACTGATGACTAAGCATCCGCGTGTGCTCATTAGATATGGGCAGTGCCTCACCGTGATTGTCAATATAGCCATTGGCGGTCTGCGCCCACTTCAGGATGATATAGGGACGGTGCTTTGAATGATAGGTAAAGAAACGACGGTTCAGCCACTGGCACTCCCGCTCCAAGACACCTACGGTAACTTCTATTCCTGCCTGCCGCAGCATTTCAATACCCCTACCCTGTACTTTGTCGAAAGGATCAACACAACCTACCACCACACGGCGAACACCCTTACGGATGATGAGTTCGGCACAGGGCGGTGTCTTGCCATAATGCGCACAGGGCTCGAGAGAAACATAAATCGTGGACTGCGGGAGAAAGTGTTCGTGTGCTTGACGCACGCTGGCAAAAGCATTGACTTCGGCATGACCTTCACCACAACGGACATGATAGCCTTCACCTATGATTGTGGGGAGCGGTGAGGACTGAGGGGTGAGAGGAGCCACAATGACTGCACCGACCATGGGATTTGGACGGGCACCCTGTATGCCGTTAGCAGCTAACTGTAAGCAACGGCGCATGAATATTTCATCAACAGTTTTTTGGTTTATTGCCATAAAATGCTTACTTTTGCACTATGAATTACAACGAGCTGTGGCGCCAATTAGCGCAGGTCTACGAAACGGGAGAGGCGAAAGCCATTGCCCGAATGGTGTATGAAGAGCGCTGTGGGCTGAACTTTTCTGACATTTTGCTCGGCAAAGATACGCATTTATCTGAACATATGCAAGAAGATTTGAAAAAAATCGCACAGCGTCTGCTCAGAAATGAACCTGTACAATATGTCTTGGGGGAGGCGGAGTTCTGCGGACGCAGCTTCTATGTAGAGCCTGGTGTACTCATTCCTCGCCCTGAGACTGAAGAGTTGTGCGCTTTGGCAGAAAAGCAAAGAAAAGAAGGGGGAAGCGGTTGCACGATTCTCGACATCGGAACGGGCAGCGGATGCATCGCCGTCACGCTGGCAGCCGACATGCCTGACACGCAAGTGACGGCATGGGATGTCTCTGAGAAGGCGCTGGCTGTTGCCCAGAAGAATGCCAAACGCCATGATGTAACAATTCACTTTCAACAGGTTGACATTTTGACAATAGCACACGAAGGTTCCCCACAGGCTGCTTTCGACATCATTGTCAGCAACCCTCCATATATATTAAATAAGGAGAGGGAGAACATGGAGAAGAACGTCTTGGAGTATGAACCTGACATTGCTTTATTTGTGCCTGACGAGAATCCCCTGTGCTTTTACCGTGCCATAGCATCTTTGGGTACCACCGCACTGAAAGCCGGAGGTTCACTCTGCTTTGAAATCAACCCTCTATGTGTCAAGGCATTAAGCGAGATGCTAAGCACGATGTCGTATCGCGACATCAACGTATATAAAGACCAATACGGGAGACAACGACTATTGAGCGCTAAACGATGAAACAAAAAACGACACAGGAGGCCTATCTGCTACTGGCAGCGCGTTGTGCGCAGGCTGAGCACTGCCAATGGGAGATGGAAGAGAAGATGAGACAGTGGGAGTTGGACGAGAAAGACATCGCCACCGTCATGGAACGGCTCGTCAAAGAGCGCTATGTCGATGACGAACGCTTTGCCAGGGCTTTTGTCAAAGACAAGGTGCGCTATAACAAGTGGGGGCGACGCAAGGTGGAGCAGGCGCTGTGGCAGAAGCATATCAGCGAAGACATCCGTCAGCAGGTGCTCAGCGAAGTTGATGACGAGGAGTATCTGAGTGTTCTGCGCCCGCTACTCAAGCAAAAGCGTAAAACGACAAAGGCACAAAACAGCTACGAGCTGAACCAGAAACTGATGCGTTTCGCAATAGGACGCGGCTTTACATTTGATATCATCAAGCAATGTCTTGACGGAGTGGAGGAAGAAGACTATTAGGCAGAAAACGGTGGCGAATCTTTTTACCAGGATACTCGATTTCATTTCACCACGCAGTTGTGTGGTTTGCCATCGGCGGTTGGCACCTACCGAACGCTCGCTCTGTTCGGTATGTCTGCTGCACCTACCCCGCACCATGTATCAATATACGCCGGAAGACAACCTCGTCGCACGGTTATTCTGGGGTCTGCTGCCAATAGAACGGGCTGCCTCGCTGATGTTCTACGAGCCCCATTCGGAGATGGCACGGATGGTCTATCAGCTGAAATACGGGCAACGCCCTGACATCGGTGAAGACATTGGACGCATCATGGCAAAAGAGATGCAGATGGGACGCTTTTTCGATGGCATAGATGTTCTTCTTCCTGTTCCCCTCACCAAGAAACGACTGCGACAAAGAGGGTACAACCAAAGTGAGATGTTGGCAATAGGCATTCGTCAGGTGACAGGACTCCCCATCATCACCAAGGCAGTCAGGCGCCAGCATTTCAACAAAAGCCAGACTACGCTATCGCGGCAAGAACGGCAGGAGAATGTCACCGGAACCTTTGTCTTATACGACTCCAAGCTCTTGCAGGACAAGCACGTCTTACTCATTGACGACATCTGCACCACAGGGGCAACACTTCGTGCCTGTGGAGATGCCATCAAGGATGTTCCCGGGATAAAGATAAGTATCCTGACATTGGGATTTACAAAAAAATGAGAGGCAAGCCACAAACGCTTACCTCTCTATCTTCATTATCTGAATGGTTCCACTACCCTACTTGACTGCCGGCTCTTACATCCTTGGTGGTAGTGACTACACTAAGGCTTTCGTCATAGTCAACGGCAGAGAGTATCATACCCTGGCTCTCGATACCCATCATCTTACGAGGGGCAAAGTTAGCCACGAAGAGGAGACGCTTGCCGATGAGTTCTTCAGGATGCTCGTAGAAGGCGGCGATGCCAGAGCAGATAGTACGGTCGGTACCGGTGCCGTCATCAATGGTGAACTGTAGCAGTTTCTTCGATTTCGGAACACGCTGGCAGTTTTTGACTACGCCCACACGGATATCGAGTTTCTCAAACTCCTCGAAACTGACAGTATCCTTGACAGGGGCAGCTTTAAAGGATGCTGCCTCATTGGCTTTCTTGGTGGCTGCCAACTTGTCGAGCTGTTTCTGAATGACCTCATCCTCGATTTTCTCAAAGAGCAGTGCTGGCTCTCCCAACTGATGACCTTCCTTCAGTAAGTCGGTAGCGCCCAACTGATTCCATTCGAAGGTCTCCATACGAAGCATCTCACGCAGCTTCTTGCTTGAGAAAGGCAGGAAAGGTTCGAAGGCTATTGCCAGATTGGCGGTCAACTGAAGGCAAATGTTCAAGATGGTCTCACAGCGTTTCTTGTCGTTTTTCCACACTTTCCAAGGTTCGCACTCGGTGATGTAGCGGTTGCCGATACGTGCCAGGTTCATTGCCTCGAATTGAGCATCGCGGAACTTGAACTGATCGAGTAAATCTTCGATTTTGCTTTTTACATTCTTGAATTCTTCTATTGCCTGGCGGTCAACATCTTGCCACTCGCCACATGCAGGTACAACACCATTCCAGTATTTCTTGGTCAGCTGCAGGGCACGGTTCACGAAGTTACCATAGACAGCTACCAACTCGTTGTTGTTGCGGTCCTGGAAATCTTTCCATGTGAAGTTGTTGTCTTTGGTCTCGGGAGCATTGGCAGTCAGCACGTAGCGCAGCACATCCTGCTTGCCTGGCATATCCTCCAGATACTCATGAAGCCAGACTGCCCAGTTGCGGGAGGTGGAAATCTTGTCGTTCTCCAGATTCAGGAATTCGTTGGCAGGCACGTTGTCAGGCATGATGTATTTGCCGTGAGCTTTCATCATCACAGGGAAGATGATGCAATGGAACACGATGTTGTCTTTTCCGATGAAATGGACCAATCTGGTGTCTTCATCCTGCCACCATTGTTCCCACGACCCCCACTTTTCGGGTTCCCTGTCACAGAGTTCCTTGGTGTTGCTGACATAACCGATGGGAGCATCAAACCAGACATACAACACCTTACCGTCGGCACCCTCCACTGGAACAGGGATGCCCCAGTCGAGGTCGCGTGTCATGGCACGGGGCTGCAAGTCCATATCGAGCCACGACTTACACTGTCCATAGACATTGGGGCGCCACTCTTTGTGCTCCTCCAATATCCACTGTTTCAGCCAGTCCTGATATTCGTTCAGCGGCAGATACCAGTTCTTGGTACGCTTCATGACGGGAGTAGAGCCCGAGATAGTAGACTTCGGATTGATGAGTTCTGTAGGACTCAAGTCACGACCGCATTTCTCGCACTGGTCGCCATAGGCTCCCTGACTGTGGCAGTGGGGACATTCGCCCGTCACATAGCGGTCTGCCAAGAACTGCTTGGCTTCCTCATCATAGAGCTGTTCGGTTGTCTCCTCCACCAATTTCCCTTCATCATATAGCTTGCGGAACCACTGGGCAGCAAACTTATGATGCGTCTCACTGGTTGTGCGGCTGTAGACATCGAACGAGATACCAAACTCCTCAAACGAGTCCTTAATCATCTTATGATAGCGGTCAACCACATCTTGCGGAGTGATGCCTTCCTTACGAGCACGTACGGTAATAGGCACTCCATGTTCGTCAGAACCGCCAATAAACATTACGTCCTCTTTCTTCAAACGAAGATAGCGGACATAAATATCGGCCGGTATGTATACGCCGGCCAAGTGACCGATGTGCACCCCGCCATTCGCATATGGCAATGCCGATGTCACGGTCGTTCTCTTAAATTTCTTTTCTGCCATGTTTTCCTGATTTCAAGTGTCGACACTTGGACTCGAACCAAGGACCCCCACCATGTCAAGGTGATACTCTAACCAGCTGAGCTATGCCGACATCTTTTGTATTTTGTGGCTGCAAAGGTACGCATTTTCTTTTAAAAACAAAAATAAATCATAATAAATTTTGTTTTTCCTCTCATTATTCTTACCTTTGTACCAATTATAATATATGATGAAAGCGGTGAGAAGTTATCTATCTATATGTCTTTTGGGCTTTTTACTCCTGTCCTGTGGCAACAGTGGCGGGACTTTCCGCCTGGAAGGAAGGCTACGCAACATGAACCAAGGCGAGTTCTGGGTATACAGCCCAGACGGTGGAATGAATGGCATCGACACCATTACGGTGCGCAGTGGGCGTTTTTCCTACGAGTTACAACTTGATGACGATGCTACTCTTGTCATCATCTTCCCGAACTATTCGGAACAACCGGTGTTTGCCAGCCCAGGTAAGTCGGTAAATATCAAAGGAGATGCCACACACCTGAAAGAAGTGATCATCCAGGGCACTGACGAGAACGAGGACATGACATCACTGCGAATGGAACTGAACGACTTGATGCCGCCAGATATTCCTGATGCTGTCAGCGAATTCATCGTAGCGCATCCTGCATCACGAGCAAGTATCTACCTCTTGAATCGCTATTTCATTCTGTCACCAGAGCCTAACTTCCGGAAAGCGCTCAGCCTTGTCAAACGCATGCTAAAAGAAGCTCCTGACAATGAGCCGTTGAAAGCACTGGCCCAAAAGCTAACTAAATGGCAAGGGGGACAAAAGGGTTCACGCCTGCCGAAATTCACCGCTACAGACATCAAAGGGGCAAAAGTTAGCGAGGCTGCATTAAAGCATGAACTCAACGTGCTCTTTACGTGGGCTTCGTGGAACTACCAGAGCACCAATGCACAATACCTGCTGCGAAAGCTCAAGAAAAAGTATGGTGAGCGCCTCGGTGTAGTAAGCATCTGCCTTGACGCGAAAACAGACAACTGCCGGCAGATTGCCAAGCGTGACTCTATACCTTGGCAGACCGTCTGTGACGGAAAGATGTGGGAAACACCACTGCTGACAACCTTAGGGTTAAACAATATTCCCGGCAACCTACTTGTCAACAACAAAGGGGTCGTCATTGCACGTGACCTCACCAACAAGCAGTTAGAAGAACGTATCAACAACATCCTAAAATAAATGAATCAGAATGAACGCAAGGCTTTTCAGGAAGTCAATGAGAGTTATACGATGGCTGAAGCCATCAAGGAGGCTCAGCGCTGTTTGCACTGCAAAGTACCTCAATGTAAGAAGGGATGCCCTATCAGCAATGACATCCCCGACTGGATACACGAGTTGAAGAAGGGCAACTTAGGAAATGCCATCAGCATCATACGCGCCAAAAGCAACCTTCCTGCCGTGTGCGGCCGTGTGTGTGCACACGAAAAACAATGCGAAGGAAACTGCGTGTTAGGCAAGAAAGGAGAAGCGGTAAATATCGGAAAACTGGAACGTTTTGTTGCCGACTTCGACTCTGACATAGAGTTGACACACGAAGATGTGGTAGAGAAGACACGTGGTAAAGTGGCGGTCATCGGTGCTGGTCCCTCAGGCATTACGGTAGCCGGCGACCTGTCGCGAATGGGATTTGCCGTCGAAATGTTTGAAATGGAGGCGCAATGTGGGGGTGTGTTACGCTATGGCATTCCCGAATACCGTCTTCCAAAAGAAGTGGTTGCACGTGAGATTCGTTATATTGAGAAAATGGGTGTTGTCATTCACCGTAACACCCATGTCGGTGTGGAGATAACGGTCGACAGCCTCTTCGCTCAAGGGTTCGACGCGATATTCATCGGCACCGGCCTCAGCAAACCCAAGTCACTGGAGATTCCCATCTGGCAGCATGGCAAATGTATTTCCGAAGGCGAAGATGCCATTCATTGCGCCGACCTGAAGCGAATCCGTTTAGCCACCCATTTCCTACGCCGTGTAGAACTCATCTCTGAAGGCTTTATGAAACCAGAGGAAACGCATGTTGACAAAGGCGCAAAAGTGTGGGTCATCGGTTGTGGAAACACGGCTATGGATGCTTCACGTACCGCATTACGCATCGGCGCATCAAAGGTAGATGTCATCTACAATAAAGGCATTGACACCATGTCGGCACTGAAAGCTGAATACGACGACGCTGTCAAGGAAGGCGTACACTTTAACTGGTGGAGTGCCATTACTGAGATTCATGTAGATGAAAACCTCGACATCACCGAGATTGTCCTTGAGACAAAAGAACCGGAAAAGGAAATCATTCGTCAGACATTGCCTGCCAACAACATCATCATGGCTATCGGCGCTACTCCAGCCACGAAGATTGTCAGAACGACATCCGGACTGGAGAATGACGAGCATAACTTCCTCATTACGCGTGAGAAACCCTATGGCATGACGACCCGTAAAGGGGTCTTCGCAGGTGGCGATGTGGTAGGTCGTCAGGCTACCGTTGTCCATGCCATGCAGGATGCGAAGAAGGTGGCAGAAGGTATCGCACAATACGTTGATGCCATCAAATTACTTGAAGCCATCTCATAATCATCACTTGTCAATATGAAAAAAACGGTTGTCCTAATTCTGAAGATTGTAGGCGGTATAGTTGCTGCCTGTGTCGCTCTGCTATTGGCACTTATCGGTATTCTCCATACCAGTTGGATACAAGACAAAGCGGTACAACAAGTCAATGTACTGCTTCAGGAAGAATTGAAGACAAAGGTTGAGATTGGGGGGGCTAGTATTAGTCTCTTTGGACAAGACCTTCGTATCTATGATGTCGCCATTGAAGACTTGCAGCAACGCAAGATGTTGCAAATGAAGGAATTGGGTGTAGAACTGGATCTCTGGAAACTATTAAACCATGAAGTCTACATCACCGAAGCCCACATCAAAGGATTGGACACCAAAATCTACAAGCCTGCCTCTCCTACAGACAGTACTGCCAACTTCCAATTCATTATTGACGCAATAAACAAGAACAAGAAAAGCAAGAAGCCGAAAGTCGAGGAACAAACGGACAGTATCAAGAAGCATAAGCTGACGCTTGATGTTGAGAAACTAGACCTGGAGCAAATCAATGTAACATTGAACGACAGTACCCAAGCCGAGCTGGGTGGTTTCCATTACCGAAAGAGTTGGAGAGGTCACTATACCGCTACCATCAAAGAGCTGAAGGCTGCCTTCATACAACACACCAAGAAGGGTCCCGTTGACAGTCGTCTACGCGTAAAGTTGATGGAAGCCGTTGATAAGAACGGGGAACGGGAAGTGACCATCGACAGTCTGTTCTTCTTTACCAACAACCACCTTCCCCGCAAGAATGCCAACAAGCCCAAAAGAGGCTTCTTCGATGCAGGACATTTTGACATTGCCGCACATATGCGTATACACATCGACAGCATAGGAAAAGACACGGTGATGGCAACATTGGCAGAATGTAATGCCTTAGACCGCGGCTCCGGACTGAACATCACAAGCCTGACAGCCCGTATAGCAGCTAATAAAGAGAAGGCAAACCTGAGCAATGTCACAATCAAAATGCCCAACACCACCCTGTCGTTTGACAAGGCTGTCATCCAGTTACCAAGCAAGAAGGCCGGTCGCAAACTCAGCTACCAGACCTCGTTAATCAAGGGTAGCACACTGCTGAAAGACATCTCCCGTCCCTTTGCCCCTGTTCTGAAGAAGTTCAGCATTCCCTTATATTTACAAACGGTGATGAGTGGCAACAATGATGGCATGCAGTTCCGACAAGTGAAAGTGTACACCGCCAACAGGTCTGTAGATATTCAAGCCAGTGGACGCATCACAGGGTTGAAGGATAAATACAAACTGAACGTTCACTTCGATGTTCACAGAATGACAACGACCGGAAAAGAAGCTGAACGCATCATCAATCAGTTTGCGGTAAAGAAATTCATGATGAAACAGCTCAATGCCCTGGGGCGTATTTCCTATAACGGACATTTCGAGGTGTTGTGGAAACGTGAACAGTTTGCCGGAAGGTTATACACCATCCCTGGCCCCCTTGACTTCCGCTTCCATCTTGACGAAAACAACAAATATGTCCTCGGCAGCGTCAAGACGGATTCCTTTGAACTGGGGAAGGCAATGGACATGCCTGACTTAGGGAAGATTGCCTGTTCGGCTAATTTCCAATTTGACATCTCCAAGCCGCGTACGGCTGCCATGCGCAAACGCCTTGGCGGAAAACTGCCTATAGGTCAGATAGAAGCGCAGGTAGATGAAGGCCGCTACAAGAAAATGAGGGTTCGCAACCTTACCGCCAACATCACCAGCAATGGTGCGATTGCGGAAGGCAAGGTAGTTGTCAAGGGAAAGCGTGTCGACCTGCTCTGTTCCTTCTCGTTTACCAATACCAACGAGATGAAGAAAACCAAGATCAAGCCTGGAGTCCGCTTCCACGGTCTCTCTGACGAAGACAAAGAAGCTAAGGCCGCCAAAAAAGCTGCTAAGAAAGAGGAAAAAGCTGCCCGCAAAGCCGCTAAGCAAGAGGAAAAAGCTGCCAGAAAGGCCGCTAAGCAAGAGGAAAAGGCCGCCAAAAAAGCTGCCAAGGAAGTGGAGAAAGCCCAGCGACGCGCCGAAAAGGACTCACTGAAAGCTGTTAAAAGTGCTGCCAAGGCTGCCCGCAAAGCGCAGAAGGACTCTATCAAGGCTGCTCGGAAAGCAGCCGCCGCCACTTGAAGTAACCGGCAATGGCTATGATGACATAGAGCGCATAGAGCGATGCTTTGAAGGGAATCTCCTTATAATAATAGAGCACACAGGTGACTATGTCGACAGCTATCCAGATAAACCACTGCTCGAGGTATTTGTGAGCCAATGCCCAGATACCGATGATACTCAGTGCCGTCGTGAAACTATCAGCCAAAGGAACGTTGCTGTTGGTAAAGGTGACAAGCAGCCAATAGATACCACTCCATAAGGCGGCGATAAGCAAAGCCCAAGGCAAGAGCAAGTGCCTCGGAAAGTGACTGATTGGCAACTCTTGTTTTGCAGCAAGTTCCGCTGACGGCACCTTCGCCCTCTTGGCATACACCCACCGCCACCAGCCGTATAGGGTCATGGCTAAATAGTAGAACTCCATGCCGCAGTCGGCATAGAGTCCTTTCTGGTAGTAAAGCACAATGCCCAACACCTGCATCAGGAAGCCTACCACCCACATCCAGACACTAGCCCTATATTCCAACAGGATATAGGCAAGTCCAAGAATTGTGGTGGTGAGGTCGAGCCAGTGGGCTTGCAAAAATTCGATCATACTTACGTTATTTCAGAATCGCAGCGTTAGATTTCCCATCATGTTGAAACCTGCCATAGGCATATAACCAATCTGGTAGTAGCGGTTCTCGTTGGGATGATTGCCATAGTCCTTGAGGATGGCAGAATACACCCAGCCGCCAGCGGCATAGTGCTTGTTAAACAGGTTGTTGAAATTGAGGGCGAAGATGGCTTCTTTAAGCACCTTCTTTGGCTTCCAGCTATAGCTTAAGTTGAGGTTGGTGACACTATAGCCAGGCAGCGAGCGGTCCTTACAGGCTGTATTGTCTAAGTATTGCCGACTCACGTAACCGGTATGCCATACGGCTCGGACACCTTTATAGTGCACATTGATGAAACCATTAAGGATAGCCGAGGGCGAGAATGCCAGCGTCGAGTTGTCGTAGTGGATGGTCTCATAGACATTGTCTTTCCAGTCTACATTCACCTGCTCGTCGAAGTCCTTGATTTTGTTCTTACTGATGGCGGCATTACCCTCGATAGTAAGCCAACTGGTGGGGTCAACGCCTGCCTGCAACTCGACACCCAGACGGTAGGAGTCCTTGATATTCGTGGTAAGGTTCTCGCCGATGTCTGAGGTCTCACCGGTCTGCACGAACTGGTCTTTGTAGTCCATATAATAAAAGTTCACACCAGCGCGCCAGATGCCCGCCTGATAGAGATAACCCAACTCGTAGTCAAGCAGTTGCTCGGCACGAGGTGCGGCTTTGTGTCCGTTGTCTGTGAAGTTATTACGTTCCGGTTCACGATGACTCAAAGCTAAAGAACCGTAGACGCGGTGTCCGTCCAACTGCCACGAGAAGCCTGCCTTGGGATTGAAGAAGTCATACTTCTTGTTGATATCCAGGTAGTGTTTCTGTAGCACGCCATTCTCATCGGTATAGTATTTGTCATTATATCCGCTGATTTTATAACCTACATGCCTGTATTGTACATCGGCAAAGACATCCCAGTGGTTGCTGATGTGGTAAGCTGCCTTGACAAACACGTTGCCATCCAGCTTATGGGCTGGTGAGTCATAATAGCGATAGTCACCATTGGCACGCAACTGACTATTCAGCTCAGCGTGTCTGATATAAGTCAGATAGCCAAAGTGGTAGGCATCGAGATTCTGAAGCGACAGACCACCGACAATATCCCAACTGTCATCTTTATAGTTCAGGTTCCACAGCCCGCCATAGGTATGCTGCTCCAACCCTTTCTTGCGAACGAAATCGGTACGCTTAACGGTGCTGCCATCACTGGCGGTGAAGTTCGCCAAGCCGTATTTCGACAACTTGTTATTATAACGGAACTCTTCGTAATAGCCGTAGCCATAGGTATAATGCAGCGATGCCGATGTTGACCAGTGATCATTGATAGTCCATGCCGCTGATAGAATGTTGTGGTTCTGCCAGAAATTATCGGTTGTGCGGTCCCAATAGCTGCCATCAGCCATCCGGTAGCGTTCTGTCTGGTACGTTCCGTCAGCATTCTTCACAAATAAGCCGTTGGCATCAGTCACCAGTCGCTCGTAGAGGTTATTGAACTTCCCCAGTCCAACGGCACGCAAGTCCTCATAGCCCTTGATACCCGTTTTTGCATCATACGACCATGAGCCGTCATCATAGCAGCCGTCCATCAGACTGTAGTCATCATTACCTGCCGTCACGCCATTCCATGCCTGACCTGTGCGTTCAAAGTTACCGATATTCTTGTACCGAACAACAAGGTCTTCATTTACAAGCCAAGTCAGTCCGCCATAATAGGAGCCGCTGCGCCCTTTCGTCCCGTGGAGGAAGCCATCGGTGGTGGTCTGGTGATAAGCACCTTCCAGAATCAGGTGATTCCATAGCAGTCCCGTGGAGCCTTTGGCACCGAAGTTCCAGGTATTGAACGTACCATACGACCCCGTCACTTCAAGGGTAGGTGTCTGTGATGGAGCAGCCGACGAGAGGGCAACCGTACCGCCAAAAGCGCCGTCACCATTGGTAGAGGTGCCGACACCACGCTGTATCTGTACCGAACCCAGCAGCGAACCATAGCTGTTCATGTTAACCCAGTACACACACTGGTCTTCAGGAGAATTGAGAGGCACGCCATCCAGTGTCACATTGATGCGAGAATCGGAAGCACCGCGAATACGGAGGTGGGACGTACCGATACCCGTTCCGTTCTCGCTCCACGCCATCACACCAGGAGTCTGTGAAAACAGGAACGGCAGTTCCTTTCCAGTCTTCGAGAACTCATTCAGCTGTATCTTCTTGATATTGCTGATGGCATAGGGAGCATTCTTCTGCGCCCGCACGCCTCTTACCACGATTTCCTGTAACTGCTCCACGCGACTGGAGTCCGCCAGGCTCTTCTGCTGCGCTGATGATGTGACAGTACTGCCTAACAGCGCCATAACCCATAGAATCTTTTTCATTTTTACCTTAATTATTAGAAGAATAAATAAGGGGATTTCGTCATACTCTATCATCCCTACGCCGGCATTATCCGTATCAGGTTCGAGGGTATTATCTCAGCCCACACCAGTGAGCACCCCTTGACAAGCATTTTGCTAATCGGCTGCAAAGGTACGGCAAATATCCGAAATATCCAAATAAATTTGGTATTTTGCACCAAAAGCAGTACCTTTGCAGGCAAATTCAAGGAATTAGTCTGATTATGGATACTATCAAAAAACAATTCGCACAAAAACTGATGGACATCAAAGCCATCAAGCTGCAACCTAACGACCCGTTCACCTGGGCTTCCGGCTGGAAATCACCCATCTATACCGACAATCGCAAGACATTGGGCTTTGCCGACGTCCGCTCCTTTGTCAAGTTAGAACTGTGTCACGCCATCCAGCAACACTTCCCCATGGCTGAAGCTGTGGCAGGAGTGGCAACAGGGGCTATCGCGCAGGGGGCTTTGGTGGCTGACGAACTAGGACTACCCTATGCCTATGTCCGTCCGAAGCCGAAAGACCACGGCATGGGAAATCAGGTGGAAGGCGAACTGAAAAAGGGTGCCAAGGTGGTTGTCGTTGAAGACCTCATCTCCACGGGCGGTTCGTCACTAAAGGCCGTTGAAGCCCTTCGACAATACGGCGTAGAGGTTGTCGGCATGGTGGCATCGTTCACCTATGGCTTTCCCGTTGCCGAAGAGGCTTTCCGTGAGGCTAGCGTAAAGCTCGTCACGCTAAGCGACTATGCGGCTGTGCTTGAACAAGCAGCAGAAACGGGATATATCAGCGATGCCGACAAGGCCGTACTGGCTGAATGGCGTAAGGACCCCAGCACCTGGGAGCCCAAAATCTAACCGCTCACCTCTATTTATAATATGACGAAATTTGAAAGCAGCATCAAGCAAATCCCCTACCCTGTAGAGGATGTCTATCGCAACATCAGCGACCTGAGCAATCTGGAGCGTGTCCGCGACCGCGTGCCCGAGGACAAGCTGGAGAGTTTTGAATTCGACAGCGACACGGTACAGGTTAGCGTACCACCTGTAGGAACTATCAAGTTGCGCATCATTGAACGTGAAGAGAACAAGTGCGTCAAGTTCGAAACGGAACAGTCGCCCATGCCGTTTAACCTGTGGATACAAGTATTGCCTGTCGACAGTGCCACCAGCAAGATGAAAGTCACGGTCAAGGCCGACATCCCCTTCATGCTTAAAGGCATGGTGAGCGGTCCTCTTCAGGACGGCGTAGAGAAGATTGCCGATGCGTTGTCACAGATTCCATATGTTTAACGACATATCGGATTATCGGAACATCGAAAGAAAAGAACAATGGCAAATAAACTGTGGGAAAAAGACTTCGAGGTGAACAGCGAGATTGAGCGTTTCACCGTAGGTAGAGATCGTGAGTTGGATCTCTATTTGGCTAAATATGATGTCTTGGGGTCTATGGCACATATCACGATGCTGGAAAGCATCGGACTCATCGGGAAAGACGAGTTACCACTGCTACTCAAGGAGTTGAAGCATATCTATGCCATCTGTGAACGTGGCGAGTTTCGCATTGAAGAGGGCATCGAGGATGTCCACTCACAGGTCGAACTCATGCTGACCCGAAAACTGGGCGATATGGGTAAGAAGATTCACTCCGGACGCTCGCGCAACGACCAGGTGCTGGTTGACCTGAAACTCTTTACCCGCCATGAACTGATGGAGGTGGCTGAAGCCGTAAAGGTATTGTTCGACGAACTCCAGCAGAAAAGCGAGCAGTACAAGGATGTGCTGATGCCAGGCTACACTCACCTACAGGTGGCTATGCCCAGCAGCTTCGGACTGTGGTTCGGAGCCTATGCCGAGAGCCTCTGCGATGACATGCTGTTCTTGCAGGCTGCCTATAAGATGACCAACCGCAACCCGTTGGGGTCGGCAGCAGGCTATGGCTCCAGCTTCCCTCTAAACAGGCAGATGACGACCGACCTACTGGGCTTCGACTCCATGGACTATAATGTCGTCTATGCCCAGATGGGACGCGGCAAGACGGAACGCAATGTTGGCTTTGCCCTGGCAACCATTGCAGGCACGCTGGCAAAGCTGGCTTTCGATGCCTGCCTGTTTAACTCACAGAACTTCGGCTTTGTCAAACTGCCAAAGGAATGCACGACGGGGTCGAGCATCATGCCGCATAAGAAGAACCCCGATGTCTTCGAACTCATCCGTGCCAAGTGTAACAAGCTGCAGGCGCTACCACAGCAGGTGACGCTCATCATGAACAATCTGCCCGTTGGCTACTTCCGTGACCTGCAGATTATCAAGGAGGTGTTTCTGCCAGCCTTTGACGAACTGAAGGACTGTCTGCAGATGACCGCCTATATCATCAACAAGATTGAGGTCTGCGATACCATTCTCGACAACCCCATGTACGACCCCATGTTCAGTGTCGAGACAGTAAATAAGCTCGCGTCTGAAGGCTTACCCTTCAGAGACGCCTATAAGAAGGTGGGTCTTGACATCGAGGCTGGCACCTTCCGCCCAGACAAAAATATTCACCATACCCACGAAGGCAGCATCGGCAACCTCTGCAACGACCGCATCGCAGCCTTGATGGACACGGTGCTCAAAGGTTTTTCCTTCGAAAGGGTAACAGAAGCAGAAAAGAGATTACTGGCATGAGACACTACAAAACTATACTGTTCTTACTGGCAACGGTGATGCTGCTTTCCGGTTGCGGCAAGGCCGAAAGTGAATATTCCACATGGGCATGCCGCTTCGCGTATGACAATCCCAACGGCGACCCCGTCCTCGCCTCTGCCTTGGGTGGCACACCTGGGGTCTTCTGCTTGATAACGGAGACCACACAAAGAGGTCAGAAGTGCCTCTTCTTCGAGAGCAACTTAGGCATCAAGTCCGACAAGCCCATCCCCGAGACGGCAGAAGAGGTGCAGGCGAAGTTTATCCTTGGGCTAAACAATGGTATTATCGTAGGTTTCCAAGCCTTGGTCACAGAACCTAACAGAGGATTCGTGGCTTACGATGTGCAATGCCCCAACTGCGTACGCCGAGAGAACAACACCATAAATCCCAACTATCGCGTCACCATGGACTCGAAGGCCATCGCTACATGCAGCAAATGCGGCAAGACCTACGACATGAACAATGGCGGCATCATAACCAACGGCGCTGAAGGCGACACTGGTCTGGCGAAATATGTGGCAGTAACGGATGGTCAGCACATCAGCGTATTTACAAGATAACATTATGCAAATAGAACAACAGATACAACAGGCAGCCATTGCTGCCGTAAAGGCACTCTACCAACAGGACGTGCCTGAAAAGATGGTACAACTGCAGAAGACACGCAGCGAGTTTGAGGGTAATTTGACCCTCGTGGTGTTTCCCTTTGTCAAGATGGCTCGCAAGAGTCCTGAGCAATGTGGTCAGGAGATTGGCGAATACCTCGTTGCCAACTGCGATGCCGTCAGCAAATATAATGTAGTGAAGGGGTTCCTGAATCTTAGCATTGCCGATGCCGCCTGGTTACAGCTGCTCACCGACATCGACAACGACCCACACTATGGCGAACGCGCTGCCGACAAGAATTCACCCCTCGTCATGATTGAATACTCATCACCCAACACCAACAAGCCCCTCCACCTCGGTCACGTACGCAACAACCTGCTGGGATGGTCGCTGGCACAAATTATGCAGGCCAATGGCAACAAGGTAGTGAAGACCAATATCGTCAACGACCGTGGCATCCACATCTGCAAATCCATGCTGGCATGGCTGAAGTGGGGCAACGGCGAGACACCTGAGTCAAGCGGAAAGAAAGGCGATCACCTCATAGGCGACTACTACGTAGCCTTCGACAAGCATTACCGCGAGGAGGTAAAGGCCCTGGCCGCCCAACTCGCGCTCAGCGGTGTACCCGCTGAGCAAGCGGAAGAGCGCGCCAAGCAGGAGGCTCCCCTCATCAAGGAGGCTCATCAGATGTTGGTGAAGTGGGAACAGAACGACCCTGAGGTGCGTGCCCTGTGGGAGAAGATGAACGCATGGGTGTATGCCGGCTTCGACGAGACTTACCAGAAAATGGGTGTCTCCTTCGATAAGATTTATTATGAGAGCCAGACCTACCTGAAGGGAAAGGCTAAAGTGGAAGAGGGTCTTGCCAAAGGACTCTTCGAACGCCATGATGATGGTTCGGTATGGGCCGACCTCACCAACGAAGGCCTCGACAAGAAGCTGTTACTACGCAGTGACGGCACCTCCGTCTATATGACTCAGGACATCGGCACCGCCGAGATGCGTTTCCACGACTATCCCATTGACAAGATGATTTATGTCGTAGGCAACGAGCAGAACTACCACTTCCAAGTCCTCTCTATCCTACTCGACCGCTTAGGCTTCAAGTGGGGCAAGGAGCTGACACACTTCTCCTATGGAATGGTGGAGTTGCCCAACGGTAAGATGAAGTCGCGCGAAGGTACCGTTGTCGATGCTGACGACTTGATGGCACTCATGGTAAGCGACGCCCGCCGTGTCAGTGACGAGGCAGGCAAGAATGCCGACATGACGGAAGAGGAGAAGCAGGAGATTGCACGTATTGTAGGCATGGGTGCCCTGAAATACTTCATCCTCAAGGTCGATGCCCGCAAGAACATGCTCTTCAATCCCGAGGAGAGTATCGACTTCAACGGCAATACAGGACCTTTCATCCAGTACACCCACGCCCGCATCCGCTCCATATTGCGCAAGGCGGCGAATACAAACGTGTCTAGCCTTTCTAGTACTTCTAGTTCTTCTAGTCTTTCTAGCAAAGAGGTGGAACTCATCCAAAAGATGAGCGAGTATGGTGCCGCTGTCGAGCAGGCAGGTACAGACTACAGCCCCTCTGGCATTGCCAACTACTGCTACGAGCTGACGAAGATCTTCAACCAGTTCTATCACGACTATAGCATCCTCAACGAGGAGGATGAACAGAAGAAGGCTGTGCGTCTGGTGATTGCCCGCAATGTAGCTAAGATTCTCAAGAACGGCATGGCACTCCTGGGTATCGAAGTGCCTGAAAGGATGTAGTAGAAGTTGAGAGTTGAAAGTTGAAAGTTGAAAGTTGAAAGTTGAAAGTTGAGAGTTGAGAGTTGAAAGTTGAGAATATAAATTCCCCAGACTATCGGCACGACACCGTGTTGCCCTTGCCTCCGACTGTAACGGCAGATGCATGGGCTGTGGATGCTGCCTGTAGCGGCAACCCTGGACCGATGGAGTATCAGGCCATTGACCTGCAGACGGGAGCCCGCGTGTTTCACTTCGGTCCCATGAAGGGTACGAACAATATCGGGGAGTTTCTGGCTATCGTTCATGCTTTGGCTCTCATGCAGCAACAGGGGCTGTACGAGAAGACCATCTACAGCGACTCGTACAACGCCATCCTGTGGGTTAACAAGCGTAAGTGCAAGACTAAGTTGGAACGCACGCCAGAGACGGAACCACTCTACCAGATTATCCTACGCGCAGAGCGCTGGCTGCAGACGCACACATGGCATAACCCCATTGTCAAATGGGAGACCTCCAAGTGGGGTGAAGTGCCTGCCGACTTCGGCAGGAAGTAACTCCACACCCGTAGCTTTAATAAAAAAAGAGGTAGATCAGTCTTTCTCTATCAGTGCGACGGCATAGGCGGAGATACCCTCCTCACGCCCTGTGAAGCCGAGTTTCTCGGTTGTCGTGGCCTTGATGGAAATGCAGTCAGCATCACACCCGATGACCGCTGCCATGCACTGTTGCATGGCTGGAATGTGGGGATTCATCTTGGGGCGTTCGGCACAGATGGTAGCATCAATATTCACTAGGTGATAGCCCTTGGTAGCTATCAGCGCAATGGTCTTCTGGAGTATCACCTTGCTGTCCATCCCCTCCGTCTCAGCGGCAGTGTCAGGGAAATGATACCCAATGTCACGCATATTGGCAGCACCCAGTATGGCATCGCAGACGGCGTGCAACAGCACATCGGCATCGCTATGTCCCAACAGTCCTAACTCATAGTCCAACTTGATACCACCCATCCACAACTCCCTGCCAGGGACAAGTCGATGGACATCATATCCCATTCCTACTCTTATCATAACAGCACCCTCCTATTCTTATCTTCTAAACAGGTCCTTGATGCCATCCATATCGAATGCCAGCGTGAAGCGCAGCGTCTGGTCGAGGGGGTTCGACTTGGCTGTAGAGATGACATATCCGACATCAAGCGAGAAGACACTCATGCGGAAGCCACCACCCACGGTGAAGTATTTGCGGTTACCTTTGTTCTCTGCCTCGTTATGATAACCCGCACGCAGCGTAAACTGGTCGTGATAGATATATTCCAGACCGACACCCCACATAATCTCCTGCAACTCCTCCTTGAAACCACCTGGAGCATCGTGGAAGCTCTTGAAGATACCCGAGATGCTGCTCACGTCATTGTACTCCTCCAACACACGGCGCTGATAGTCCTCAGTCGACTCGCCGTCGTTCTGTTTCGGCACCGTGGGTACCAACAGCTTACTGGCATCGGCAGCTATCGTGAAGCGGTTGTAATCATCAATGGGCACCATCAGCGAAGCACCCAGCCGCAGGGTGGCGGGCAGGAACTGCGAGCGGTCGTCTCCGTAGAACTTAATCTTTGAACCTACATTCTGGATGTTAAAGCCCAATCCCAGCTGACATTCGCGCTGTCCTATGTTGATGTAGTTGTTATAGTAACCGGCAAGGTCGGCAGCAAATGCCGAGGCGGGCTTGGCATCTTCGGTATAGTCAAAGCGCAGGTCGCTATAGAGCCAGCGCAGGGCGACACCCAGCGAGAACTTCTCACTCAGCATCAGCGAGGCACCCACGTCCACCGACATCTCATAAGGCTTCACCGTCATGGCATTCTCCTCCATAGATGTCATCACCTCACCCAGCGAGAAGTAGCGCAGCGAACCGCTGACAGCAGCATACTCGCCAATGCGGTAGTAACCTGCCACATAGGCAAGGTCGATGTCGTTGACCAGTTTGCGCAACCACGGTGTGTAGTTCAGAGCGACACCTGCACGGCTGATGCAGAACGGATACTTGGCAGGGTTCCATGCCTGTGAGTTGACATCAGGGTCGGTAGCCGTACCCACATCACCCATAGCACCGGCACGTGCATCAGGGGCAATGGTCTGTGAGATGACGGCATGGTCAACAGGGTTGAACTGGCTCTTCGTGTCTTGTGCCTTAGTGTTGACACCCACGAACAGCAGTGCTGTCATCAAGATTATTCTCGTTGTTGTCTTCATCCTTGTTTATGTTTTTATTTGTTTTTATTTCGTGTTGTTCCTTATTTATTTGTCAGGACAATCAGCTTCTTTGATTTCGAGGCGTAGGTGCTGCCGTCGCTGTTGATGCTGACACGGTAGAGGTAGAGTCCTGTGCTGAGCTTCTTGCCGCCGCCTGTTGTCAAGTCCCAGTTTACGGTATAGGTATTGTCCGCTGGCACGCCGCTCTCAGTATACGACCAGAGCTGGCGCCCTGATGTGTCAAAGACCTCAAGCTTCACCTCTATCCTGCTGCCTGCACGGTCGTGTATCACGCGGAAGCCCGTAGTGCTCTTGGCAGGATTGGACGTGCACTCCACATCAACAAAGACGGGTTCCAGTCCTCTCACCACATTGAAGGTCAGCTCCGCCGTCGAGGAGTTGTTCAGCACGTCCCATGCACGGAACTGCAGCTTGTGCTGTCCGTACGTGAGGGCGGGAATACTGAAGCCCACCTTACCGCGGGTATAGCTGCCGAAGTCAAACTGGAAATAGTCGTTCAGCGTATAGGTAGTAGCAGCGCTGCCGTCAATGATAAGCTGCAAGCCGTGACCAATGCCGCTGCCTGCCGCATTGATGCCGTCTTCATCGGTGAGTGTAGCCACAAAATAAGGTGTGGTGTTCACATCACCGCCGTTGGTAAACGACTCGCTGTTCAGATAGCAGTAGATATCGGGACCTACGGTACCCGTTGCCTCCTCCGATGTGCCGTTGAAGACAAAACTGCTGCAGGTGCCGTTGGCTGTCACGCTCTTGTCGCTGTTCACGGCATAGAGGTTCAGCAAGGCTTTCAGGTCGCTATAGTTGATGTCTTTGGGTACGGCAAACGAGAACGAGAACTTCCCGTCCTTCACCGTATTGCTGCCACTGAAGACGGTATTCGGTCTATCTTTATAGACAAAGGGCGCCGATGTCTCGCTGGTGTCGTTCAGTCTACAGGTAATCTCTTCCTCCACATCGCGCACCTGTGCCGTCAGCGTACCGTTGAAAGTCTCATCGGTGGCGGCTTCGGCATTGAGGACACGACCCGTCACCGTAGCCGTAGTGCCAGCTTGCAACTTCAGCGCCGTCTCGCTGTCCACAGCCGTGCCATTGATGGTCTCCACCTCCATGCTACGCGTAGGTACTGCCAGCCTCAAGGCGGGGTCACCCAGCAGCGTGTACTGCAAGCGGTTCTCCGAGCGGTCAGTGCTATACATCTCACCACCCCTCGAGTTATAACCCACAAAGACACCTGTGGTCATCAACTCATTCTTCGTCTTCATCACCGCCTCGCCGATAGGCAGCGTCTTGCCATCACTACCCTTGGAGAGTACGTGGTAGGTAAAGGAGAGGTTCATCAGGCGGTTCTGTACCTGGAACACCGTACGCGTAGTGCCGTAGAATGCGATGGCACCACCGTTGCTGTTGAAGAGTGCCGCCTCTCCGAAGTTGGCCTCCTGTCCGTCGAAGGGCATGATGTCACACGATGCCGTCACCCAGAGGGGAAGCCTCAGCGAGGTCGTGGTCTGGAAGTCTGCCAGCACCAGCACCTGCTCATGCGACATTGCCGTAGCAGAGCCGTGACCCGAGTAGTTCATCATCAGTGCACCCTGCTGCATCTGCTGCTGGAGAATGCGCGTCACATCGGGATAGCGGTTGCCTGTTGACGAACTGACGCGGTTATAGGCATCCCACATCACGCGTTTGACAACCAGATTCGGATAGTTTTCCTCCACCCTTTTGGCTACGTCATCGGCATCTTTCATGTGCGCGTTGTTATTGCCGTCATCGCCCATGAAGCACAGCTGGTTCTGCCACGCTCCTGCCTCCTTGTTATTTACATAACTCTCTATCTTGTTCACCATGATGGCAGCTTCCGAGGCGGTACGTGCAGGGATGCGCCCCACACCGACATCCACCTTGTCGGCAGTCAGGATGGCACCACCCTCGTTGTCATCCAGCAGTCCGAAGTAGTCATCAGAGATATAACACTTCGTAGCGTTATACGAGTTCTCGCTCTCATAGCAGAGCAGGAAGTCATCAGGACTGAAGCCCTTCCACTCTGGACATAGCATGCGGTTGTCCCATGCACAGTCGCCCATCAGCAACAGGAAGCGCGGCATGTCAGCCTCCGTAGTGGCACGGTCGTACAGCATCTTCAGATAACGCCGATAGGCATTGGCATCGGGTGTACCGCTTGAGAACTCGTTAAACAGTTCGTCGGCGGGCACTATCTGCACCCTCAGTCCGTCCTTCTCCGTGTGTAACGTCTTAAGCCGCTCGGCCTGTGCCAGCAGCTTCTGCGTTGTGGGTATGATGATCACCATGTCAGCCTGTCCGGCAGCATGGTGGTTCTGGTTGGTAATCGTTCCTATGATGGTGGGCACGGCGAAGACATCATCGGCACTGTTGGCATTCCTGGGTTTGTCGGCATATGTCGAGATATAATCCAGACGCACCGTTCCGCTGCCGGCAGTGGGTGTCAGCGTCACCTCGTTGGAAGCCTGCAGGTTACTCACGGTGAAGGTCTGCACCGCCGTCCGCATCTTGTCGTACTGTCCCGACGAGTAGATGGTCATGCTGCCCAAAGCCTCCCCGTTCAGGCTGACCGCCACGGATCCTCCCGTCGCGCTGTAGCCAGAGAGACTCACTGTCAGCGACCCATTGGCACTGTTGCCCGTCGAACTGATGGTATAAGTGTTGCCGCTACCGTTGGTAAGCACCTTGCTGTCGTAGAGGTTACGTCCGCCGTGAAACCACGCATAGTCCTCCGTCTCATACAGCGAGCAGTAGTCTTCCTCCAGCGGGTAGTAAGTCTTCTGGAACTCCTCCCAACTCATGGTCTTCGCCTCCTGGTCGTTCTCCGTCAGGAAGTACGCCCCGTAGGTAGCGTATGGGTTGCGCACCCGTTGGTGGTTGCTGTCCCAGCTCACGGGACCTCTGCCGAAGAACAGCCGTCGCCCCCCGACATAGCAGGTCGGCAACTCCTGCAGGTCGTCGGTCTCGGTGATGTAGTCAGCCGTCAACTTCTCAGGCTGCAAGTTGCCGCCATAGCCGTAAATCTTCACCTTACTCATATCCGAGAACCCTGCCTGACGAATGAATTCGTCCGACAGCCACCAGATGCCAGTAACCGGCACACCTATCTTCACCCACCGACCCGTTGCCAGCACCGAATTAGCTGCATAGCGGTCAGCGGCAGCACGTGCACGGCGCACGCGTTTAGCTGTCGCCTGTAGCTTCAGCTGGAAGCTCACCAGTTTCTGATACTCCCCGTTGCGATATACAAGAGGTACGAAAGCCACGTGCAACGCTCCACGCTTGCGCTCCACGCCCACCTGCTGGTGCACCTCAGGCAGTTCACCCAGAGGTCGCCCTGACAACAGCTTGTAGCGCTCCACATCGGCATCACTCATTGTGATAAATTCAGGGTATGCAATGCGCACTTCGTATGTCGAGTCAGCATAGTCATATCCCAAGTCGTGGGTATAGTGAAACACTGGCAGCACCGAGTCTATCTTCACCTCCTGTGCCGTCAGGTTAAAAAACTGCTGCGCAGCCACCGTGACCAGCGACAAGCAGTAAGTGACGAGTAGCATCAGCACCCTCGTCCTCACATTCCTGTCTGTCAATATGCTCACTCTCATTCGTTCTCATCTCACCCCCTCCTCTTTGAGGAGTCAGGGGTATTTACTTACAGTTAAATTCGAGCACCTTGCGCTCTTCCAGCCACCCTTCCAGGTGGTCGTCAATCTTCACCGGTCCTACGCCAACGGGTGTCCCCGTATATAGCAGGTCGCCAGTCTTCAAGGTAAAGAACTGTGAGATGTAACTCACCAGCTCGTCTATCTTGTATAGCATGTCGCTCGTGCAGCCATCCTGCACCGTTCGTCCGTTGATGTCCAGATGGAAGTGCAGCGCCTGCACCTCAGGCAGTTTCTCCTTCTCCACCCAGTCACCGATGACTGCCGAGCCGTCGAAGCCCTTGCATATTTCCCACGGTTGCCCGTTCTTTCGGGCTTCGCGCTGCCAGTCGCGCGCCGTAAAGTCGATGCCCACCGTCACCGCATCGTAGTAGCGATGAGCAAAACGCTCTGGGATGCTCTTTCCCAACCGGCAGATACGCACCACCACCTCCGTCTCGTAGTCCACCTGTTCCGACCAGTCGGGCACGAAGAAAGGCTTGTGGTCCTTCAGCAATGCCGAGTCAGCCTTGGTAAAGATGACGGGCTTCTCCGGTTTATATAACGCTCCATCCAGCTCTTTATTGTGTTGGATATAATTCATTCCTACTGCAAAAATCTTCATACGCAATCGTATAATTATTTGTAAAACTTGGTTTCTACCGCCTCACAGCCGTCCAGCAATCCGCGACGGATGCGGCTATTGGCATCAGGATCGGACGAGTGGCGTCGCTTGCCCTGAGGAGTATAGTTACACTTGAAACCGGTGATGTGGGTCTTGCTATTAAAGTCCTCCGGATTATCCACGCAGACACTCTTCACGGAGATGGAGAACTTACCCAACTCCTTGAGGTCAACGGTATAACCATGCTGCATATAGAACTTGATGGCATCATAGAGTTCTCGCAACACAAGACGCACGTCGGAGGCTTTGGCAGTACAGTTCTCCTGTATCATCTGCTCAATGTCTTCCATGTTGATAACACCTTGCCTCACTGTGTGGGCATAATACTTACGGTAGTTCTTACTACCCTTGATTTGATTCTGAAGCAGTCTGTAATGTATAGGCATAATACTCGTTTTTGCCGCAAAGGTAAGCAATATTTGTGATTCAGCCAAGTCATTGGCCAACAAATTCACTGAATTTGCAATGTAAATTCACTGAATTTGCTCACCAAATTCACTGAATTTTCTTCTAATCGACCCGACTCATTTTTATTTTCCACCCTATTGCTTTATTTGACGGAGCCGACAAAACACTTTCCTCCATCTACAACCCGCTATTAAGAATATGAATTAACAGGGAGAAACCAATGGAAATAGTCGAAGTGGAAATCATCGGCATAAAAAAAATGGTCCGAAAGATAAGGATTATTATCCTGCAACAATCGGACCATCCGACAGTTTCACCATTAAACGGAGAACGACCGTCTACACACAAATGTAAATACTATAATTTACGCTGACAAAGGCTTGTCCGAGCTGACTATTTCCCGACCAAACGGGGTAATCACAATAGCGGCAAGCTTAAAGTGCTGTTTGCCAAAAGGTATGCCGATAATGGTAATACAGAAGATCAGCCCTATTATAACATGCTGTATTGCAAGAAGCAGACCGCCTATAAATATCCAGAGGATGTTCATGAAGGTGCTGAGACAGCCTGCTGTCTGCTGCTTATTTCTGACCTCTCTACCGAACGGCCAGAAAGCCAATGATGCAAACTTAAAAACTTGGATTCCGAAGGGTATGCCGATAATGGTGCAACACAGCAGTAGTCCTGCAAGGACATACTCAATTGAAAGAAGAAGGCCGCCAAACACAAGCCAGACGATGTTACCTATTGACTTCATAACGTTATTGTTTAAAATATTGATGGAACGAATTTGATTGTTCTCATTTGCATAAGAACTATTATAGCTACTTTGCAAAACACTGGTAGAATCCTGGCTCGGAGCGGGAGCTTGCTTCATTTCCTCTTGGGGATCTACAGCAACACCTGAAACCGACTCGCGCGCATAGGGCATCTCACTCGTAACAGAATCGCGGAAAAATATAGCGAACAAAAATAGTAATGCAGAACATATTGCATAACAATACAGGCCACTGCCAGCACTGGCATATTCTGAAAGGGCAAGCAGTTTTTCTATATTAAGAATTATGTAAAGCACAACGATTGCCTGCAGCAATACGCTCACCATTCGTTCCATTCTGTTCCCCCATCCAAGGCAAAACAGAAAGAACTCTACAAAGGGGAAGGCTATCAACACGAAAAAGAGAGCTATCAACAAGTAGTTGTCCCATTTAACACCTTCTGTCAACAAGTAAGAAACATTATAGTCCAGAACGTTCGTAAGGGGGAGCAGGAACAATGCAACAAACATCACGACAATGGCTACGCCAGCCAAACCGGCACAAACCCAATTTGACAATGGCCATCGTGCTTTTACTACTTTATATTTAGCATCCTCATTCATCATCCGAACTGTCTCTTTACTTGGAGTTTGTGAAAGGGTTTCGATTATTTCATCCTTAATAGAAACAGGCTGGAGGGGCTCTATTGCTTCCTCTACTGCTTCTTGAGGTGGAGTTTGGGACAATGTCGTCTCTTCTACCGCCGTCTCTTCTTTTTTCTCTTCAGCCTTGACGGGAGTATCAACCTGAGGAGGAGCCTCGGGCTGTAGGACCTGACTCGGCTGAGAGACATTGTTCGGCTGAGAGATATTACTCTGTTGAGAATATTCTGGAGCCACCAATTCTGTAATGAAAAGACCAGCAGCAGAGATGCTATAGAAGATGAAGCCAGGTCCTAATTTTACAAGGCTGAACCCAAGCACAGAAATATCGTTTATCTGAGTATATAGCTGTATAAGGGCTGCACCTTGAGTAAGCACGAGTACCATTCGCCCTGTTTTAGACGTTTCTTTAGGGATAAAAAGAAACAACTCCAGAAAAGGAATGATTATGAGCGCGACTAATGAGAGTGGAACAAGTGCTGATATATATCTGCTACCTATGGAGTTTTTCAACACTGCTCCCATCGGCATTTCGGGCCAACTTAGCATCGGCATTAGGAAATACGCCAACAACATAAAAAACACAGCAATCAATACTACGTACCTACGGATTGGTATTTGAAACATCTCATCTCTCTTTTCCATATTCATAATAGTATCTAATTTGTTTCCAATTATTTATTTCAATTTCATATTCCTCCACGTATCTCCAAGAGTTGGCGATGCCGCAACAGTAGGGGTCTGGCTCTTTTTGTTCTCCAAGAACGACTGCTTTCCTACTTCTCGTCCGATATAGTCGCTCAAAGCACCTAACGTGACATCCCCCTTGGAAGACTGCAGTTTCTTTAGCAAATAGTAGGTGAACATGCCATGCTCCATTTTTTTGTAGGGGTATGCCGTTTCGTCCCCTTGGGCAGCAGAGAATACTACCATCTGTCCCTTCGGTTGCGAAGGCTTACTTTTGATAGCAACACCTCTGGCTGACACCAACATGCCTTGGTCGCGCTTTGAGCCACTGAAACAAGCATCGAGAAGCACTACAATAGACCTTGCCTGAACCTGCCCTAATGCTTCGTAGAGCGCTCGAAGGCTATAGGCAGACCCAGGATCATTACCTTGTCCGTCGACAGGCAGCAAATAGGCTGTCTGGTCTTTCTCATTGGGAATACCGTGTCCTGCATAATAAAAAATAGCCTTCCCCTCGCCGCGATAGATTTCAAGAGCCTTGGTTAGCCAGTTGACCGCAGAGCGAAGATCATTGTAGCTGCCGTTTTCTACATAGTATATCTGCCGTTCAGGTATACCCAATGTTTGCATAACATATTCTTTCATGACCTTGGCATCTCGCTCAGCATATGACACTCCGTCTACATGCCTATACTTTTCGTTCCCAATGATAACCGCAAAGGTTTCGCCATTGACGGCGGTTGTTCTGGGTATATTGATGTCTACATCTATCTTAGGCTTATTGGCAGCCTCTTTTTCTGCTAACTCAGCTTCCCGTTCTTTTCTCAACTCCTCTAAAGCAAGTTTCGCATCAGGGTAGTTTTGGTCGGCAGCCATCTTTACCCAGTATTCAGCTTTCTCTATATCTTTTTTGACTCCAGCACCATTGTGGTAGCAAACGCCCAGACCGAACTGAGCTAACACCTGCCCTTTATCTGCAGCCTGTTTTAACCAATAAAAAGCTTTGTTGTAATCCTGCTTGACACCCTTCCCGTTGAAATAACAGTCACCCATCATTGCCTGCGCATCAATCTGACCTTCATTGGCAGCCTTTTGAATCCAATAGAAGCCTTGCCCGTAATCTTGACGAACAACCTTTTGCATAAAGGTAGTTATATCCGATTTTGAACTGAGCCTCTACGAACTCTTGTTTGGCAGATTTCAGATAGTATTCGGAGGCCTTTATCTGATTCTGGGGAACTCCTTTGCCCTCCTCGTACATTACGCCCATCATATATAGACCTCTGGCATTGCCTTGTGCAACAGCTTTCTGCAACCATTGTACTGCTTGGGCATAGTTAATATCTATGCCATCGCCAAAAACGTAAGCCACCGCCACATTTACCTGAGCTTCCGCATCGCCACGCATGGCGGCTAAGGCATTGGCTTGATACAGGCTCTGCGCCCAAGTTGTCAAGGACGTTACAAGTAACAGAAATGTCAATAGTTGCTTTTTCATAAGTTTGTCGTAAAAGCACTCCTTTTTTACAAATCACCGCCTAAAATCAAGAAGAAGCCTCTATGTTCCTGATAGGCATAACCTTTACTTGTAATAAGGTATAGCTCTTGTTCGTTC
>ERZ842401.34-NODE-34-length-154119-cov-16.643278_pt1 | contig 154119 bp, 150 predicted proteins | sample MGYA00521270_ERZ842401 | MGnify/ENA primary metagenome ERZ842401 (study PRJEB31892, sample SAMEA3878208) | bioreactor metagenome | biome: Moose rumen | place: Sweden | collected 2011-10 | study: EMG produced TPA metagenomics assembly of the PRJEB12797 data set... | reverse complement strand
ATTTTCCTGTAAGCCCACTATAAAACTTTCCAACTTCCCCAAGTTTTACAAACTCTACGCCATCTGGGCAATATTGATTGATTAATTCTTGAAGGTGGCTCACGGTTAATTAATCTCTTTGTTTACCCATAAATCTCAATAGGTACAGGAATATATTCACGAAATCAAGATAAAGCGTCAACGCTCCTATTACCGCTATACGTCCGATCATGTTCTCGTCGCGTGAGTCAATTTCGTTGGCGAAGTCTTTGATCTTAGCAGTGTCGTAAGCGGTCAAGCCTAAGAAAATAATTATGCCTAGTATGCTAATTACGATCTCTGCCGTTGATGATCCCATGAACATGTTTATCACCATAGCGATTATTAACCCGAACAAGCCCATGCGCAAAAAACTCCCCATGCCCGTCAAGTCGCGTTTAGTGTAAAGCCCGTAGAGACTCATTGCGCCAAACATTCCAGCGGTTGATAAGAAGGCCCTGTAAACAGATTCGCCAGTGTACACGAGCAAAACGACCGAACAAGTTATGCCATTGAGTATGCTGTAGACAGAGAAGAGCAATAATGCCGTCGTTGGTGCTAATTTGTGAAGAGCTGCGCTCAAATAAATCACTAGCCCAATCTCTGCAACTGCAAGAATCACCATCGGAGCGCGTGAAGAGAACAACATATAAATCATACGGGGACTAGACGCTGTGAGCCAAGCTGTTAGGGTCGTGAGGACTAGGCCAAGTGCCATATACTGATAGACTTTGCGGAAAATTGCGTTGACAAGTTCAGTGCTGTTTGTGCCGATTGAGTAAGGCATGTAGCTTTCATATTGTGTCATTGATAAATTACTTCCTTTCATTAATTATGTGCGAATATTTTATAATATTGCGTGAGAAAAATTTTATGAAGGTGAAATAATTTTGGCTACGAAAAAAAACGTCGTCAATGAGATGACAAGAAGCGGTTATGAGAGATTGACCGAGGAACTTACAAATTTACGAACCATAGGCCGTCAAGAGGTCGCAAAGAAACTTGAGGAAGCCAGAGCATTTGGTGACTTGAGTGAGAACGCTGAATACGCTGCGGCAAAAGAAGAACAGGCAAAACTTGAGGATAGAATTTCGGATCTTGAGATAACACTTAGCAAAGTTACGGTAATTGATGAGGATAAACTTGACACTAACAAAGTCGGAGTAGGTTTACGAATCACTTTAGCAGATATGGATCATAATGGCAAAGAATACACGTATGATTTAGTCGGCTCTGAAGAATTATCTGGCGCTGCGTTTTCAGCTGGAGGTATTCAACGAATCTCACAGAAGAGTCCAGTTGGCCAAGCTATAACAGGTCATGCAATTGGTGATGAAGTTCTGGTTAAGATTCCACGAGGCACACGTAAATTAAAAATTGTTGCGATAAATAAATAATGACTAACTATCCAGAAATTTTAGCTCCCATAAAATCAAGGTTTACTCACGAAAACACTTGGCTTGTTACAGGAGCGGCAGGCTTCATCGGTTCACACTTGGCCGAGGCTTTGTTATCGTTGGGACAAAAAGTTGTTGGGCTTGACGATTTCAGCACGGGACGCGAGGAAAATATCAAAGGCTTATCGCTGAATATGATTAAGGGTTCAATCACTGACCTTGATACTTGCAGGAAAGCTTGCGAAGGAGTCGATTACGTTCTTCATCATGCTGCTTTAGCTTCTGTTCCGGCCTCAATGAAAGACCCGATAGGCTACCACCATGTAAACATCACTGGCTTCATGAATATCTTACAGGCTTCACGCGAGAATCAAGTTAAACGAGTCGTGTATGCTTCATCAAGCGCAGTTTATGGAGACAGCGAATATATGCCCAAAGTTGAGGATAAGATCGGGAAATTTTTATCGCCATATGCTGCCACGAAATATATTAATGAGGTTTGGGCGGGATTGTTCACACGAGTTTTCGGCCTTGAATGCGTGGGCTTGAGATACTTTAACGTGTTCGGTAAACGTCAAGACCCTAACGGAGCGTACGCTGCAGTTATCCCGAAATGGATTGACGCAATAAAAGCTAACAAATTACCCGTGATTTACGGTGACGGAACAGCCACGAGAGATTTTTGCGCGGTTCAGAACGTTGTATTAGCAAACATATTAGCCGCAACAGAACCAAACGCTTCAGGACGAGTCTTTAACATCGGTTGCGGAGTCGAGACGAGTTTGAAGGAGTTAATGACGAAAATTTACGCTGTGTTTGCTCCAGATAGAGAAGTGAAATTTATTCAAGAGGCTCCGCGTGAGGGAGATATATTACACTCTTCAGCATCAATTGAACTTGCAAAAGGGGTCATGAAGTTCGAACCAGTTGTGTATCTTCAAGAAGGACTGGAGGCAATGAAGGCTTGATAATACGGCCAAGACGTTTACGAAAGACTCAAGCTATTCGTGATTTAGTGGCTGAAACGAGATTATCGCCGTCAATGTTCATTTACCCGGTGTTTGTTCGTGATGGGAAAAATATTGTTGAGGATATTCCAGCGATGCCCGGCCAAAAACGTTATAGCCCTGATAAGTTGCCCATGATTCTGGAAAGAGCTGCGACTAGTAAAATCGGTGGAGTGTTATTCTTCGGGATACCTGAACATAAAGACGAAATAGGCTCATCAGCTTTTGACGAGAACGGAGTAATTCAACAGGCAATAAGAATTTCCAAGCGTGAATTTCCGGAGCTTACAGTGATTGGCGACGTATGCTTATGCGAATACACTTCACACGGACATTGCGGCTTAATCAAAAATGGAACTGTTGATAATGACTCTACGTTGGAAATATTATCGCGGATTGCTGTTTCACAGGCTGCTGCGGGGGCTGACATAGTTGCACCTTCGGATATGATGGACGGACACACTCGGGCGATACGTGAGGCACTTGACGCTAATAACTTGCAGGATACGTTGATATGCTCATATGCTGTGAAATATGCGTCGGCTTTTTACGGACCATTCAGAGAGGCTGCGGGGTCTGCTCCACAATTCGGGGATCGCAAAAGTTATCAAATGGACCCCAGAAATTCACGTGAGGCGCTCAAAGAAGCTTTGCTTGACGTTCAAGAAGGGGCGGATATGATAATCGTGAAACCGGGCTTGCCGTATTTAGACGTACTGCGCGCTGTGAAAGAACGTGTGTACGTACCTGTAGCGTCGTATTGTGTTAGTGGTGAGTATTCAATGATGAAGGCTGCAAGTGAACGGGGCTGGCTTGACGAAAAGAGAATAGCTGTTGAGTCTGCAACATCAATCGCACGAGCCGGAGCAGATATTGTTATAACGTACTACGCATTAGATTTAGCAGAATGGATTAATTCCTGATAACGTTCTTTAGTGTGAGTTAGATCGCCTTGATATTCGAGTCTGTATTTGTTCCAAGCAAATTCGTATACCGGGGCGACAAAAATTTTCCTCCCAAATTCTTCTTCCCAATCGTCAATATAATCGTTCAAGTAATTAGCCATGTGTGAACTAGTTTGAATCAAGAATGCATGCGAGTTATTAGCCGTCGTGATTTTTCTGATGAAGCGTTTGATGTTAATTGCAATGTTCTCTTCACGTTCGACAAAGCCATTATCGCCGCATATGGGACAATTTCGAGTTAAGACGCTACGTAAATCAGGGCGTTCACGTTTTCGAGTAAGCTCTACTAATCCAAGCTGCGTTATGCTGAAGACTCTAGGCTTTAATCTGTCGTTGCGCAAAAATTTCTCAAAGCTGGCTAGTAATTCGCGCCTATCCTCGCTAAATTCCATGTCTATGAAATCAACTATGACAATTCCACCAATTGAACGTAATCTTAACTGCCTGGCTATCTCTTCTGCTGCTTCTAGGTTAGTTGCTAGTGTTGTTTGCCTCATGTCGGGAGCACTCGTGAACTTTCCTGAATTAACGTCAATAACAGTTAGTGCTTCTGTCTGATCAATCACAAGATACGCGCCACTTCTCAACCATACTTTACGGTCAAGAGCTTTAGCAATCTCGCTTTCAATCCCGAAATAATCGAATATAGGCGTTACACCTGAATATAATTGCACGCTAGGACGTTCAGGGAAAAAGCGTTCCACAAAATTTTGGGCCTGTTCAAATTCTTCCGCGTCATCAATGATAATCTCATCAATATGGCCAGAAACATTATCGCGCAAAATTCTTCCCAACGTTCCAGAGTCTCTATACAGTAAACACGGAGCGGGGTTAGCCTTTGCCTTGGCCTCAATCTCTTTCCAGAGAGCTATAAGCGATTCTAAATCGGCGCGCAAAAATTCTTCACTTACTCCTTCAGCCGCAGTCCTGATTATTATTCCGAAGCCAGGAAGTTGTGATTTCAATTCGTCAGCTAATTTTTTGAGTCGTTTACGTTCGTCAAGGTCATTAATTCGCTTTGAGACTCCAGTTTCATCACTATCAGGCATAAGCACAAGCCAACGTCCTGGAATTGATAATAACGTGCTAACTTTGGGGGATTTATTCTTTCGGGCATTCTTTGTTATTTGTACGATTAATTCCTGACCTGATTTCACATTAGCAAGTTTAGGAGTTTCACCGAGATATAGAAATGCGTTACGAGGCTCATTATGTGAACGAGATTTTGACGAGATAGCAAGAAAGGCAGCGTTTATTGCCGGAACTATAGTATCTACACGAGCTTTGAATATGTCGCCTTGCTTAGAGAGTCTTGAGCTAATAGTTCTCGTGCTTTCGTCATCAAAATTGTAGTCAACAAAAATTTCTGTAAGCTTACCATTTTCGAGCAGAGCCACGCGGGATTGTTCGGACTCTCTTAAATCAGCAATGATTTTCACGTTTTTATCAGGCATTATAAGTTTACGCAGTCCCTTTCTTGATTGTATGAGCCTATTGAAACTCGTACTATGTTCATATCTTGCCAACCAGCGATAATATTTTCAGCCGTCATGAATTTCACGAAGCCACCTATGGGATTTTGCGCAGGATCTTTGATTATCAGCCTCAACCATTCGTCAATATAATCAAGCTTTATGATCGAGTCATGATAGAAAATTTTTGCGTGTTCAGATAAGTTCAAGCCGTTGACGTTGCGTAACAAATATTCAGCGTGCTTACAGAGCTTGCCTAATGAGGGTGAATCTTCTTCAGGAAATATTACGCGAGAAATATTAAAACCTTCGGGCAAAGAATTATTCATGAGGGTAACAAAATTTTCTGGAACGCTCTCGAAGTACATATCTAAAGGTTCATTAAGTGCAACAACACCTGCGGGAAGTTCAGGACCGAAGCTTAATTTAGCGCGTGGGGAAAAACCTTGTGTCATTATGAGAGTCAAGCCAGCCCGTGAAGCTGATCGCGAAAACATTTGTGCAAGTGCTATATGTGGAACGAAACAAGCCCCTCCACGTTTTGAGTAAATTAATCTTGTGCGCATTTATTCACCTCATAAAATTTGCCTTATTCTACAACAAAAATCCCCTGCCGTCTTGACAGGGGAATGAGTTCACAATAATGAATACGTTAGCGTTTTTTCCTTAATACAGGAAGCAAACTAATCATTAACAATCCTAACCAGCTTAAGCCAAAATCACAGCCAGCATTAGCAGAAGCAAGTTTGTTATTCACAGTTTCACCACTAGTAAGGACTGTTACGTCCATAACTGTGTCCTTGAAGCCTGTTATGTAGTCATACGTGATAGACGCAGGGATTTTGGCAAATATTGCATCGCCTGTTGCTTGATCATACTCAACAGATATTTCATTTCCTGCTTCGTCAAAAGCTTTTACGTTCGTGATGTTGTCGCTGTATGATGAATTTTCTTCTCCGTCTGCAGCAAATAGTGATGATGAACTCAATTGACTATTGAAATTAAACCTTTGGCCAACGTTCCAACCGCTTGCTTTTTGTCCTGAACATGAGAGAGTCTTTAGAGTACCTGAGAACATGTACAGGTCAAGTTTTACGAGAGCATTAAGTTCACACGCTAAATCTTCGAGAGATTCACAGCCTTCTATGTTTAGTGATGATACTTTTGCTGAAGCGAATTTCAAAACTTTTAAGTTCGTACAGCCGCGTGCGTTCAAAGAGGTTATCTGCGTTTCATTTACATCAAGACTTACAAGAGATTCACAGCCTTCAATGTTGACTTCCTCGAGATTATCACAGCCGCTTGCATTAAGAGTTTCAACTTTACTTCCCCCAATATCAAGTGCCTTTATCGCTTCATTGTGAGTAACCTCTACAGTTTTGATTGATTGGTTATTTCTGATCATTAGGTTCTCTACGGTCGATGAACTCTCTAATATGACTTCTGAAATACCCTCAACTTGCGACAAATTAAGCGTCTTGATTGTAGTTACGCTTTGCACCTTCTCAATTACCGCATTAAGCTGTTCTTGAGTAATTTGTCCTGTGAGTGTAAGAGGCTGAGCGTCACCAAAATTCTTCTTGATCTCGTCGTCGGTCATGTCATTGATCTCGTCATTAGTGTAAGTTTGGACGTCCGGCTCTTCTGGAGGCGTGTACGTTGATTGTACGGTTATCGAGATATTTTTTTCCGCTGTACCGAAATCATTAGAAGCTATCACAGTGCAAGCATAAGCTCTTGTTTCTGCCGTTGTCGATATCGTTCCACTTATGACGAAATCACTATTGCTTGAAACATAAGTTAATCCTGTGGGAAGTTCTCCTGATGTTGACCACTCGATATTATTTCCTTGCGTCACTGTTATTGTAATAGGAGTAATTGTATCGCCGCGTCTTACAGTAAGGTTCTCAACCGATATTGTCAAAGCTGGAACAATTTCTTCCGCTTCTTTCTCCCACGTAGCAACATACTCGCGATTACCCGTTGAACCCGTTGTAATAGTTACGTCGATTGAAATAGTATCATCAAAACTCCACCCAATGAACACATAGCCTGTTTTAGTTGGGTTAGTAAGAGTGAAATCATCGCTTTCGACTGTGTAGCCCGTGGGATTATCTGGTGAGACTGTGCCGCCGTTAAGGTCATAGCTTAATGCGTAAACAACCGAATTCCAAGTTGCCGTGAAATCAAGATTACCCATTGAGCCTTTTGAGATTGTTACTTCTTCCGTAGCAGCATCAAGACTCGTTCCAGTCCAGCCCGCAAATTCGTAACCAGTCTTTGTCGGATTAATCAGGGTAAAGTCTTCGCTCTCAACGGTATAGCTTTCAGGATTATCCGGAGAAACAATGCCGTCGCCGAGGTCATAGCTGATTGTGTAAATTATAGCTTGCCAGTTCGCAACATACTTGAGATTTTCTGTCGTGCCGGTTGGTATCGTTACATCACTCGAAATATCATCACTAACGCTCCAACCCAAAAACTCGTAGCCTTCCCTAGTGGGATTGGTTAGCTGAATGTCGCTGCTTTCCATTGTGAAACGCGTCGGATTATCTCCGCTAACAGTGCCTCCACAAAGATCGTAGCTTATTGTGTACGTTGCAAGCGCCCATGTTGCTGTATATTCCTTGTTGCCCGTGGAATTGCTGCTAATTTTTACAGTCTGCGTTCCTGACTCTAGGCCCGTCCCTGTCCAACCTGCAAAATCGTAGCCAGTCCTAGTAGGATTATTCAACGTAAAGTCGTTGCTCTCGATCGTATAAGTCGTTGGGTTATCACTTGTAACCGTGCCACCATTCAAATTGTAAGCTATCGTGTAAATAATCGGTGTGAAGTTTGCAATATAGCTCCTATTGCCAGTTGAACCTACTAAAATCGTAACGTTCTGTGTCCTTGCAGTTAAATCTGTACCCGTCCAACCATCAAATTGATAGCCGTTTTTGCTTGGGTTATTTAGCGTTATGTTGCTGCTTTCAATGTTATAGCTTACTGGATTACTAGGATTGCTAGCGTTGTTGAGATCGTAACTTATAGTGTAATTCTCTATCGCCCATGTTGCTGTGTATACACGATTTCCCTTTGAGCCTTTCGGAATTGTTACAGTTTGAGTCGCACTCTCTAAACCTGTTCCAGTCCAGCCGATGAACGTATAACCTTTTCTTGTCGGAATAGTTAGAGTGATGTCAGAACTCTTGTTTGTATAGCTGGCTGGGTTCGAGGCCGTCCCTCCGTTTAGATTGTAAGTAATGTCATAAGAGACAAAATTTGTACTGAAATCTACCGCTCCAATAGTTGAATGCGTACGTTCGTTGCCGATCTGGTCAACCGTTGGGATATTATCACCTGATGTAGCTGCGCCGATGAGGACTTCAAGCTCTTCATTTGCATCATCAGAAACAGCGAAAATCTTGTGAGTTACTCCATTAACTGTAACGTCGAAAGATACAGGCTTCCAGTCATTGCTGACATATACGATGTCATTGCTCGATATTTCCTCACTCCAATAAACGCCCTCTGATCTTTCTGGAAGCGCACAATGATCAAAGCTGTGATATGACGAATTAAACGCTGCTAGTGAACCTTCCTCATTCCACAAAAGCGAGTTAGTTATTTTTACGGGATAAACGGGGGAAAACTTATTACCATTATTTACAATGCTACAGTTGATAATATCCGTTGTGTATGCGGACGGGCCTTTGGAGAAATCGCCTTCTTTTGTGTAGACAGCTGCAGAACTATGCCCCGTGATTGTACTGTTAATAATCTTCAAGGAAGCCAGACTGCCAAATGTACAGTCAATGCCTACTGAGTCATTAACAGCATTATTATCTGCAAGAGTGCAGTTTGTGATTGTCGCGTCAACGCCCTCTACTACAATGCCGTTAAATTTGGATTCAGAATTATGATATTTTTTTAATACTGTGTTTCCAGTTATTGCACAATTCGATACTAGCAACGTTGATGGAACATCTGGTTCGCCCCAATTTTGAACCAAAATACCGAAGAGTGTTCCGTTGTCTGAAAGATTGTCTGCGATCGTACAATTTTTAATTGCCCATTCCTGTGGATTTCCCGATGAACCTGTAATCGATATTACACGCCCCCCAGCTTCTGAAATATTGTTTCCGAGAGTGCAATTTTCGATTGTTACTTTACTTTGACCGTTAAAATCCAAGAGTTTAGAATCAAAATCCGCTGTAAATGTAAAGGCATTATCTGTTATAGTACAATCTGCAACCGCTGCTGAAGAATTATCACCGCCGAAAGACATTCCACTTTTATTGCCAGTGATTTGACAATTAGTAAGCGTTACATTGCCGTTTCCGCCTAAAGCAACATTATTGCCAGCTATAACACAATTTGTGATTACTGTATTTTCGTCGGAAGTGAAGTCAATTCCATTATCATTGCTCGTGATCATACAGTCAGTGATCGTTATCTTATCGGCATGGGCCTCTAAACCTTTATCGTTACTGTTGATTGTGCAGTGTGTGATTACTGCCTCCCCGCCGCAGTTAATTACTATTCCTGTATCGTTTCCCGTAATTTCACAGTCCGTCAGTTTTGTCAGGTTAACACTTGAAATTATGCCGCCTTTTCCGCCTTTATTGTCCGCAATAGTGCAATTTGTGATTTCAGCAGTATATAATTCATCGTCAAATTCGTACTTGTGAATTTCAATAGCTTGACCGTTTCCTGTAATCGTACACCCTGTAATGATACTGTTACCACGATAAATATATACGCCGGTAGAGAGATCGTACCAAGCTTTATTATCAGCAATAGTGCAGTCAGTAAGTGTTATATTATCGCAATTCGCATACAGTCCGCCATAACCAGTATCACCGAAATCATTACTTGTGACAGCACAATTATTTACAGCCGCGGTTTTTCCTTCAAAGCTAAGAGGAGCTTTATGGCCTGACTTATTGTCAGTAATAAAACAGTTAGTCAACGTTAAATTATCACAGCTTGCGTACAGCCCGGAGCCGTCACCGCAATCATTACTTATGATGGTACAATTTGTGATTGTTGCAGTTCCTCCCTCAAAGTGCAGGAGGTTTCCTTCAGCTACATGCAGTTCATTGCCAATAATGGTACACTCAATAAGCGTTATATCATCACAATTAGCATATAAGCCGTCAAGTACCCCTTCTGACTTCTCGCTGGTAATTGTGAAGCCTTTTATAGTTACACTTTGTGCTGATGTTTCATTAGTTCCGATATTTAAAAATTTGCTCCAACTGTAATTATGGTTGCTGATATTTTTGAGAATCGTTGAGCCAAGGTTTTGTGTAGCGAAAGAGCTATCCCAGCCGCCGGTAAGCGTGAGAGATTTATTAACGTAAATGTCTGTGGAAAGATTGTACGTTCCTGCAGCAAACCTGATTTCATCACCATCAGCAGCATTCTTAAGAACGCCTGATATTTGAGAGGCAGAAGTAATTTCCCAGATCTGAGCTAAAGCTGTCCCCCCCCCGGACTAAAAACGAAAAATGCGGAAAAAAGCAGGACAAAGAACAACGAAAAGTGTCTTGATAAATGTCTCTTCATGAAGAAACATCTCTCCTTTCGAGTATAAAATTTTGAATGATGACATTATTTTACACCGAAAGAGAATTTTATGTGGAAAAGTTTGGATAAAATAATACGAGCTGCCCAAGATTTCTCCGTGACAACTCGTACTTGCTAATGAGTTCGATTAGCCTTTGTCGCTAAATTCTGCGTCTACCGTTTCGCTGTCGTTGCTGCTTGTGTTGCCTTGTGCTCCCTGATTGGGATTTGCTCCTGCACTTGGCCCGGCGTTCTGATAGAGTCTTGCTCCGAACTCTTGAAGAGTCTTAAGTAAATCGTCCTTGCCGCTCTTCATGCCTGACTCGTTGTTGCTCTCAATGGCTTTCTTCAATGCGTCAACTTTTGCATTAACTCGGCCCTTCTCTTCAGGGGTCATCTTGTCGCCTAAATCACGCATTAACTTTTCTGCTTGGAACACTGCACCGTCGGCTTCATTGCGAACTTCTGCGGCATTGCGTTTCTTCTCGTCCTCGTCAGCGTGTGACTCAGCGTCCCTCTTCATTCGCTCTATGTCATCTTTAGACAAGTTTGAGGATTGGATCGTGATCTTCTGTTCTTTGCCTGTGCCTTTGTCTTTCGCGCTTACGTTCAGGATTCCGTTAGTGTCAATGTTAAATGTAACTTCGATCTGCGGAATACCACGAGGAGCTGGAGCTATACCATCAAGCGTAAATTGTCCGAGTTTCACGTTATCTTGAGCCATTGGGCGTTCACCTTGGAATACTGCTATCTCAACTTGAGGCTGATTATCCGCGGCCGTCGTGAATATCTGACTCTGCTGTGCGGGAATTGCCGTGTTACGCTCAATCATCTTTGTCATGACTCCGCCAAGAGTCTCAATTCCCAACGTCAAAGGCGTAACGTCAACGAGAACTATATCTTTGTGATCTCCTTTGAGGATTGCGCCCTGGATAGCGGCACCCGCGGCAACACATTCATCGGGGTTAATTCCCTTAGTGGGTTCTTTGCCGAGTAAGTCAACGATTTTCTTCTGTACCATAGGCATTCTTGTAGAGCCACCAACTAACAAAATCTTGTCAACTTCACTTGCGCTTAATCCTGAATCCTGTAAAGCTCTCTGAGTGGGCTTGATTGTACGGTCAAGTAAATCCGCGGTCATTTCCTCAAATTTTGCACGCGTCAACTTCATTTCCAAGTGTTTCGGGCCAGTTTGGTTAGCAGTGATGAACGGGAGCGAAATTGTTGTCTCGGTCATGTTGGAAAGCTCGATTTTTGCCTTCTCTGCTGCTTCGCGTAATCTCTGCATGGCCATGCTGTCATTCTGTAAGTCAATTCCGTCTGACTTCTTGAACTCTTTGACCATCCATTCTACTATTCTGTTGTCCCAATCGTCGCCACCGAGTCTGTTATCGCCAGCAGTTGCCAAAACCTCAAAGACTCCTTCACCGACATCAAGCAATGACACATCGAACGTGCCGCCGCCAAGATCGAACACGAGAATTTTATGCTCTTCCTTACGATTTTCACCATAGGCCAAGCAAGCTGCTGTAGGTTCGTTGATTATCCTCAAAACTTCAAGCCCTGCTATAGTTCCTGCGTCTTTAGTCGCCTGTCGTTGAGCGTCTGTGAAGTATGCTGGTACAGTGATAACAGCCTGTGTAACTGGTTCGCCTAAATAGTCTTCAGCGTCTCTCTTCAACTTCTGTAAGATCATTGCGGAAATTTCTTGAGGCGTATATTTCTTGCCATCAATTGAGACTCTGTAATCCGTACCCATTTCGCGCTTAATTGACATAATAGTTCTATCAGCGTTCACGATTGCTTGACGTTTTGCAAGTTGTCCTACGAGTCTTTCGCCGTCCTTCGTGAAAGCCACTACTGAAGGTGTTGTGCGTGCGCCTTCGTTATTGGCGATAATTGTTGTCTGGTCGCCTTCCTGTACTGCTATGCAGCTATTTGTTGTTCCTAAATCTATTCCTACTACTTTTGCCATGATTATTATTTCCCTTCTCTATCAATTATTTATTCAAATTTGTTACCATATACTTGGTAATCGAAGCGCATCGTTTTGCTGTTTCGGCCTCAAATTCTTTGAAGTCAACGTGCTGCGAGTCGTCTGCTTTGTCGGAAATGGCTCGTATTATTGCGAACGGTACATTATTCAGATAACAGACTTGCGCTATTGCTCCGCTCTCCATTTCACAACAATCGCCACCAAAAGCTGAAACTATAGCTTCCTTCTGTTCCTTCTTAGCGATAAATTGATCTCCTGTGCAGATACGTCCTTCTACAACTTGAACATCTGGTGCTGCTTTACGGACTGCATCAACTGCAAGCGCCCTTAACGTCTTATCACTCTCAAAGGCTACAAGCCCCGTATAAGGAATCTCGCCTTTCCTGAAATTTATAGGCGTAACGTCATAATCGTGCTGAACCGCATCAACTGCCACGACAATATCACCAATGTTGAGCGCGTTATTCAATGAACCTGCTACACCAGTGTTAATAACGTGACTCACGTCGAAAATATCAACAAGCATTTGTACGCATATTCCGGCGTTTACTTTGCCCATTCCGCATTTCACTATCACAACGTCTGTATCTCCGAGCTTACCTTCGCAAAATTCCATGCCTGCCTTCGTGGTTGTCCGCGAAATTTCAGCAGCCTCTTTCAAATCAGATACTTCAACGTCCATTGCTCCAATAATGCCAATTTTCACACCTGCATATGCCTGCGTGGACATCAACATAATCAATATTAAACACGAAACCAAAAATTTCTTCATTGATCGCACTTCCCTACTATAACCTGCGCCGGGCGCAATACCCTGTCTTTGGTCTTGTAACCCTTCAGCCTCTCTGTAATAACTTTTCCGTCTAATTCTTCATCGTCAATTTTTTCAGTGCCTGCTGCGTCGTGTAAAGCCGGGTCGAATTTCTCACCTTTAGCCTTAATCACGCTCACTCCTAAATTCTCGAGAACGCTCACAAATTGCCGCTGTACCATTTCAACACCCTTGATTATGCTTTTAGCGTCTTCACTGTTAGCAACTTCCAAGGCTCTATCAAGATTATCAAGCACTGGGAGAATCTCTGTGATTACGTCCTCTTGAGCCCTCTTTCTTGTTTCAGCACGTTCCTTTGTTGTACGTTGACGGAAGTTGTAGAAATCAGCGCGCGCTACGGCCAAGTCATGCTCAAACTGTTTTATCTTATCTTCCAGCAATTCATTTTCGCTCTTCTCTTCCTGCTGCTCCTGTTCATTCTCTAGTTCCTGTTCTCCTTCCAAGTCATTCACCCCCTATCTGCCGAGTCCTCGTCTAATGCTTCTGCAACGCTCTCTAGTACGCTTATAGACTTCTCGTAATCCATTCTCAACGGTCCGATTAGTCCTAAAACTGCTTTTTGCTGACGTGGTCTTGCTGGAATCAAGATCATAGCGTTATCCTCCATGCCTTCCGTCTCGTTTTCCTCACCCAACGAAATTTTAAGGGCTGAACTTTTGCGGCACTTCTCAATCAACTTGGCCAAAGGCTTCTCCTGCTCCAACAGGTTCAACACTGCTTGCAACCTTGATAACGTTTGGAAATGCGGCAAACCTAGAATTTGACACGCGCCAGAACTAAAGAACTTATAATTCTGTTCGGTCAAAAATTTATCAAGCTCCTTAATGGCTTCACGGCATGATGATTCGGCCTCCTCAAGTCCTCCCATGACGTACTGATAAAGAATTTCACGTACTTCGCTCCATGAATGACCACTGGCTACAGTGTTGATTCGTCGGCTTAGATCTTCAAGCGACTCCGCGCTGACGTCATAAGGCAAATTAAACTGCGAATGATGAACTAATCCGCCCCTCAAAACTATCAAGGCTAAAACGTTGCTGCCCCCCATAAGAATTAAATCAATATGTTGTATTTCAGCGTCATCAAGCGTCGGCATTGCGGCAACTGCTACACAATTAGTTAATCTTGCCATGAGGTGAGTAACGTGATTCAGTAGCTCTTCGATTCCGCTCTTGCTCCCGAGTATTTCCTTGCGTATATCCGCTTCATGTGAATGGTATCTGGCTCGCGCTGTTACAGAGTCAACATAAACACGATAAGCTTTCGGAGTTGGGAGTCTTCCTGATGAAGTATGAGGCTGATAAAAATACCCAAGCTCTTCAAGGTCGGACATTTCGTTCCGTATGGTCGCAGAACTTAAACCGCGTATGTATTTCTTGACTATAGTCCGTGATCCCGCCGGCTCTCCCGTCTTAATATACTCGTAAACAACTGCAAGAATTATGCTTAATTGTCTCTCTGTCATCGCTATAAACTCACCTCCAACTTATTATTTTATTCTCTTAGCACTCAAGTGTAATGAATGCTAGTAAAAATTCAACGTTGATAATATTAGCAGAGGCTCCCTCAAAAATCAACATCGCATAAATTTTGCCTGATATAATTCTTGTGTAAGGAGTGATGAAAAATTTCTAGTATGAAAGTTACGATCTTAACAGTAGCATTTAACGCCGAAGCGACAATATCAAAAGCTATAGAGTCAGTGATTAATCAGACTTACGATAATATCGAATACATTGTTATTGACGGAGCTTCAACAGATAACACGGTCAAAATTTGTGAAGGATATTTAGAACGCTTCCAAGCTCTTTCCGGACGAAACATGCAAATAATTTCTGAGCCAGATAAGGGAATGTATGACGCCCTCAACAAAGGCGCAAGGCTTGCACATGGTGAAATAGTTGGCCAAATTAACGCTGATGATTATTATGAACCAGACGCCGTGCAGACAATGACAGATTTATATGAGCGCGAGAAATTCGATTTAGCTTGGGGAAGTCTGAACGTGATAAAGCCTGACGGAGGATTTGTGAAACGTGCTAAGCTCCCAAAGTATAAATTATTCTGGTCAACGTTACATTGGTGCCACCCTGCGGCATTCGCTAGGCGTAAAATTTTGCTTGAGTACCCTTATCCGTTGATAAATTGGCACGATGATTTTGACTTCGCTACACGTTTATACGTTGAGGGCAAAAAATTGGCGACAACCGACAAAATTATCAGCAACTTCACAGTGGGAGGTTATAGCACCAAGGAGAGCTTCAAAGCTGTAAGACGACGTATTAGTGACATTTACGGAATATACAGGAAATATGGCATGAGCAGACTACATTATGTAGAGCGATGGTTATTTGAGCTTGCGAAGTACATCAAGATAAAGTAAGAGGGCCTGAATTACTCAAACCCTCTTGTTGTTTCCAAGTTTTAATCTGCTGCTTTATATGAAGTTTACGTGGTATTTGCAGGAGACTTACAACTATGATAACTTTATGACGTTGGCAGCTTGTGGGCCCTTCTCACCGTTTACGATCTCGAAGGAAACTTTCTGTCCCTCATTGAGAGTCTTGAAACCCTCACCCTGAATTGCGCTGAAGTGGACAAAAACGTCTTTGCCATCGTCGACAGTGATAAATCCGTAACCTTTACTTTCGTTGAACCATTTGACAGCACCCTGTGCCATGAAAAAAGCCTCCTGATAAATATTCAAATAAAAAATTTCTCGCCCCTACTAAATATTTCAGAGCTGCGTTTATTTGTTAAGAATACATGTTTTTACTGATAAAGTCAACCGCAAAAAGATTCTAACATTTTCATAATAAGAGCAATGACTCATATAGTAGTTAATATAGCGATAAAATAACTTTTGTGAATCTTGCATAATCATACGTTAAAGTGTAATATCATAAAAAAATTTCATGGGAGCTTGTTTAACAGGCTGAGAGTTCACTACAAAGTGAAGACCATTATAACTTGATCCGGGTAATGCCGGCGTAAGGAACACTTCTTAATTAATTCAATTAATCTCAAAATGTTACAGCCCCATAAAATATCCAAAGGGGGAAACTGTTTTGCTAGGTCAATATCTCGATAACGTTCGCGCGAAATCACCACTTGTTCACAACATCACTAATTACGTTACAGTCAACGACGTCGCTAATGTATTATTAGCTTGTGGAGGGAGTCCAATTATGGCCGATGAACCTGATGACGCTGTTGAAATCACTGCAATATGCAACGGACTCAACATTAACATAGGCACGCTTAACTCACGCACGATTGAAAGCATGTTCAAGGCTGGGAAAAAAGCTTTCGAACTTGGCCACACACTTTTACTTGACCCGGTTGGCGCGGGAGCCAGCACTCTACGAACTAATACAGCATTAAATCTCATGCGCGAAATAAAATTTGACGTAATCAGGGGCAACGCGTCAGAGATAAAAACGCTCGTACTTGGTTCAGGCACTACACACGGGGTTGACGCGGATAAGGCCGACTCTGTGAACGACTCTAACTTGGCCTTCATGGTTGATTTCGTGAAAGATTTCGCGAAGGCTTCGGGGGCGATTATTGCTCTTACTGGCGCGATTGATTTAGTTGCAGATTCTGAACGTTGTTTTGTGATTCGTAATGGTAAATCAGAAATGGGACGTATAACCGGGACTGGTTGTCAACTTTCTGGACTCATGACCGCTTTTGTAGCTGCTAATCGTGAGAATAAACTTGAGGCGGCGGCTTCTGCTGTGTGCATGATGGGGCTTGCTGGCGAAATAGCGTTTAAGAATTTGTTGCCCGGCGAAGGAAATTCAACCTACAGAAATAGAATCATTGACGCGATCTACAACATGACCGGCGAAATTTTAGACTCGGGAGCAAAGTATGAAGTTCGATAAATCTTGCTTGAAGCTCTATGCTGTTACGGATCGTTACTGGCTGAATGGTCGTAAGCTTATTGATGATGTTCGTGATGCTATTGAGGGCGGAGCGACGTTGATTCAGTTGCGCGAGAAAAATTTGACTCACGATGAATTTAAGGCGGAGGCTCTGGATATTCAAAGGCTCTGCAAAACTTATCACGTACCTTTCATCATTAACGACGACGTTGCGCTTGCTTGTGAAATTAACGCTGATGGCATTCATGTTGGCCAAGACGATATGGAGGCCGGAGACGTTCGTAAACTTATAGGACCGGGTAAAATTTTGGGCGTGTCAGTCAGAACTGTAGACGAGGCATTATTAGCAGAGAGCAAGGGCGCGGATTATTTGGGAGCGGGCGCAGTCTTTCACACGGGCTCAAAATCTGACGCAGTTGACATTACACACGAGACCTTACGAGAAATTTGTAGTGCCGTGGAAATTCCTGTTGTCGCTATTGGTGGAATAAGCGTGAAGAATCTTCATGAACTAGCAGGAAGTGGCATAGCGGGCGTGGCCGTGATAAGTGCAATTTTTGCCGCGGATAACATTAGGAAAGCTTCACGAGAATTGCGGGGACTAGTTGAGAATGTCATTACAGGGAGCAATATTTGACGCTGACGGGACGTTGTTAGACTCAATGCACATATGGCACGAGTTAGGGGCGAGGTACTTGCAAAGCTTACACGTTGAGCCAGAAAAGGATCTTGCCAGGATTCTTTATCCCATGAGTCTTGAACAGAGCAGCAAATATCTACAGCAACACTATAACTTGAAACTTTCGTGTGAGGAAATTCAATCGGGCTTTCTGGAAATCATAGAGAACTTTTATCGCAACGAGGTAAAACTCAAACCGGGCGTGAAGGATTTATTAGAGTCTCTTAAGCGCAAAAATATTCCCATGGTCATAGCGACTTCAGGCGACAGAGATTTATTACAGACAGCATTGACTCGCAACGGTATTAACGAATACTTCAGCAAGATTTTCACATGTTCGGAGCTTGCCACAAATAAACATGAGCCCCAAATTTTTCTAGCCTGTGCAGAATTTCTAGGTTTGAAGCCGGAATGTATAGCCGTGTTTGAGGACGCATTATTCGCAATGAGGACTGCCAAAAAAGTTGGATTCATCACAATTGGAGTCGAAGATACCTCTAATATTTTTGAGCGAGATCTAATTCGAGAGACAGCCGACGTAATTTTTGATTATCACTTGAAAATTTGAAAGTTTTTGTAGTTGAAAATGTAGTTGAAAAATTTCTATTGCGTGTCTCGTTGGAAAATTTCAGAAAAGTTTGATGCGTACATATTATATCATAAAGGAGATTGAGATAATGAGGAAAGCTTTAACGATAGCGGGCAGTGATTCATCAGGAGGAGCAGGGATTCAAGCTGACATTAAGACAATGACAATGAACGGAGTCTTCGCAATGAGTGCAATAACTGCTTTGACCGCACAAAACACTACGGGAGTAACAGGCATTCTTGAGTCTTCACCGGAATTTTTGAGGCAACAACTTGACGCAGTGTTCACGGATATTTTTCCTGACGCTGTGAAAATCGGAATGGTATCAAGTTCGAAATTGATTCACGAGATAGCGGAAGCCCTGAAATTTTATGAGGCTCGTAATATTGTCGTTGATCCCGTCATGGTTGCAACAAGTGGCGCGAAATTAATCAACGATAACGCTATAGAGACTCTTGCCAACGAGTTATTACCGCTTGCATGTGTAACTACTCCAAACATTCCCGAGGCTGAAATTTTATCCGGCACAAAGATTCATAATGAATCAGAAATGACTCAAGCCGCAAAAATCATTCACGCGAAATATAAATGTGCTGTGCTTATCAAGGGCGGCCATATGATAAATGATGCGAATGATTACTTGTACGTTGATGAGAATAATTCTGTGTGGCTCAATGGCAAACGAATCAACACCACCAACACTCACGGAACTGGCTGCACACTTTCAAGCGCAATAGCTTCGAACTTGGCCAAAGGATTCACGTTGGAAGAGTCAGTCAAGCGTGCAAAGGATTATATTTCAGGCGCATTAGGAGCAATGTTAGACCTAGGCAGGGGCTGTGGGCCTATGAACCACGCGTTTAATTTGTCGGGAAAATTTTCTGACAAGCCCGGGCTTCGTGAAAGATTGATGACTTCAGTTGCTGACATATGGCCAAAGTACAATGATCATAAATTTGTGAAGGGCATTGAAACTGGTGAACTTGCTCCGGAAAAATTCAAGCGTTATATCATTCAGGACTATTTGTATCTCAATGAGTACTCAAAAGTTTTCGCACTAGGTGTTGCAAAAGCCAAGAGTCTTGAAAGTTTGAGATTGTTTGCCTCGGTCATTCCTGCTATAGCTAACGTCGAAATGGATATTCACAAAGGCTATATGGGACGTTTCAACGTGACTCAACAAGAACTTGACTCAACTCCTCGTGAACTTGCAAATCTCTCTTACACGTCGTACATGTTGCGAGTAGCTTACGAAGAAGGAGAGCCGGAAATCTTGGCCGCGATTTTGTCTTGCGCATTGAGCTACGAGGATATAGCAAAAGAGATCGTCAGACGCAACCCCAACGCCGCTAAACATGAATTATATGGAAACTGGGTAAGTTGTTACTCTGGAAAAGAATATTGCGACCTGAATCAAGTTTTTGTTGACGCATTAGAGAACGCCACGAAAGATTACACGGACTCACAAATGAATCACATAGCCGAAATTTTCCGGGAATGCTCACTTTACGAAATGGGCTTCTGGGACATGGCATGGAGTGAATAAATGAAACGTTGCGTGATTGTTGGAGGAGCCGAGATAAAGAATTACGACGTGATTCGCGGTTATCTTGACCCTTCCAAAGATTTTTACGTGTACTGTGATTGCGGCCTGAAGCATGAGAAATTTTTGTACGCTCCGGATTTAATCATAGGTGACTTTGATTCACATGAACGCCCCGAAAACTTTGAGAATGTTATAGTCTTACCCATTGTGAAAGATGATACTGATACTATCTTTGCTGTGAAGGAAGCATTACGACGAGGCTATGAGGAATTTTTGTTAATCGGAGTTACAGGCGGTCGGCAGGATCATAACCTAGGAAACATTTACGCGCTCTTGATGTTGGCAAAGGCAGGCAAGACAGCAATGATCGTTGATGATTATTCAGAGATTAGCATAATTTCAGCGGGGGAACATGTGAGAGTCAAATGGGGCTGGAAATTTTTCTCGCTCATGAACATTTCTGGCGTAGCTCGTGGAATTGATATTACCGGCGCAAAATATAATCTCAATAACGCAGAAATCACTCCGGAATTTCAATACGGAATAAGCAATGAAGTATCAAGCTCTGAAGTTGACGCTGAAATTTATTTACGTGAAGGCTATTTGCTGCTAGTTTGCATTCGATAAGAATCTCATATAAAATTTTAACGCTTTAACACGCTAAAGTGTGGCATAAACTTTTTGACAGGAGAAATTTTTATCATGAAGAAAGCGTTATTAGTGTTGATGTTGGTAGTAGCTATGTGTGGCTGTGCGTTTGCAGAAAGCGACCTTGAGTACGTGAAGGCTAAAGGCGTTCTTGTTGTCGGTATCACAGATTTTCAGCCCATGGATTACAAGAATGAAGCTGGCGAATGGATCGGATTCGATGCAGATTTAGCGAAGGCCTTTGCAGAGAGTCTCGGCGTGAAAGTAGAGTTTCAGGAGATCGAATGGAACAACAAAATTCTCGAACTCAACGGCAAAAATATTGACTGCGTATGGAACGGAATGACATTGACAGCCGAAGTGTTATCTTCAATGGAATGCTCAAAGCCTTATTGCAATAATGCTCAAATAATCGTAGTGCCAGTAAGTGAAGCTGATAAGTTCCAGAACATGGAGAGCATCAAGCAGAGAGGTATAACTTTCGCAGTTGAGCACGGGAGCGCAGGAGACGAGCAGGCAAAATCACAAGGTCTCAAAACTGTAGAAGTTCAGGATCAGGCGTCGGCTTTGATGGAAGTTGCTTCAGGAAGTTCAAACGCTGCTATCATTGACTCGTTAATGGCTGCTGCAATGGTTGGCCCGGGAACTGGCTACGAGAATCTCACTTACACAATCGGACTCAATATCGAAGAGTACGGCGTAGGATTCAGAAAAGGTTCAGACTTGGCCGAGGTGCTTAATAAATTCTTTGACGCTGGATACGCTACAGGAGCAATTGAGAAATTAGCAGAGCAGTATAAGATTCAGGCCGCATTAATCAAGAAATAACAACGGGAGCTTTCTACAAATGGAACTGATTTTGAAGCAGTTGCCGATCGTTATTAACGCGCTTAATGAGGGATTCGTTCAGACTCTGAAATTATTCTCGATAACATTGCTAGGAGCGTTTCCGTTGGGTTTGTTGATAGCTTTCGGTTCACTCTCAAGAATCAGGCTCATAAGCTTCGTAACAAAATTCATAATCTGGATAATTCGTGGAACGCCTTTGATGATTCAGCTTTTAATAGTTTACTATTTCCCCGGTTTAGTGCTTCACAAGCCTATATGGGGAGGCGGAGAGTCGGGGCGTTTTCTCGCTGCTTCGATAGCGTTCATAATAAATTATTCGTGCTACTTCTCTGAAATTTATCGCGGTGGGATTCAAAGCGTGCCAGTTGGTCAACAAGAAGCCGGGTTAGTTTTGGGAATGACTAAGTGGCAAATTTTTACGCACGTAACGTTGTTGCAGATGATAAAGCGAATTGTCCCGCCTATCTCAAACGAGATTATCACGCTCGTAAAAGATACAGCATTGGCGAGAATAATAGCGTTACAGGAAGTTATATGGGCTGGTCAAGCATTCATGAAGGGCTCTCACGGAATTTCGGGAGCTATATGGCCGTTGTTCTTCACAGCGTTTTATTATTTGGTCTTCAATGGCATAGTTACAATGATGCTTGCATGGTTTGAGAGAAAATTAGATTATTTCAGGTAAATTAACATGGCTATTCTTGAAGTTAAGAACATACGCAAAAGTTTTGGCAATATAGAGGTCCTCAAGGGTATAGATTTCTCGTTGGAAGAAGGGCAAGTGTTATCTATCATAGGCTCTTCAGGTAGTGGCAAGACGACGTTATTACGCTGCTTGAACTTTCTTGAGACTCCTGACGCCGGCGAAATTATCGTTAAGGGCGAAACTTTATTCAACAGTGCTGACCCTACAACAAAGAGCGAGTCACAAATTCGTCAGAAGCGTTTACATTTTGGGTTAGTGTTTCAATCGTTCAATCTCTTCCCACAATATACAGCTCTGGAAAATGTTTTGCTTGCTCCTAAGTTAATGGGACGTAATAATCTTGAAGAACGTGCTAAAGAATTATTTGAGCAGATTGGACTCGCTGACAGAATGAACAATTACCCGCATCAGTTATCAGGAGGCCAGCAGCAAAGAGTCGCTATTGCCCGAGCGTTAATATTGCAGCCTGATATACTATGCTTTGACGAACCGACCAGCGCACTTGACCCCGAATTAACCGGCGAAGTCTTGAAGGTCATACGCAAACTTTCTGAATCAAATATGACAATGATAATCGTGACTCACGAAATGGAATTTGCGCGCGACGTTGCGAGTCATGTAATCTTTATGGACGGCGGGGAAATCTGCGAACAGGGCGAACCTAAAGAATTATTTGCTAACCCTAAGAAGGAACGTACAAGGCAGTTTTTAGCGCATTATTAATTAGGAGGCATTTACGAATTTGAAGACGGATATAGAGATAGCACAGGCAACACAGCCACGAAACATAATTGACGTTGCAAAACGTTTGGGCATCAACGAGGACGATTTAGAGCTTTACGGGAAATACAAGGCGAAAATCTCACCGCGAGTTCTCAAAAGTTTACAAGCTAAACCGGACGGGAAATTGATTCTCGTTACGGCAATAACTCCAACACCTGCGGGCGAAGGAAAAACTACTACGAGCGTCGGACTTGTTGATGGCTTGAATAAAATCGGCAAGAATGCTGCTGTAGCTTTGCGTGAACCATCACTAGGGCCAAGTTTCGGACTCAAGGGCGGAGCTGCTGGCGGCGGTTATGCTCAAGTTATCCCAATGGAGGATATTAATTTACACTTCACTGGCGATTTACACGCAATAACAACTGCTCACAACTTATGCGCGGCTATGCTTGATAATCATATTCAACAGGGTAACGAGTTAAACATTGATCCTCGTCGTGTAGTTTTTAGGCGTGCAATGGATCTCAATGAACGTGCTTTGCGTAATATCGTGATAGGACTCGGCGGAAGAACTAACGGTGTACCGCGTGAATCGGGTTTTGATATTACAGTTGCGTCTGAAGTCATGGCTATATTGTGCTTGTCAATGGATCTCATGGATCTGAAGGCGAGACTCGGGCGCATGGTGTTGGCTTACACTTACGATAACAAACCTGTAACGGCTGACGATATAGGAGCTTCCGGGGCAATGGCTGCATTATTGAAGGACGCAATCAAACCTAACCTCGTTCAGACTCTTGAAGGCAACCCGGCATTTATTCACGGAGGCCCATTTGCTAATATCGCTCACGGCTGTAACAGTATTCAAGCTACTAGACTTGGCCTAAAATGTGCTGATTATCTCGTTACTGAAGCTGGCTTCGGTGCTGACTTGGGCGCGGAAAAATTCCTTGACATCAAATGCAGAGTCGCGGGCTTGAAACCTGATGCTGTTGTCGTAGTTGCAACTGTGAGAGCTCTAAAAATGCACGGGGGACGAGCGAAGAACGAATTAGGCACGGAAGATTTAGCGGCGTTAGAAAAGGGAATACCCAATTTACTAAAGCACATTGAGAACATTCAGAAATATGGTCTTCCTGTTGTCGTAGCGATTAATAGATTCCCACGTGATACTGAAGCAGAATTGAATCTTGTTGCTAAAAAATGCGAGGAGCTTGGAGCGTCGTTTGCATTGTCTGAAGTTTGGGCTAAGGGTGGCGAAGGTGGCCAGGAGCTTGCGCGAAAAGTTGTTGAGGCTTGCGAGAAAGAGTCTGACTTCAAATTTATCTACGACGAGAATTTAACGCCCAAGGAAAAAATGAACGCTATAGCACGGGAAATTTATGGAGCTGACGGAGTTGACTTCACACCACAGGCGGAGAAAACTTTGCAACAGATTCACGAACTTGGAAAGGATAATTTGCTCGTGTGCATGGCCAAGACTCAATATTCGTTATCTGATGACCCGACAAAAATCGGACGACCTGAAAATTTTAGAATTACAGTTAGAGAAGTGAGGCTATCTGCGGGAGCTGGCTTTATCGTTGCTGTTACGGGTGAGATTATGACGATGCCCGGCCTTCCTAAGAAACCTGCGGCTTTGAATATCGACGTTGACGCGGACGGGAGAATATCAGGGTTATTCTAGTAAAATATCATGTGTGCTAAAATATACGGGCACACTTGCGGGGGTGGCGGAATTGGTAGACGCGCTAGACTTAGGATCTAGTGTCTATGACATAGGGGTTCAAGTCCCCTCCTCCGCACCATTCATTAACACTTACACGAAAGAATCATCACGGGATTATTTGCACTCATCAAAGTAAGTTCAGGCTTCAGAGATTTGGACGACGTAACGGAAATTTGCACGACCTCAAAGTCTTTCATGCCCTTCATAAATTCATAAGCAGCGTTGAAATTTTCCAGCGTAACACAAGCAACTACAACTCGTATATTATTCTCAAGTTCGGCCAAGTATTCAAGAATGCAAGTCAACTCACCGTCACTGCCACCGATGAAAACATGTGAAGGCTTCGGAAGAGTCTCAAGCAGATTCATAGCCCTATCGTTGTAAATATTTATGTTGTGAACGTGAAATTTTTTGGCGTTAAGTGAAATTAATTTAGCGGCTTCAGGTTTGCGTTCTATTGCGTGAATCTCACAATCGGGATAAAAATTTGCGGCCTCAATGCTCACTGATCCTGTACCCGCTCCAATGTCCCAGAATATAGCTTCGTTATCAAGGCCAAGTTTTGAGAGAATAACCGCGCGGACGTTTTCGTTAGTCATTACGATTTTATCGAGCCTGTGAAAATCTTTGTCACGTAAATTATGAGACTTGTACAAATTATTATTCTTTATGAGCATGATTGATAAATCCGCACATTCGCAAGTAACAAACTCTTCTGGTATTCCCGTTAATATTCGTTCATCAGAGCTTCCCAAGTTCTCCCCGATAACCACCTCAATATTTCCGATAAGTTCAGCAAGTTTTTCGCAAGCCCATTTAGGAGATATAACTTTATCGCAGAATAATATCGTGACTCGATTACGTTCAACGGCATTCAAGAATTTTCCCGGGCTTAATTCTCGTCCGTGCCCTGATAAAATTTTCGCGTCCGCCCAACTTTCGCCAGCATGAGCGCATATAACCTGTAATGAACTTATGCCTGGCAACACGTTAATTTTTTCGTGGGGAAAACGTTTCTTCACGAGAGGCAATAGGCTGTAAATTCCCGGGTCTCCTGAAACTAGAATCAACACTTTAGAATCTCTCATTGAGGCGATTAAATCGAAGGCTTGAGAAAAATTCGTGAGTGCGTGAAAAGTTTTATTGCTAGGGATTAAGTTAGCAAAGCGCGACGAAGCGAATATTACATCAGAATCATTTATAGCGTCCTTAACTTCCGGTGTTAAGTGAGAGTCTGAACCTGTCCCGGTTCCTGCAATTGTTATCACAATAAATTTCCCTCCGAGTCAATAAATATTGCGTCAACTTTCAAGCTTTTACACCTCTGAATACATTTTTGCGAAATTATTTCTGCGATATTATCCCACACGTTATTAAATCCTTGTTCACGAATTAATGCTATTGCTTCGTTGGTGGTGTTGGTGTGAAAGATTTGCGCGATAAATTCCCGTGGTGCGTTCATTAATGCCAAGTGTGTACAGAGTGCTTCGAGTCTTCCGTCGGAGATTTTGCTGTGAGTGTTGAAATTTCCTGCCGCGACCTTCAATAATTTTCCAGGGTGCCCAACGATAACGGCGTGATTGAAATTTAATCTTACGGCTTCGTCGAGTACATGACCGATATAATTTCCGCATTGAATGACATTTTTTGAGGCAACGTGAAAGATTTTGCGTAGAGCTTTCTCTCCGGAATTAGCGAACGTTATGTAAAGCTTTCTGAATCCCAACGACGCTATCATGCTTAACTCGAGGCTCAACGAATCCAACAATGCTTTCTCGTTCATGGGCTTAACTACTCCGGACGTACCAAGAATTGATAAGCCACCTACAATTCCTAAACGCGGGTTAAAAGTCTTCAAAGCTAATTCCCGGCCATCAGGAATCGAAACGGTAACGCGTAAAGATTTTCGGGGGATAATTTCACGAACAGCACGCTCGATCATTTTTCGCGGCACAGGATTTATGGCAGGCTCACCGACTCCGACTTTCAAGCCAGGCAACGTTACAATCCCAACTCCTTCACCAGCAGCAAACTCAATTTCGTCTTCACCGTCAAGAATTTCGACTCGGGCCAAGACTTTCACGCCGTTAGTAATATCTGCTCTATCATCGCCGGAATCTTTCACGACTCCGAAAAAGTTTTGACTCTCATGAAAAGTTTTCAGCACAAATTCCCGGCCGTCAAGATTCTTCACGCATACTTGATTTACAATTTCGCTCGAAGTTATGAATATCGCCGACGCCTTAGCAGCTCCCGCAGCACATGTTCCAGTCGTAAAGCCTTCACGCATATAAAAGCGCGTTTATTATTGCACAAGCTACAGTAGTGCCTCCCTTGCGACCATGAGCAATAATTCGTGGCGTATCAGTCTCAAGGGCCGCTAACATGTTCTTGGCCTCAATGACGTTCACGAATCCAACAGGGACTCCGATAACAAGTGCCGGGTTTGCTTTACCTTCACGGATTAATTCGCAGAGTCTTATCAAAGCTGTGGGAGCGTTACCTATAGCGTAAATGGCAGTGGAAAAATTTTTTGCAGCATGTTCAATATTTATGATTGAGCGCGTTGTGTTGCGGGCCTGTGCTTCTTCCTTAACATCATCATCAGCGACGTAACAATGAATCTTCACGCCGTAATTCTTGCTTATTCCAGCAGAGAGCATTAATGTATCTGTAACTATATCCGCGCCATTTTTGAGGGTTTCACGAGCTTTATGGACAGCGTTATCAGAGAAATACAGCGTATCGAGAAAATCGAAATCCGCCGTTGCATGAATGACTCGTTTTATGACGGGTAAATTTTCCGCCGGGCCCGGGTAATCGCCAATAATGTCCGATATAATTCTCATGCTCTCGTTTTCAATTTGTTTTGGGTTTAGTATGTTCATTGTGAAGAATATTATATAATAAGCATATTCCAAAGGGAAAGGAAATGATAAAATGAAAAAAACTCGTAAACTTCTCACTTGTAGTTTATTAGTTGCGCTCATGGTTTTATCGGCATTACCGGCACTGGCGGCTTCTTCGTGGTATGTCGTGAAAAAAAGCACAGCCCTTAATGATGCGATTCTTTACTATGGAGTCGCGGGGGGGGGTTCGATCTAAGTAATTGGAGCAATGCTAGATCAGGTACCGAATCAACTCTAACAGACTTCATCACAAACACTCCAAGCTCCGGCGATACAGTTTATATTTCTAGCGGGGATTTCAGATTACCTTCACCATTAACATTATCAAAAGTTCTTTATCTATACGGCGGATTTAACGGTGACGAAGCTTCAATTTCGGATCGTCAATTTGCTGAACTCACTACGACAAGCCTTGATAAAATTTCATCGGCCGCAAACAGAGTTGTAACCATTAACACAAGCTCATTGATTGATGGCTTTATCATTACAGGAGGGAGCAATGATATTGGCGCAGGTGTTTACATCGGTGGCGAGGGCATAGCACCAACAATCGCGAACTGTACAATCAAGGAAAACAAAAGCGGAGAAAACGATGGCGCAGGTATCTATATCGAATCAGGCAACCCTATAATCACGAACTGCCGAATATCGAACAACGAAACTACGGGCTATGTACATGGCGGTGGTATTTACGTTAAGGCAGGGAACGCATTGATAGAGAAGTGCACAATCTCCTACAACAGCGGCAATCAAGGCGGGGGGATATTCATCGATGCAGAAGCCAATCCCAAAATTGTGAACTGTACAATCAGAGCGAATATTGACGGCTACACCGATAACGGAAAAGGCGGAGGAATTTACAACAAATCAACGCTTGAACCTAATGTTGTAAGTTGTACCTTTACAGGTAACAATGCTGATGAATGGCGTGACATACAAGCGGAAACTCATATCAACCTTATTAATACTTGCTTTAATGACATAATAAATGTGGATACCATTTATTACGATCATTGTGCATCTGATCATTGGATGGTAGCCGGCAACAATATAGGGGTTATCTATGAACAAGGAAGCTTATCTAGTACGCTATCACACGTTAAAATCAGAGGCGTGACTCACGATGTATACAGCAACATTGAGAACAATAGATACATCATAGGAAAAGCCGTAAGCAACGACCTCACACCAAGCGAAGACCAGCTAGGTAATCCAAGGCACGCGAAACCTACTATCGGAGCAATCGAACCTGTGGGAGCAGTAAGGCTTGACGCTCTGCATGTTGAAGCCTCGCCCGATAAAAGCTCCATTGAACTTGAAGCCACCAGTACCGACAAAGTAAATTTCACTGTAACAGTAATTGCTGATTATGACAAAGAATTATCGCGTACACTTTCTGATGACGAGTACACTGTAAGCTGGACACGCAATAATGAAAATACGCTCGGAATTTCGTTCAATCAATCTGATAATAAGCACCCTGTTTTGAATCTCGATAAAACGCTTCCAACAGGCACGTACGACATCAATATAACCGCAAAAGTTAGCAGTGGGGATATTTCTTCAGAGGCCACGAAAACTATAACGGTTGTCAAGAATGCTCCCAAGGTAACAAATATTGACGCAACAATTTCACCTGATAAGACAACGATAATTCTTGATACTGGCGAAGATGGCAATGTTTATTTATACAATCTAGTCAGCTTTGATTACAACACTGGCAGTCGTTCAAGTGCGTCTAGGTATGATTACACTGTTGAATGGTCGTGTGACTCTCAAGTCGATAAGATAAAATTACACGTATACAATACATCTAATTACGATTATGGGGCTGTGTTAGAGATTGACGATGACCTAACACCCGGAATTTATGAGGTTATAGTAACAGCCAAAGTTTCAAGTGGTGGAGTTAGTTCCGATTCAGTATCGCAAACAATCAAGGTTATCAAGAAGAAATTAACAGGTGTTGTGGCGAGTTTGAGATCGGACAAGACGGCAATAACTCTCAATCTCTCAGAAGAAGGCCAGATAAACTTTTACACGACAGTTAGCCTTGATTACAATAGCGGCCAACGTGAAACTGCTAACAGTTCTAACTGCAATGTTACTTGGACAATGAATCCTACTGTCAGCGGAATAACTTTGCAGACTTCCGGAACAAACGCTTATTTAAAGATGCCTAGCAACCTTGCTTATGGTACTTACACGATTACAGTAACAGCGACAGCTTCAAGTGGAGGCATAACCGCCGAGCCAGTCTCACAAACTGTAACAATCAATAAAAAGGGAGTAACAGGCATTGAGGCATCACTCACAGCAAGCAAGACAGCCACAACACTCGATTCTAACCAAACAGACTCGATCAAATTCACTGAGGGCGTAACATTTACGTACAACATAGGCGACCCAAAACAAGCTTTGCGCAACGATGACAATGACTATTATTCGGTAGCGTGGACATTAAGCCCTGATGTTAGTGGAATAACGTTATCTGACAACACTTCGGAATATGATGAAAATGGCGTTACGTTGAATATAGGCAGCAATCTTGCTCCAGGAACCTATCATGTTACGGTTACTGCTATTGTTTCAAGAGGAAGCGTAAAATCCGCGCCAGTCTCACAAACTGTAACAATCACAAAGAATCCGCCAAAGTTGACAAGTATTAACGCATCATTATCTTCTGGCAGTGAGTCTTTGACGCTTGATAGAGCTTCTTCGGGGAGTCTAACATTTACGCCTACAATTACTGCATACTATGATGATTATTCTTCATCAAATATTGCATCAGGTTACGCGATTGAATGGAGCATGACTCCTGCGGTTTCCGGAATTACGCTTGAGAATGGAACGTTGACAATAGCTCCAACAACACAAGCAGGAAGTTATACCCAGAAGGTTACGGCTGACGTGAGCTACTCTGATTTTTCGTACAAAGCTGAGAGTACCGTATATATTACCGTCAATGATAACCAGTTGACTCTTGAGCAGTATCTTACGTATACGGGAAATAATTCCGAAGGTGTAACAAGTTTATCTATTCCTGATTATGTTGAAAATTTGGACATATTAGCCTCTCTAACAAGCCTTGAGTCTCTCGACTTAAAGAACGCGAACAAATTAACAAGCGTGAATCTTTCAGGTAATACTTCGATCAGGAAAGTAGATTTGGAGAATAATACCTCAATTACAACACTTGATCTTAGCGGTTCATCAGTTCGGTTTGTTACTGCGCGCGAATCTAATTTAACAGGAATAAATCTTGAGAACTGTACATCACTTGAGCAGCTTGACTGTTCATCATCGGAAGGAATTGGCAATTTAAGAACGCTGAACTTGAAGGGCTGCTCTGCGCTTAAATTGTTGGTATGCACTGGGAACAAGCTTTTAACACTTGACGTTAATGCTGACGAACACCCCGCGCTTGAAAATATTGAGTGCTTTGGGCAAAGTTTAGCCATTGAAGAACTTAGTAACGACATTGATACTTCAAAGCCGGAATTGAATCTCTATGACCTCATTAGCGGTAACGATAGCGATTTTGATCCAGATAACGTTATGGCAAGTATTGATATAGAAACAATTGACGATTTTACGCCATCATTCAAGAATGCCAGTGTATCAAGTACAACGATCTCTGATGACGGAATGATCTCTTTCCCAGCGAATATTAAGGCTATCACATACTACTATGATACGGGAGCAAATATTGATGGTTCCAACATGGACGTAACTATTTCATTTGCAGATGAATCAGAAGAAGAGCCCAAGAGTCATGATGGAGGATATAGCAATAACATTAAGAACAACATAAGCCTTGATGTTGATATTAGCAATGACGTGAAGGCTATAGCCAGCAATGATGTACGTATCATAAATAGTAATGATATTCATATTAACATTGATAACGATAACAAGACTGGTGCCAGTACACCCTTAGGAAAGATAGCTGACGCTGCGAGCGGTGGTGGTTGTAACGTTGGAATAGGAATTTTTATGCTAGCTGCTGTGAGTTTCTCTCGCAAGGGCAAATGTAATTCCAGAAACAATACACTTGCTTCGTAACAGTACAGCTTTTTTTCCAGCGGCAAGCATACAAGAACGTTCACATACATTGTCAGTCCCGGTTATGCTTAAAACTTTTTGAGAACATGTAAAATTTCCGGGCAACGATTGAAGTTCAGAAGCACTGAATGTTAGGAACGAGATATTATGATTTCTCGCGAATAACACCAGTGCTTTTTCTTGTGCCTTGAGATCGATTGAAGCCAACGCCTTGAGACTCAAAGCTGATACGCCAGCACCATCAAGAAAACTTTTCGCCGCATGTTCAAATTCTTCTGGGTCAGTGTTCTTATTGCAGCCTGCTCCCAAAATTAAATTCCTTGGCCGTAAAATTAACGTTACAGGAAATGGAGTCGCTTGCATTTGTTCAGTGACAGCTACACCAACTTCATGACCTTCAAGAATTTTTCCCGATACGTGTTTGATTAATTCCGGGTTCTCGATAGCGCAATCGTGATTAACTGCCCACTCGTCAACAGCCACTAAATTATTTACGTCGGTTGCAGTCGTGATTACTGGTTGAGAATGAAGAAAACCTGAAATTTTTCGCGCAAGCTCGTTAGCTCCTCCAACATGCCCAGATAAAATCGGTATAACGAATTTCCCCGCCTCATCAATCACAACTACAGCAGGGTCAGAAAGTTTTGACTCAACGTGAGACGCTATAGCTCTTATCGCAATTCCACAAGCAGATATGAATATTAAAGCCTTGGCCTCATGAAAATATTTCCCCGTCCATTCGCTTAAAGCCTCGTCAATAACGTCAACGTCATCACGCGCCAATCTCTTGGGAACAAATACACGGGCATTCAAGAATTTCGCAAGCCTTAACGCTAAATCTATTCCGTTATTCGTGAATGCTGCTATCACTATTTCTGAACTCATGGGAAAAATTTTTGTCGTAAAGCTTTGATTTCGTGCTAATAGATTCGTCGAGAAACTCCCCCGCCAATATTAACGCCGTCTTGTGAATCCCGTCTGCTAATTCTGGAAGGGTTGCTAACGTGCCGCTTATGATTTTCTCTTCGGGCCAAGAAGCTTTATAGACGATTGCTGCCGGAGTCTCTGGAGTGTAACCTGAATTTATTAATTCGTTGCAAGCTTTGTCAATCATTCCTGCCGATAAGAATAACACCGTAGCTTTATCATGAGGGAGTGGTGTACGACCTTCAACGCGTGAGATTAATAACGTCTGTGAATATTCTGTTTTGAGTGCAGCAGCAGCCGCGAACAACGAACTAACCCCCGGGACGATCTCAAACGGGATATTATTCTCGCGCAAGATGTCAATTTGTTCACGTATAGCTCCATACAAAGCCGGATCCCCTGAATGTAATCTCACCGTCAATAAATTTCGCGTATAACCGTCAATTAACTTGGCCATAATTTCCTCAAGAGTCATTCCTGCACTGTCATATATTTCGCAAGTTTCAGCAGCATATTTCTTCACAAGTTCGGGATTAACTAACGAGCCGGCATAGACGATCATTCCAGCCTTCTGTAATAATTCGGCTCCCCTGACCGTGATTAAATCAACTGCTCCCGGCCCCGCCCCTATGAAGTAAATCATAGCTCAACACGTTTTAGGCCAAGTTCATCAACAAACTTCAAGCACTCGTCAAATTTGTACATGATCGTATCTTTCTGATGAGAGTCGCTTGAAAGAATCACGCTACCACCATTAGCCGCTATGTACTCCAGAATTTTGCGTGAAGGATAAGGAGAAGTTCTCCAGCCTCGTGAAATTGCGCCCGTGTTAATCTCAAATGGCTTGCCAGTCTTCAATAATGCGTCAAGGGTTTTGTTAGTGGCATTGATATAACGTTGGTTATTCTCGTCAAAAAAGTTATAGCGTTCGTTGAATTTCGTCACTAAGTCAAAATGTCCGATTACGTCAGCATGAGTCTTATTCACTACATCAGCAACAAGAGCGTAATATTTTTCGCAAACCTCGTAAGGGTCATCATTACATTCATGAAGTAAGCTCACGAAAAAGTCCGGCGTATGGTCAACCGATAAATATTTCCCGTCCTGAAACACGTAATGCACAGAGCCAATAATATAATCGTAATCGCTTGAGTTAATTTCGGAGAAGTAATCGCATTCAGTGCCTAATAAAATTTTGATCTGACCTTCATATTTGTGCTTCAACCTGTTAATCTCGTTTATGTAATCTCGTGTTTCTTCTGGAGACATGCAAGCGCCTTTCTCAAACGAAACATAAGCATGACCGGAGAAGCCTAATTTCTTCATGCCTCGTGAGATTGCCTCGTTCACAATATCTTCCGGAGTATTTTTACCGTCGCAATAACAAGTGTGTATATGAAAATCTGCGTCAATCATTATTCTTCACCAACATTCTTTGTAATCCATTGAGTTAGAGCAGCTAGTTGTTCTTCCGTGTGAAACCAATGTTCAGCATTATCAATTACAGTGAGTGAACAGTCAAACTTGCGAGAAAAATTTTCGACAACATTGCGATCGACAAGATTATCTTTGCCGCCATAAAGTATTTTCGTGGGTACGTTCCATTCGTTAATGGGATTAGCAAGTACATAGCTCCAGTATTCCCAAGTTAGAGTTTGCCCGAAATTCGTTGAGATAACGCGCTCTTTCTGTAATTGCTCTGGTGAAACATTTGCCCAAGCCATAAATTTTAGTATCAAGCTTTTCATGTCAAGTACAGGAGAGACGAACATACACTCGCTAATTTCTTCATTCCTGAAAGCTAACATACTGAACCATGCGCCAATGCTATTTGCGAAAAGTGAAATGTAATCAGCTCTGGCCTTAGCGAAATTCATCACGCTATGTAATTCCGGCACAACATGCCACGGCGTAAATGAGTCTATTTCGTCTTTACGTGCGCCATGACCGGGTAAATCAATGCTCAACACCTGCCAACCTGACTCGCAAATTAAGTTTGCTAATAATTCGGCTTCTTCCTTGTTGCCTTCTTGACCGTGTATATACAGATATAGCTTCCCTGTTGATTTTCCCCAGAGCATTGCGGGAATATTGCCAATTTGTAACTGTTCTGTCTTCATGATTTAATCTGCTGCGGACATTTTCTCCTGCTTGACCTTCTTATCAATCACGTGACGCGAGCCTAATTCCTTGATAACGTCCTTAATCTCAATATTCATTTCCGCCATTAAAACAAGCATGTGATAAATCAAGTCCGAAATTTCGTAGATAGTTTCCTTCCTGTCGTTCTTGGCCGCAATAATTACTTCTGAACTTTCTTCGCCGATCTTCTTGAGAATCTTATCGAGCCCCTTCTCGAACAAATACGACGTGTAAGAGCCTTCGACCTTCTCAAGTTTACGTCCCTTTATTAATTCCATGAGTCCGCATAACGTGAATTTTTCGTGTTCTTGGTCTTTCTCGCGTGGCATAACGTCATCAACAAAGCATGAGTCATTTCCCAGGTGGCAGGCCGGGCCGTCGGGTTTAACGTATACAAGCAGCGTATCTCTATCGCAGTCAGCTTTTATTTCGCGAATATGTTGGTAGTTGCCGCTAGTCTCACCTTTCAGCCATAATTTTTTGCGTGAACGACTCCAGAAACATGTTAGCTTGTTAGCAATTGATAGGGCCAAGCTCTCACGATTCATGTAAGCCAACATTAACACGTCGCCGGTGTTATCATCAATAACAATCGCCGGAATTAATCCATTAGCATCAAATTTTAGTTCGTTAATATCTACCATAATTTACAACCTCACTGGAATATCATTAGCCTTCATTGCCGCTTTAAGATCCTTTATAGCAACTTCCCCAAAATGGAATATCGAAGCCGCGAGTCCCGCATCAACCTTGGGTAAACTCTTGAACAATGTTATGAAATCGTCAATCTTGCCTGCGCCTCCTGAAGCTATTACAGGAACATTCACAACCTCACAAACTCGCTCTAGCATTTCTAAATCAAAGCCGCCTTTTACGCCGTCAGTATCAATTGAATTTAATACAACTTCTCCCGCGCCATTATCAACGCAACTTTTTATCCAGCCTATAGCTTCAATACCTGTATCATCGCGCCCGCCTCGTGCAAACACATGAAATTTTCCGTCAACTCTTTTAACGTCAGCAGAGATTACCACGCATTGTGAGCCATATAATTTTGCTGCTTCTGGAATTAATTCAGGGTTACGAATTGCGCCGGTGTTTACACTGACTTTATCAGCCCCACACGATAATACGCGCTCAAAGTCCTTCACGCTCGATATTCCTCCACCAACTGTCAAAGGGATAAAAACGTTTCGCGCAGTCTCCCGTAAAATGTCCGTGAAAATCTTTCGTCCGTCGGAAGAGGCTGTTATGTCATAGAATACTAGTTCATCAGCTCCGTTATCGCTGTAAAATTTCGCAAGTTCAACCGGTGAATTAACGTCATTGAGGTTCTGAAAGTTTGTACCCTTAACGACTCGCCCGTCCCGAACGTCTAAGCATGGAATTATTCGTTTTGTAATCATTATTTTGCCACCTTTATTGCCTCGTTAATATCTATTGCCCCGGTGTAATATGCTTTCCCTATGATTGCGCCATAGAGATTCAATTTCGCAAGTGCCTTCACGTCCTCAAGCGTGCTGACTCCTCCTGAAGCTGTTATCTTAATAGCAAGCCTTGAAGCTAGAGTTTCATAGAGTGAAATATTCGTGCCCTTCATAGCTCCGTCCTTGGATATGTCAGTGCAGATTATGTGAGTAACTCCAGCGTCCTGCATTCGTGAGCAAAATTCCAACGCCTCTATATTAGCGCGCTCTTGCCAGCCTTTAATAGCAACTTGGCCCTCACGAATATCAACGCCCACGGAAATTTTTTCGCCCCAATTCTTCACAGCCTCATTCACAAAATTTTTCTCCGTTACTGCTGCTGTTCCTAGAATCACGCGATCAATTCCAGCGTTTATGTATCGCTCAATAACAGCAAGTGAACGAATCCCACCGCCCACTTCACACTTTAAGCCGCTAGCCTCGTGAATATTGATTATTGTTTCGAGATTTACAGCCTCACCATTTTTTGCGCCCTCAAGGTCAACAACGTGAATCCATTTCGCCCCAGCAGCTTTGAATTTCATAGCGGTATTTACTGGTTCAGGATCGTAGACGGTCATTTGATTGTAATCGCCGCGCAAGAGTCTCACAGCTTGTCCCCGAAATAAATCTATAGCCGGAAAAATTAACACGATGCTTTCACCTCACAAAACGCCCGCAAAATATTTAGTCCTACATTTCCGCTCTTCTCCGGGTGGAATTGAACGCCGTAAACGTTTTTATTCTGGACGGAAGCAACGAGATCAGAGCCGTAATTTGTGGTTGAAGTAATATATTTCTCGTCACAGCGCGCTGAATATGAATGCACGAAATAAACGTAATCGCCATTGTTGGATTTTGAGAATACGCCGTCAAGATTCTTTATGCTTAACGAGTTCCAACCCATCTGCGGAATTTTTAGAGACTCCGGAATAATTTCACTGATAGCTCTGACTTCCCCGGGGATTAAATTCAAGCCTTCGTATTCACCAAATTCGTAACTCTTAGTGAACAACAATTGCATACCCAAGCAAATTCCTAATATAGGTTTACCGTTGCCAGCTTCTTCCAACAAAGGCCCGGCCATTCCAGACGAAAATAATTTTTCAGCTGCGTCGCCAAAAGCTCCCACCCCGGGCAATATGATTCGCTCAAAATTTTTTAACGCCCCCGGCTCTGAAACTATTTCAACCTTTTGACCAATCGCAGCAAATGAACTTGAAAGCGAGAATAAATTTCCCACACCGTAATTAATAATTGCAATCATGAATAAATAAATCCTTCTTGAAAATTTGCGTCAATTATAGCTTACAGCAATCAGTCAACAAAAAAAAACGGAAGCCCGATTATGAATCAGACTCCCGGTAAAATTTTTATTAAATTTATTGAAGTCTGTTCCACGTGTGAGGAGGTGCAAACAGCGACAATCCACAGCCCTCATTTGGAAGGTTAGCCGCTGATGATGTTGTAACTCTCTTACCGCATTTTGTACACTGATAGACCTGCTGTTGTGCTTGCTGAACTTGTCTTTGAGACTGCTGGACTTGTTGGTATGTTGCCTGTAACTGTTGCTGGAGTTCATCAATTTCTGCAGTATATTGAGCTTCCAATTCCTGTCTTTCTGATAAAGCGGCTTCCCCTGCGACTGCAAGAATCCCAAGAACGTCTGCAAACGATTTCAATTGTTCATTCGTAATAAAGTGTGCTTCCGATTCTTTTTTGGGAGCAAAGCCTATTTCCGTAGTGGTAGTATCTTCTCCAAAAACTTCAGTCTTAACTATGATCCATTCAGTACCATTAGGGTGTGTCCATTCGCCAAGATAATCATAAGTTTCTATAGCGAAATAATTATCTTGATGACCGCCATATATATCAGTAATCACTCTGGCTTCGGGATTGGGCTGTGAACGTAACTCAAATTCATCGAGAAAATATACAGCATTTACGTTCCCGTCGTATTTGTATTGTCCCTTGTCCAAAAGGTAGTTGGGCAATTTTTTGCTGTCAATCAGTTGTCCAATTTCTTTTACAGCCTGCTCTTGATCAAAAGATGCTATTTTAGGAACATCTTGAATTTCTTGTTGGATTTTTACTCTGTATTGTTCTGAATAGGCTTCATAATCGTACATGAAACTTTTGGTAAACGTGAAAAAATCAGATTCTTTGCGCGACATTGCTTCCCAACCCGGATAAAAACGGGCAATCAGTCTTTTACCTTCCGGCATTGCGTCAGCTTTCAAACCCGTAAACAACAAAAGGACAACCACTAACGCAAACAAAAACTTAAACGGGGGGGGGTGTAACTTTTCTGAATGTCAAAATAAAAACCTCCTAAAATTTTTGGGGGCTATCATAAAAAAAAACAGACCCTGCTGTCAAACAAGGCCTGCTGAGTTTTTGTTACTATTTCTTCCCTTGCCATTCACAAAGCAATCCCGTAGCTACGAACATTGAACTCCATGTACCGGCAATAATTCCGACTAGCATTGCGTAACTGAACGCCATTAACACAGGCCCACCCCATACACAAAGTGCTATGACAGGGAACAAAGTTGTGAGTGTAGTGTTAATTGTTCGGCCCAAAGTTTGATTCAAGGATTTGTTCACGAGATTAAAGATTCCGTCACGCGATAACGTTCCCCAATTTTCTCTAACTCGGTCAAGAATGATAATCGTATTGTTGAGCGAGTAACCAACGATTGTAAGAATTGCCGCGATAAATGATGAGCTTATCTCCATTTGAGTTATGCTGAAGAAGCCCAGCGCGATTATAACGTCATGAACAAGTGGCACAACGCTGACAACAGCGAACCTAAACTGGAAACGCAGCGTGATGTAAATCAATATCGCGATTAGAGCAATTGTTACGCCGATTATAGCCTGCCTTCTTAACTCGCCACCGACAACCGGGCCGACTTTCTCAAAGCCCGTAACTTTCATGTCAGCAAAGTTATTTGTCAAAGCCTTCACGACGTTCTCGCGACTCTCTTCTGTGTCTTCGTTGGTTCTGATTATGATTCCCTTCTCGCCAAAATTCTGAATCATTGCGCCCTTCGCCACGATTGAAGAAATTATTTCACGCACATTGGCAATTTCCGGACGCTTCTCAAATTCAACTTGAATAACGTTTCCGCCCGTGAAGTCTATTCCGAGATTAAGACCGCGTGTAAGTAATAATGCTATGCTCGCAATAACGAGTACAAGGCTTATAGTAAGAGCGAGTTTACGTCCCTTCATGAAGTCAAAATTTAATTTCATCGTCTCACTACCTCCTTACCTCTTTTAACGAATAGTTGCAAAATTGCACGAGTTACTACGACATTAGCAAACACGCTCGCAACGAGTCCAACTGAAAGTGTAACGCCGAAACCACGAACTGATCCCGACCCGAAATAGAATAATACGAGAGCCGCTATCAACGTCGTTATATTACTGTCAAGGATCGTAACAAGAGCTTTTCTGAAGCCTGAGTCAAGCGCTGCCATTGGAGTTTTGCCGGTGTTAAGCTCTTCACGAACTCTTTCGTAAATCAAAACGTTTCCATCAACAGCCATTCCCAATGTGAGAATAATTCCTGCGATTCCTGGAAGTGTGAGAGTTGCATTGAAAGCAAGCAAGCCCGCGAAAATTAACAAGACCGTAACAGCAAGTGCCACGTCCGCCGCAAGTCCTCGGAACTGGTAGTAAATCAACATGAACACGAGAACCATAGCTGCGCCGAATAATCCAGCCTGTAAACCTTGACGAACTGAGTCAGCGCCCAAACTCGGGCCTACAGATCTATTTTCAGCGATCTCTACAGCAACTGGCAACGCACCAGCTTTTAACATAATAGCGAGTCTTCCTGCTTCATCAGCTGTAAAACGTCCTGTTATCTGTGCACGACCGCCGGAAATTCTATCCTGAACGACCGGAGCAGAGATTACTACGTTATCGAGAACGATAGCTAACTGTTTGCCAACCATTCGCCCCGTAGCTTCCTCAAACAATCTTGCGCCATCAGAGTTAAATTCAATTGATACACCCATTCGGCCAAGACTATCAGGAGCCATTTCTGCGTTCACGAGGTCTTTTCCCGATAACACTACCGGCCCTAAAAGATAAAACGTTCCTGGATCTTCAGCAGGTGCTACGAGTGAGTTCTCGAGAGTCTTTGAGCGTGTAATCAAGTCTGCACTGGCATTAGTTAATTTCGCTAACTCTTCCTTCCAACGTTCTTGAGCGTTCACGAATTGAATATCACTGTCATAATTTCGTCTTTGAGGCTCAACGGGGAGATTACGGCCTGTCGAGTCAATTACCTCTCTAAAATCCATCTGTGCGGTACGTCCTATAAGTTCCAACGCTGCTGCAGGATCTTGAATGCCAGGTAAATCAACGATGATTCTATCCGCGCCACTCTTCTGAATGATAGGCTCTGCAACTCCGTACTGGTCAATACGATTACGCAATACTGCAAGCAACCTGTCTATACTGTCATCTCTCAAAGGATTTTCGGGAGTGTCCTTTGCCTGTAAAACTATATGCGCACCACCCTTGAGATCAAGCCCCAAGTTTAAGTTATCTTTGTTAAGATACGCATAACATAACGCTCCGACCACGACAATTAAGACGAGCCAGAAGCGCATTTTATCCGAACGATTCATATTTACGATGCTGCCCCCTGTTTTTCTGTTGTATTAGTCTTAGTGCTTACTGCTGATTTAAGAATTCTTACGCGAACTCCCTCGGCTAACTCGACCATGAAAGAGTCATCACGAACTTCGCGGACTGTTCCGAAGAAGCCGCCTATGGTGACGATTTGATCACCGCGATTAATTCCGGCTATCATATTATTATGCTGCTTATCTTTTTTGCGTTGGGGTCTAATAATGAAGAAATAGAATATCAGTACGAATATTGCTAACGGGAAAAGCATTCCCATAAGTCCACCCTGCTGAGCTGCTGCTCCTTCCGCGCCTGTTCCTGCTCCACCGCCTGAAGTTGACGGGGCACTTGATCCGCAAGGTGATACCGCTGTTGTTGATTCTGCCATAAGAATTTACCTCCTGACTAAATTATTATTCCCCCTCACGTTAAGCAAGGGGGCATAACTACTAATGTTATATTACTTCCACATAGGGGAGTATCTTGTTAATCCTGCATATTTCGCTGTGTCGCCGAGGTCTTCTTCGATCCTAAGAAGCTGGTTGTACTTCGCGATTCTGTCCGTACGTGCGATACTTCCGGTCTTGATCTGGCCTGCTCTGGTTGCTACTGATAAATCAGCGATGAATGTGTCTGCGGTCTCGCCTGAACGGTGGGAAACAACTGCTGCGTATCCTGCTTCACCGGCCATTCTGATAACCTGGAGAGTCTCTGTTACTGTCCCGATCTGGTTGAGCTTTACGAGAACAGCGTTTGCAACTTTCTGGGAAATTCCGCGCTCAAGAATCTTGGGGTTAGTTACGAATAAATCGTCGCCTACCAACTGAATCTTCTTGCCAAGTGATGCAGTGAGGAGTCCCCAGCCTTCCCAGTCGTCTTCTGCGCAGCCGTCTTCAATCGAGATTACCGGGTAATTTGACGTGAGGTCTTCATAGAGTTTCACGAGTTCAGCTGAAGTGTATTCGGCACCACCGCTCTTTGTGAAGATGTACTTGTTCTTGTCGGTGTTGAAGAATTCTGATGAGGCAACGTCAAGAGCAAAACTTACGTCTGTTCCGGGGGTATAACCGGCTTTGTTTACGGCTTCCATGAGGAGATCAAGAGCTTCTCTGTTGTCCTTGAGGTCAGGGGCAAATCCGCCTTCATCACCTACACCCGTTGAGTACTTGCGAGCTTTTACGCAACCTTTGAGAGCATGATAGACTTCTGCGCCCATTCTAAGAGCTTCGGCAAATGATTTTGCGTTATGCGGAACAATCATGAACTCCTGGAAATCGACTGTGCTATCAGCGTGTGCACCACCGTTAATAACGTTCATCATAGGAGTAGGAAGGAGTCCTCCACCAATTCCGCCGAGCCATGCATAAAGAGGTAAACCGTGGCTTTCAGCAGCGGCTCTAGCATTGGCCATTGATACACCGAGAATAGCATTAGCACCGAGCTTTGATTTGCCTTCAGTACCATCAAGTGCGATCATAGCTCTGTCAAGTGCGCCCTGGTCGTCAGCGTCCATTCCCAAAATTTCGGGAGCGATCTTCTCGTTTACGTTCTCTACAGCTTTCTGAACGCCTTTTCCGCCATAACGTGCTTCTTTGTCACGAAGTTCAAGAGCCTCGTGAACACCCGTTGATGCTCCTGAAGGTACTGCAGCGCGGCCCATTGAACCGTCTTCAAGGTAAACGTCTACTTCTACTGTTGGGTTTCCTCTTGAGTCAAGAATCTCACGACCATGAATTCCAATTATTGATGCCATTGATAAACAAACCTCCTGATAAAATTTTCAAGTCAATGAAGTATTATAAACTGTGAATGAGAATTTTAGAATGAAAATATGCTTGCTTTACAAAAAAATTCCACCTTGCTGTTTTTAGTCAAATGGTTTCTCGTCAGGTTTAACTGGTCGCTCTTCTAGCTGTTCCCATGAAATAGTTTTAGGTCGTCGTAAAATCGCCTCGTCTGCACACAGAACTTTCACTTTCAAGACTCGATTTATGTACGCAACTTCAATAACGTTTCCTTCACGGACTTCACTTGACGGCTTACACTCACGGCCTTCGAGTCTCACGGCTCCAAGCTCAATCATTTCCTGCGCAACCGTACGACGCTTAACCAATCTTGCAAGCTTCAAAAATTTATCTAGCCTCATAATTTCTTACTCCTTAACATAACAAAAACCCTCCCGACAATCGAGAGGGCTACAAAGCGTAATGCTTCTATTCTTCGTCTTCGTCCTCTTTTTTGTGAGCAGCTATTACCTTCTTGGCAATGTCGCCCGGGACTTCCTCATAATGCGAATATTCCATTGAGAACGATCCTTCACCTGAAGTCATTGATCGTAAAATTATCGCGTATCTGAACATTTCAGCCAACGGACATTGAGCCTTGACGACCTGCAATTTTCCGTGACCTTCCATTCCCATTATACGGCCGCGTCGTGAGTTAAAATCGCCCATTACGTCGCCCATAAATCTTTCCGGCACTGTTACTTCAACGTCCATAACAGGTTCAAGCAACACCGGGTTAGCGTCCATGATACCCTTTTTGAATGAAAGACGAGTCGCGAGCTTGAATGACATTTCCGAGCTGTCAACGTCATGATACGATCCGTAATATAACTCTGCGCTGAAGTCAACGACTGGGAATCCTGCCAAAGGTCCTGCAAGCATGTACTCGCGTAAACCTTTCTCAACAGCCGGAATAAAGTTACGAGGCACCGCACCACCGACAACACTGTCGATAAACTCAAAGCCCGCGCCACGCTCTAAAGGTCTGTAACGAATGTAGACATCACCATACTGACCATGGCCACCGGATTGTTTCTTGTGTTTGCCTTGAGCTTCGGACATTTTGCGAATAGTTTCACGATAGGGAACTTGAGGAGTCTTTGTGTCAAGGTTCACGCCATAACGTTCTTTCATCTTGGCCAAGACTATATCAATGTGCATATCTCCCATGCCTGATAAAACGTTGTCGCGGGTCTCGGCGTTCTTCTCGAATGTCAAGCTGCAATCTTCTTCAAGTGTACGTGAAATTGCGTTACCAAGTTTGTCTTCATCGGCTCTGCTCTGTGCAATAACTGCGACGCTGTAAACAGGTTTCGGGAACTCAATCGGCGGGAATTGTCCGGAGAATCCTCCTTTGGTTGCGAGTGTGTGGCCAACTCTTGCGCTTTGAAGTTTCGGGATTGCGACTATATCACCAGCTATGACTTCCTTAACGTCTTTGCCGTCCTTACCAGTCATTAATTTGAATGAGCTAATGCGCTCGTCCTCACCCTTGTTGACGTTGTAAATGCTTGACCCTTCTGAAGAAAGAGTACCCGAATATACGCGAATGAATGACAATTTACCGACAAAGGCATCGGCCATAATCTTGAAGCATAAAGCACTGAACGGCGCGTCAACTTTTGGCTCTGCTTTGATACCGTCAGAGGCCTCAATTGCTCCGATATCTACAGGGGACGGGAAATAATCCGCTACAAAGTCCATGAACTCATTTACACCGATATTTGTTGACGAGGAGAGAGCAAACACGGGCATGATACGTTTTGAGGCGATAGCTTTTTTAAGAGTGCGTTCAATGTCGGCTTCTGCGATTGTCTCACCCTCTAAATACTTCTCCATTAATTCGTCGTCCATTTCAACGGCTGCTTCGATCAAAGCCTCTTTTGCACTTGCTGCTTCAGGAGAATCGCTCTTGAGAACGTCAATGACTCCCGAGAATTTATCAGCTGCACCGATTGGCAAGAATACTGGCAAAGCATTCTGTGAGAACTGTGTCTTGATGTCAGCAAGTACCTTATCAAAGTCCGCGTTTTCCCTGTCCATTTTTGACACTACAAAGGCTACAGGAGCGTTGTGATGTTCAGCGTATTCCCAAGCCTTGCTGGTCTGGACCTCAATACCACCAACAGCACTAACAAGAATAACTGCTGTATCAGCTACACGGATAGCCGCGCTCATTTCGCCTGTGAAATCTGCATAACCTGGGGCATCAAGTACATAGAAAGTTTTGCCCTTGCGCTCAAACGTTAATAATGAAGTGCTGATTGAGATATTGCGCTTTTGTTCTTCGGATTGGAAATCGCTGACTGTGTTACCGTTCTGGACGTTGCCCATACGAGTTATATTGCCGTTATCAAAGAGCATTGCTTCAGCTAATGAAGTCTTACCTGCTCCACCATGTGCACATAATGCGAAGCTCCTTGTGTCTTCGGGTTTACGTACCCCCATTGTGAAAAACACCTTCCTATAAAATTTTATGATAATCTTGATTGGCTGTATTATACTACTGACAAGAAAAATCCCTTATGCGTCAAAAAATTTCTGGATTATCTCCTTAATTTCCTTCAACGGTAGAGTCTTCAACATATGGCCTTCAGGTTTCAAAGCTTCAATTTGTTCAATGCTTCCTGCGTCAGTCTTAGCCGTCAAGAACATTACAGGTATTTTCGCTGTGTCAGGGTTAGCACGTAGAGTTTCAAGAACTTGCGGGCCATTCATTTCGGGCATCTCATAATCTAATAGAATCAAATCAGGCTTTGCACGTGCAAGAATCTTCAAAGCGTTTGCGCCAGAATTTGCGGGTAATACTTTGTAGCTTGTGCTTAATCCTTCGCGTAAAGTCCTAATCATAACTGCGTCATCGTCAACTAATAACAAAGTCTTCTGTGACTCCGCGGCTTCTTTGTTAAGTCCTGAAAGTTTTTCACGAATTTCGTTGGCGTTAAATGGTCTCACAAAAGCTTCAGCCCCTGGAAAATTTGCGTTCGCTATCTCTGTTTGGGTCCCTAGTAAAAATATTTTAGTGTTTGCAAAAGTTTTTAATCGTTCTAAATTCTCAATGCCGGCCAAGTTCACTAATGTAATTTGGGGAATGTAATTAAATTCATCGTTGGATCGTGCAGGTGAAATTTCAAACGTATCATTTAGACTCTTGATTAACATATCAGCTCCCATTGATGGTCTATCACTGATATATAGAACTTTTTCCTTCATGTGTAAATTTATCTCTCCTTATTTCAATGCTTCTTCAAGTCCTGCCCAGTCGGCACTGTCCGCACACGTCGCGATAATGTTAAAGCGTTCGGCTTCTGCTTCAGGGATCTTGTATTCTCGCAACATTGCTATTATTCCATCTATAGAATCACTATCGAACATTGACGCAAATTCCTTTATAGCTTCATAGGCTTCGTGCAATTTCTCGATGTCAATCAATTCCGCGTTCTCGTCCTGTTTGTAGAGCGGTGCAAGTTTATCAAGATAGCACCTGTAATTCGTGAGTAACTCCGGCGTTAAATCTGCTATGCTGTCGGTGTCGTTATTGTTCCCGCATTCTTCAAGATAAGCTGCCTGTGCTGATAATTCCGTTGCGCCTATCAATCTCGATGAACTCTTCAAAGCATGTACTTTGATCGTGTAATTTTTAACGTCGCCTTCAGTCATGAAAGCCTCAATATCGCGCAAGTTGTTGTTAATTGAGTTCCAGAACTGCTGCAGAGTTTTTGATAAAATTTCCTCGTTCGCACAATTTTTTATAGCTTCTGAGTAAGTCAAACCTTCTGTGTGTGAATAAAATTTCTCAAGTTCAGATTGCTCCGTACTAGTTTCTGAAAACTCTTCAACTTCAGAATTACTGTCCTGCAACTTTATTTTCTCGGGAGGCAAATATTTTATCAAGGCCGCTTCTAGCGTCGTACTCTCAACAGGTTTCGACAAGTAATCCGTAAAGCCTTCTTCAAGATATTTATTTCGCGCGCCACTAACAGCATCGGCCGTCAAACATATTACGGGAGTCTCAACGTTCAGACCGTCTTTTTGCTCACGAATATGCTTCATAGTTTGGGTGCCGTCCATTTTAGGCATTCTCTGATCCATGAGAATCAAATCGTATTTCGTTTCTAGCGTCAGATTCAAAGCTTCTATGCCACTTGAGGCTGTATCAAGCTGAATTTCAGTCTTACTCAACAATCCCTCTATAACCGTTAAATTCATGTCGGTGTCATCAACAACCAGCAAATGAGCGTCAGGCGCCTTGAAAGATTCCTGATAAGTCCTCATTGTGTGAACATAACGATCAAATTTATCATGGAAATTGCCTATAGGTTCATCCTCAATAACTTTCTGCGGCAAATATATTGTGAAGGTTGAACCCTTTCCGTACTCGCTTTCCACTTCTATGTGACCGTTCATCAATTGCAGGAGGTTTTGAGTGATTGAAAGGCCAAGGCCAGTGCCTTCGACTGTGTTATTCTGCACTAGGTCAATGCGCTCAAACTTCTTGAACAATTTCCCGATGTCTTCTTCCCTAATTCCAATACCAGTATCGCTGACTCGAAACACTAGATTTATAGTTTCTCGGCCGTCGTCATCATAGGATTTTTCGCCCTTCACGTTTAGTGAAACGCTTCCTTCGTGAGTATATTTCACGGCGTTATTGAGAACGTTAGTAACAACTTGACGTACTCGGACTTCATCACCATATAATCCATCGGGGAGATCCTCATCAACTTTCACGTTAAACTTCAGATCTTTTTGACGAGCTTTGAACACAATCATGTTAGTAACGTCGTTTAGAACAGAGCTTAACTTGTAATCACTCTCGGCAATTTCCATTTTACCGGCTTCAATCTTGGAGAAATCAAGAATATCGTTTATTATCGAGAGTAAATTTTTGCCTGCGCTCTCAACATTTCGTGCATAGGTAGTGATTCTGTCGCTGGTGCTTTCTCGTATGATCATCTCGTTCATGCCCAAGACTGCGTTAATCGGAGTTCGTATTTCGTGGGACATGTTGGCGAGAAATTCGCTCTTAGCAGAGTTGGCCCGGCGTGCTTGCTGCATAGCTGCCTTTGCAAGTTCCAGAGCTTCTTCTAATTGTTCGCTGCGTTCCTGTTGTTCCTTGTGTAATCTCGTAGTGTCTGAAACAAGAATAATATAGAATCCCGGGTTGACCGCGTAAAAATTGAATTGCTTGTAAAATATTTTCTCGTCGATCTCACAGGCTATATTGACCTCGTAAAGAGCGTTTTTCTGTGTACCAAAAGCTATAGCATCAGGAGCAAGAGCATGAGCCATTGAATGAATTTGTTCGTCAGTTCCGTGTAAGATCGGCACGATCTCATCATGAATATATGAGTTGAATGTGTCATGCATACTTTTTGGGAGAATGCTGCCTTCAGGTAAATCTTCACTGACTGTAACATGGTAACGTCCTATAGCCATGTAAGCTATCATTTCGAATTGACGCGCCAAAATTTTATCTACGATTGTCTGATAAACTTTGGAGTTGTTGCACTCACGCTCGGTTATAAATGCCACGACGTTTCCGTTAATGGGGTTTCGAGTCATCATTGCGTGGTACTCAACGTAACAGATATTGCCGTTCTCACGACGCGACAACAATACTAAACGAGTCCCAATTTTTCCTTTTACATAAGCATCAAGCAACGCATCAACGTTAAAAGTTTCAAGAAATTTTCTGCGCTCAACAAAATTGATATAATGCCTGGCTCTCATGTTCAACATGTCAGTATAATTTTCTTGGTCCTCGTCGCTCTTGAACAGATCACGCCCTCTTTTTTCCTCAACAAAATTGCGCGTCAAGTCCACTCGAAACATTCCAAGTGTAAATTTATCTTGATGATAGAAATTTTGGCCAATAGCGTCGTAACTAGTCTTGATTTTCTCCTCGTAATTTTTGAATAGCGTTATATCTGAAAAAGTTATGTACGTGTAGTCTTCTCCACCAATACTGACAAAAGCGTAATGAGCATTGACCCATATGATATTTTTCTTAGTCGTAATCTTGCGAATCTGAATATTCATGGTTTTATCCTGAGATTCATGATGAGTCAACATGTAATCGACTAACGGCATATCTTCTGGGTAAACTGTTTCGCTAAAGTCTCCAGTCGCGTTAAAGCGGGTTACGTTTTCCGGTGTGTCTTCCATCATTGATAAATATTCCTGCGATACAAAGACGGCTTCAGGCTTTCCATCTTTGAGGACGTGAATCAATATCGCGCTGTTGCCTAATTGCTTTATGGTCTCAATGAATTTTTGCTGTTCATCATGTTGTGTAGAATAGCTCATGAAAATTTTAGAACTCCTTTAACATTTACGAGAATACACGCTAATTTTTGACATACTATCCATCTGCTTCATGCAGAGAGATTTTAGCCTCAATGACTCTGAGAATTATACTATATTGCGTTTTATATCTAGAACAAAAGTTAGGGGGCTTTACGGCATTTACAGATACAAGACAATTGCTTGCCTATCATGATAAAATCACGCTCGTTGCGGATTAGATAGGATTTTCCTGCTTTATAATGGAGCGTGACTTTTCAACTACATTTTCAACTACAAAAATCTTTATTTTACTTAGTGCTATCATGAACTCACAGAGCTTACTGAAAAAATAGAATCACTCGTTTTGATTCGACGTACACATTATAATTTAAGCAAAAAAATTTTGGGGGAGAGATCAGTTTATTGTCTTGAACGCGTTAAAATTTTGGGGCGATGATTACCCGTTAATGAATGCCTACGTTGATCCCGATTGCCTGAATGAATTTCGCGAGAGGGTCATAACTCTTCACGACGAATACAAAAAATTTACGGCCGGAGAATTTCTCACAAGAAGCTACATTTTCTCGGGTAAGTATTTGACGTTTGCAGGAGCGTTAATGTTTGGTAACATCATCAGAGTTACAGCAACTCTAAATCATGAAGGTAAGCAAGTTGTGATTGAGGCACAAAATATTTGGGAAGCATACACGAGTCTTTTACCGCGATTGACCAGCAAACTTTCATCAAGGTGCAGAAAAATTTATCGTGAAGCATTCATCAACGCGCTATTGTTCTCTGAATACAACATCAACAACAAAATCAACGTTACAATCTCTTCAAGGCCACCAAAAGTTTTAATAGACTACCCGGGAATAATTGCAAGCACAACAAGAAATAATAGGCTCAAGAAAATTTTTGAACTCGCTGGAATTTCATGGAACAAACACGACGAGCTAGACATTACGCTTGAACAAGACGCACTAAACTTGAGAGTAAAAGCCAGTTTTGAACTTGAAGGCCCCGCAGAACTTCCACAACCAGTAATCTTATAACAAGGAGATATTAATCATGAAGAATTTGTTGACGCTAATTATTTGCTTGAGTGTGTTGTTCATTCCTGAAGCATCATCTGGACAATCAATAACTGAACCTAGCTGGACGATACAGGGAAATTTTCAGATTACTGACGGTGATTTAGATTGGGTAATAATTGAAGAGTGCGCATACTTTCAGGTAAGGTCAGCGGACGGAGAAATTTTGTATACGCGTGATGGAAGATTTAGCATTAACGCAGAAGGCCAACTGGAAAACAGCGAAGGATATTTGCTTGAACCTGCTATAGAAATTTCAAGTGACGTAACTGGGATTCGATTATCGCCTTATGGAGTCGTTAGTGTTCATGTTGATAGCGATACAGAATTACATGATATAGGCCAACTGAAATTAGCACGCTTTGAGAATCCCGCAAAACTTCGGCCGCTTGGTGGTTTATTGCTTGAGAAAACTAGCGAGAGTGGAGAGCCAACAATATCTAATCCAGGAGAAAACGGAATGCCACAAGTTAGACAAAACGTTATAGAAATGCCGTGCCCTTTCGTCATAACAGAAAAACTAGACGACGCAATAACAGGAGAGCCTTATGAAATTCCGCTTAAAAGCTATGGTAGGGAAAATTATTACTATCTATGGTCAGGCAAGGGGTTGCCAAGGGGTTTATACATTACTGACGAGGGAATATTAGCAGGCGTTCCAACAAAGACAGGACTCTATAACGTAGCAATCAAAGTACGAGTTGGCTTAGTCTATCACACAAAAATATTTACGTTGAATGTACGTCAGCCCGTAGAGATAAGAACAAGCGTTCTAAAGTCAGGACGTTACAATAAATTCTACACACAACAAATTTCACACAAAGGTACAACGCCTATAACATGGAGTGCTGAAGGATTACCGGAAGGCATAGCGATAGACTCTAACACCGGAATAATTTCGGGTATTACTTCGGAGTGCGGGACGTTTCCTGTAACGATAAAGGGGGAAAATTCTGTCGGTGTTGCCTCAAAAGATTTCACGCTTTACATAAGGGGTATAGCACCAAAATTTTCGGGCAAGTTTGACGCTGCGTATCTCAATGAGGCTTATTACTCGTCGCTTTATCTCACGAAAGGCACTGATCCGATCACATGGACTCTTGACGGAAATTTACCGACTGGATTAACTTTTGACGCAACAACAGGAATTTTACACGGGACTCCTTCGGAGCTTGGGGGATACGGTTTAACTGTAACGGCTTCAAACACTGATGGCCTTGCGAGAAAAAGTATGATGCTCGTAGTCAGAGGCAAAGCGCCAAAACTCACCCCGAATAAATTACCATCTGCAACTGTCGGCGAATATTATGAATGTGAATTTACGACTACTGGAAGCCCAACAATAGAATTAAGCGCAGAAAGTTTACCCGAAGGCTTTGAACTTGACGGCCATACCCTCAAAGGAACTCCCACCACAAAAGGCACGGAGAAAATCAAGCTCATAGTGACTAATCCCGTTAAGACCATCAAGAAAACTTTTACACTCAAGGTCAATGCAGTAAAGACTACAAGTACTAAATCACTTCCAGAGGCCGGAAAAATTTTCATGACTCCAAGAAAAAGAATCACGCTAATAAATCTCTCTGATGATTGCAAAATTGCTTGTGTGCTCCCGGAAATTTCGGTTGATAAAAGCGGCTTGTATGATTTAACCGTTGAACTTGATGAAGCTGTTGAGGCCGGCGAAAAATTAATCTGGCTCGCAAATTCCGCCTCTCCTTCAAGTGATGACGATATAGCAGAATTTTACAGCGTTGACGGCACAGAAATAACAAACGTTTCCGAAGATCGTAAGATTATTGTGTCAGCATGGTTCAATGTGAATAGAGTTTATGCGCCCCTCATAGTTGTGAAATGAGTCAAACATAATTATCAATCTTGACCGCTAAATTACTAACTGATAAAATTCTCACACATAAGAAAGTTTGATTGATATAATTTTCACGAAGGGAAATGACTGACGTGTTACGAAATAGACTGGGCTTTGCAAAATATGCAATGCTTGTGTTGGTTTTACTTGCTGTAATTTTTTCGGGAGCTAATGACTCTGAAGCAGCTAAGAAGAAAAAGAAACACTATGACGATTGGCGAGGCGTTGCGGCTGATATGGCTCTTGAGTTTAACGCAGCTATTGACGACGTACAGAACGATAAATACAGAGACGCTTACACACACGTCAACGACGCATACTTCAAATACTACGAGGTTCAGGGCGTTGAACGTACTGTTATGTATGCAATTTCGGCGGCTCGCGTGAATCATATCGAGGGACAGTTTAGAGACATCAAACACGTTTTGTTAGGCAACCAAGACAAAGAGAAAGCTTCATTGCTCCAACAAATCGAGGATCTGAAAATCAAAGTCTACAAAGATTCAATGGTACTTGATGGTAAAGCGGAGATTAACGACCCTGACAGCGTAGGCCAAGCAATTTACGTTGATACACAAATTCCAAAGCCTGCATTAGTTGCAAGTACCCCGGCAGTAACTGAACCAGAGCCAGCACAAACAGTAACAGCTTCAACTGAACCCAAAACAGCTCCAGTGAGCAGAGATTGGTTGACTTTCGTGACAGCGTTCGGGCTTTTAGTTCGTGAAGGGCTCGAGGCTATACTCGTAATCGTTGCGATAGTCGCTTACTTAATCAAGACTGGTAACAAGCACATGCTCAAAGGCGTATATCTTGGATCATTGGCGGCAATCGTTGCGAGCGTGATTTTAGCGTGGGCACTTGAGGCAATTTTAGGAGAACAAAGCGGAGTTGCTCGTGAATTGCTTGAAGGCTGGACAATGTTCTTGGCCGTGGCCGTGTTGTTCTATGTAAGCAACTGGATGCTATCAAAGGCTGACACAATAGCTTGGGAGAATTACATAAGCGGCAAAGTTCAACAATCAATCGACTCTAAATCACAATGGACATTAATTTTCGCGGCGTTTATCGCAGTCATGAGAGAAGGAGCGGAATTAATTCTGTTTTACTCGGCGGCTTTCACTGGCGGCATGAGCGATCCAACTTACATAGCTTACGGAATAGGCGCAGGAATTTTGGTGCTGATTGCTGTGTGGGTGGCGTTCAGGTATTTTAGCGTCAAGTTACCATTAAGAGCGTTCTTCCTGTTCACAAGCATTTTGTTGTTCCTGATGTGTATATCGTTCATGGGTAAGGGCGTTGTTGAATTGACCGAAGCTGACGTTATCACGGGACGAACTGTAATTCCGGCGATGAATGGTTTCTCAATTGAGATACTTAGCATTTACGACAGGGCAGAGACTCTAATTCCGCAAATTATGCTCGTGATCGCGGCGTTATGGACAATGCTCCCGCACCTGTTTAGGAAAAAGGATAAATCCCCCGGCAAATAATTAATAAACAGTCGGAGTATTTATAGATAAAAATTTTATGGAGGTAAACTTTTATGAAGAAGTTAGTATTAGCATTAATGGTTCTTGCTCTTGCAAGTTCAGCGTTTGCAGTACCGGCACCCGTATCAATGAAACCCGGTGAAGCAGGCTTTGAGGAAATACCAATCGGTGAAGAGCAGCAGGTAGGCCCCTACAATGTAGCCGCAGTATATTTCCAGGCTGTTGACATGTACCCGGCCGGCAAAAACCCTTCAAAGGAAGATTCGGATATGCACCTTGAGGCAGATATTCACCTTCAGCCAATGTACGCAATAGCTTACGGATTTGGTAACGGCGAAGATATTTGGCCAGCATATTTGACAGTTAAGTACGAGATTCTCGCTATGGACGGAAAGACGGTCGTAATGGACGGATCATTCATGCCTATGAACGCAGACGACGGCCCGCACTATGGAGCTAATATTGCCAAAGGTCTGAAGGTTGGACAGTATAAGCTTCGTTTCATAATCGAGCCGCCTACGGATTATCTGCTTCACACCGACGATGAGACTGGCGTACCTGCAAAAGAAGACGCGAAAAACTTCTTCCAGACTCATACGGTAGAGTTCAATTGGAATTATACAGCAGAGCAATTACAGAACGACTAAAGACATACTGATTTATTCTTACGGAAATTTTTGCGGAGGCTTGGCTCAAAGTCGGGCTTCCGTATTTTAATGTTTATGGGAGGGATAGAAAATATTAAAGTATCTTGTTGCTGTTACGGATCATTTAGCGGCGTTTGCTGTCTTGCTCGGGATAATTTACAGCTTTGCTCACTCGTTCGAGAATAATAAGCTCAAGAAATCGGCGTTAATCTTCACGATATTGGGAATTATTGCGGGCTTCGTGATGTTAGGAGTAAGGCTCTACAATCCCAAGGGCATGAACTTGATCTTAATGGCGTTCAATCGAAAACTTGTCGTAACTATCGCGGGGCTTGCGTTGCTTTCAGTTTTATGTACTCTATTAGCCTCGTTAATCAAGAATAAATTTTTGCGCCTCATAAATCTTTTATCGCTGCTAGTCCTAGTGTTTATATCGTTGATGTATTTAGTGCCGCCAATCCTGCAATACACACGCGAATTTGTCTATTTCGGAGAGTCCGGCATAAGTACGAACTCAATGTTGCGAGCGTTAGGCTTCACGTTGGGAATAATAGTCTGCCTGTTATTGACGTTGAGCGCGTATGAAGTTCACAGGGCTTTGAGGAATAACAACGAGGGTAATATATTTTTGCTGGCAAGCGTTGCGATTTATGCGTGTGAGTTTTCTGCTGCGGCTGTAGCTGCGTTACAAAGGCTTAAAGTTTGGCGTACCAGTGACTCTTTATTCGGCGTAACAGTCTTTGACGTTATGATCTGGCGCGGGGAAAATCCCAATGCGTTTTTGTTTGCCCAGTTAGTGCTAGCGTTAATCATGCTTGCGTTCGTAATCAAGACTCATTCAAAACCTGACCGCGAATTTCCCAACAAGGCATTACTACGAAAAGAGAAAGCGCGCTTGCGAGATTGTCGGCGTTGGTCATGGAGCTTGGCCTTCTGTGGGGCAATGGCTGTCTTTATCGTTATAGTGTTGCATTATTACGACACTAAACCACCTGCAGAAATTCAGCCTGAACCTTACGAAATTTCCGACGGGATAATCTCAATCGAGCTTGCAAAAGTTTCAGACGGTCATTTACATAAATTCTCGTACGTTACACCGAATAAATACGACGTTAGATTTTTGGTCGTGAAGAAACCTGCCGGTGCTGCTTATGGAGTCGGGCTTGATGCTTGTGATATTTGCGGGATAGCTGGCTATTATGAACGCGGTGAAGAAGTTATTTGTCGTCGCTGTGATGTCGTCATGAACAAGAACACTATAGGCTTCAAAGGTGGCTGCAACCCTGTACCATTCGATTACGAGATTCGCTCGGGGAAAATTTTCATCAACGTAAAAGTTTTAGAGGCAGAGGAAAAGAGGTTCAAGTAAGCAAATGTTTTGGCGAATGATAATAAAAACTCTCGTCCGTCAGAAAAGCAAGATGCTCATGATAGCTTTCACAGTCGTGTTGGGCGTATCGCTCTCTACGGCTATGATGAATGTTATGTTAGGTGTTGGCGATAAGGTCAACCGTGAACTCAAAGTTTACGGCGCTAATATAACTGTCAGGCACAAGGACGCGGCTTTAATGAGCGATCTTTACGGAACTGGAGTCAACGATAAATTTTTGTATGAAGACGACGTTTTGAAGCTCAAGTCTATATTTTGGGGATTCAATATTTTAGATTTTGCGCCTATGCTTGATGGAAACGCGATAATGACTGCCAACGGAAAAACTTCTGAAGTCTCGTTAGTCGGAACATGGACGGAGAAACACGCAACTTTATCAACTGGTGAAGAGCTAAGCACGGGCTTAAAGGGTTTGCGAACATGGTGGGACGTTCAGGGCGAATGGCTTAATGAAAATGATAATGACTCCGTGATGTTGGGAAAGCTCTTGGCCTCACAGAATAATATTCACGTTGGAGACGCTATAAAACTCACAGCAAATGGCATGAGTAAAAATTTCATCGTTAAGGGAATCTACAACGACGGCGGAAATGATGACGAGAAAATTTTGATGACCTTAGCAGCTGTTCAGGAATTAATGGATCTCCCCGGAAAAGTCTCAAGCATTGAAGTATCAGCATTAACTACTCCAGATAATGACTTAGCACGAAAGGCCGCCCAAGATCCCAGAAGCTTATCACCCGACGAATATGAAACTTGGTACTGTACAGCTTACGTGAGCGCAATTTGTCATCAGATTCAGGAAGTTATTCGCGACGGAGTAGCTAAAGCAGTTAGACAGGTTGCGGAGTCAGAGGGCACTATCTTAAACAAGACGACGTTATTAATGATTCTCATCACGATTCTTAGCTCAATCGGTTCAGCGTTGGCAATCTCGAATCTAATCACAGCTAGCGTTATTGAACGTAGCCAGGAGTTAGGACTCTTGAAGGCGTTGGGCGCATATAACTGGCAGATAGCGTTACTAGTTTTGCTTGAAGTAATGTTGACGGGCTTGGCCGGAGGAGTCGCTGGTTATTTCCTTGGAATTGGCTTTGCGCAAATAATCGGTCAAACAGTTTTTGGCTCGTATATCGAAATTGCTCGTATGGTCATATTAATCGTGGCTGTAATTCTGTTCTTCGTTACGTTGCTTGGGAGCGTCCCGGCTATTCGTTACTTAATGGCATTGAAGCCAACGGAGGTATTACATGGTAAATAATCATACAAGACATGGAAGCAGAAAACGAATGTACTTGAAAATGGTATCAGGCTCATTGATTCGTCGTGCCTCGCGTTTAATCATAGCGGTGTTGGCAATTGCTATAGGCGCAACGATTTTATCCGGGCTTGTTACGATTTACTATGACATTCCTGAACAATTAGGGCGCGAATTCAGATCCTATGGAGCTAACTTGATTGTGTTGCCTCGTGGTGAAGCAAAGATAACTCGTGAGACTCTTGACGCGCTACGGAAATTAATCGGTGATGAAAAAATTGTTGGCATGGCTCCGTATCGTTATCAGACCGTGAAAATCAACGAGCAACCTTACATAATCGCCGGGACTGACTTATCACAAGCAGAGAAGAATAGCCCTTTCTGGTATATTGAAGGCGCATGGGGAGATTCTTTGGTTGGTCACGAGATAGCCGAAACTCTGAATCTTCACATCGGAGACTCGTTCATGGTTCAAGGCGTAAAGTATGGTCAACAAGCTGAGGCCTCCGCACAGAATCTTTCAGCAGAAGAGAATCAGAAACGTGACTTGGCCGCACAAAACTTTCACAAGAACTTAAGCGTTAAAGGCATAGTTAGCACTGGAGGAGCTGAAGAAGGATTTATATTTGCTGATATAGATATGCTTGATGAATTAATCGGCGATAGTTTCCGGGCTGACGTTATAGAATGCAGTGTTATAGCTGATGCCGTTGAACTTGAGAATCTCTCGGCCAAGATTGAACGTGAACTCCCGGATTTACAGCCTCGCGCAGTCAGAAGGCTAACTCAATCGCAGGATATAGTGTTAGGAAAATTACAGGCTCTCGTTTTGCTCGTTACGGTCGTCGTGTTAATAATCACGATGATCTCTGTATATACAACTATGATGGCAATGGTCGCTGAACGTCGTAGGGAAATTGCTTTGAAGAAGGCGTTAGGGGCAGAGAATAAACTCGTGATGAGCGAATTACTTGGCGAAGGAGTTTTGCTGGGCATGATCGGCGGAGCGTTAGGAGTGTTTCTTGGATTTGAGTTTGCCCAAAGAGTCAGTCTTAACGTATTCGGGCGCGCAATAAATTTCCAGCCTGCATTAATTCCAATCACAATAGCCGTCTTTATCGCAATAACCGTGGCCGCGTCAATAATTCCAGTGCGTAAAGTCATGGATATACACCCCGCAATAGTCCTGAAAGGAGAATAAAATAATCATGAGCAAAATTTTAGAGTTAAAGAACGTGTCAAAAATCTACGGAAATCTCAAGGCACTTGCTGATATAAATTTGAGCGTGAACGCTGGCGACTGGCTGTCAATAATGGGGCCTTCAGGTTCGGGCAAAACCACAATGATTAATATCATAGGCTGTATGGATACTCCGTCGGTTGGTAACGTGATTCTTGATGGCATTGACATAAGCAAGGAGAACGCAGGAAGCTTAACACGAATACGACGCGATAAAATCGGGTTAATCTTTCAGCAATTTCACCTCATAAGTTATTTAACAGCCGTTGAAAATGTCATGGTTGCGCAATATTATCACAGCATGCCCGACGAAGAAGAAGCTATGGAAGCATTAGCGAAAGTTGGATTAGCAGACAGAGCTAGGCATTTACCCGCGCAATTATCGGGAGGCGAACAGCAAAGAGTTTGTATAGCACGAGCGTTGATTAATTCCCCGGAGATATTATTAGGCGACGAACCCACAGGAAATCTTGACGAGGAAAACGAAGGAATAGTTGTTGATATTTTCAGAAGACTTCATGATGAGGGAGTAACGATTATAATAGTTACGCATGACCCTGAAGTTGGAGACGTCGCACAACGTAAAATAATTCTCGAGCACGGAAGGTTAATTGACGATATTGACCAGTCAGCAACTTTTGGGGAGGCATTGAAATTAAAGGGTAAAGGATAGTGAAAATTTATGATAACCCCGCGCATTGAAGACTATCTTGAGGAATTATTTCTGCTTGAAAGCACTGGCCGAAGCGTAACAGTTACAGATCTCTCGAGTCGACTCAAGATAACAAAAGGCACAGTAACCGCCACAGTACAAAAACTAGTAGAGCTTGAATTTGTTGAGCATGAACGTTATGGAAATTTGCACTTGACCGAAGCAGGACGCCGCAAAGGTATGACAGTATTCAGGAGGCACGAAGGTTTCAGGGCATTCTTTCACGAACTGCTTGGGCTTGATCGTGATCACTCGTCAGAAATGGCTTGCTCAATGGAACATTACGTTGATAGCGTCACAGAAGAAAGGCTTTATGCATTGCTTGAGTATTTCAGGAAGGCGCGCGCTGAACATCAGCCTTGGGTAGACGAAATATTTTTAGCTATTGAGAAACCTATATTGCTTGTGCCAGTGCCGTTGACTTTGTGTGAAATTGGATCAGACGGAGCAATTTTGCGATTAACAGCCGATGAGCCTTTACGCCAGAAACTTGTTAAGATGGGCTTCATTGCCGGGGCTGACGTAAAATTATTAGACCATAAGGAAGATACTTACACCTGTAAACTTGGAAAGCATGTAATAGACTTGCCATTGAATGAAGCTGCTACGATATGGATTCAACAACAAAGTAAATAATCAAAGCCCCCGTTGCTGTGAGCGGGGGTGTAACTTTTCACTTTACCAGTAACTTTTCAGCCTCGTCTAATGCGTCGTTGAGAGTTTGAGAATTTTTCCCCCAACCTTGTGCGCTGAATGAACTGCCTCCGCCTTTACCGTCAAGCATAGTGATAGCCTTCTTGAATGCTAGCCGAACGTCAACAGCTTTGTTATTCTTATTAGTCCCGAACATGATAAACACGCCTTCAGAATTTTCACATGCAAGCAAAGCTATAACATCATGATTTAGTTCCGTTATGAGTTTAAACAAGTGCTTGATTTCGTCCTGACTCGAGTCTTTCATTACGTGCTTAATTATTTTATTGTTGGAGTCTGTGATTAATTTTTTCGCCAAAGGTTTCAAGAAGCGTTCAAGCGTTTTCTCGTTGTAAAGTTTTTGGTCGTGAAGTTGTGATTTCAGGTTGAGAATCTTCTCGTTAATTCCTTCATAGCCGCATACAAGTTCAGCCTCGGCCTTCCTGACTTCATTCTGCACTGACGCAACCCACCTATAAGCCGCACGTCCGGACTTGAGATAAATTCTTGTGCCTCCCTTGTGATTCTCGTAAGACGTGATTTTAATCAAGCCAACTTGGCCCGTAGAACTCACATGCACGCCACAGCATGGAACATAATCAACTCCGGGTATATTTACGATTCTTATTGGCATAACCGGATTAGCTGGAGGAAGTTTACGAGCAAGAGCTTTCACTTCGTCCATAGTGGGATAAATAATTTCGACGGGAATATTTTTCCAGATAGCCTCATTAGCCGCTGCTTCAGCCTCAAAGATTATACTTTCGTTAGCTGGTGTATCAAGATCAATCGAAACGTTGTCGCCCTCAATTCTCATGCGTGCCGTGTGAAGTCCGTGAAGGTTATATAGCATTCCCGCAAAAATGTGTTCGCCTAAATGTTGTTGCATGAGTTCAAATCGCCTATCCCAATTCAGAATCCCATGAACGTTTTTATTCGTAAGTTCTTGCTTCAAGACGTGAATTATATTTTCGCCCTTCTCCATGACTTCTAAAATTTCAATGTCGTCAATCGTGCCTGTATCGTAAGGCTGGCCGCCACCGCTTGGATAGAATAAAGTTTGATTGAGAGTTACGTAAAATTTTCCGTCGTGTTCATACTGATCTATAACTTCTGCGTCAAATTCACGTGCATATAAATCCTCGTAATAAAGTTTTCGCGTTGTCAAAATGTTCACTCCTCCTTGGAATAGAATGCGCGTCTAACTGTGTCAATTTCAAGCAGTATGCTATTCTGGTTGAAGGCTTTAATCGCCTCGTCCATGATGTTCTTTACGTTTTCAGGCTCAATATCGAACAGCACGCACACTAAAGTATTTTCCGAGAACATTTTATTCGTGTCCCCTTCGTACCAATAACCTCGCGCGTCATAAATCGTATAACCTTCCGCGAATTTCCTGCTTATGTCGTACATGATCTGCTTTGCTTCATCGTAAGTGAATTTCTCTTCCTGTGTCTCGCCGTCACTTAGTCCGATATACAGCGTGTATTTCTTCTGGCGCTCTGTTCCGAAAATATCGAGTTTATTCCTAATAGCCTTAACAACAACTACCTCGCAATACACAATAACAACAAGCGCTAGTATCAACAACAATGGAAACGGGAAATATTTTCTCTTCATGAATCAACCTCCCCTCTTTTTGCTGCCATTATAATATACGCGCAAGATACACAAGAGAATTGAGGTAAGTACATGACGATCAAGAAAGTTGCAGTTTTATGCGGAGGAGACGGCAGAGAGCGTGAAGTCTCATTAAGAAGTGGCGAGGCCGTGTGCAAAGCTTTGAATGAGGCAGGAGAATTTGAGGCCGTGAAGATAGATTTACAAGCCTTAAGCGAGATTGACAAAGTGAAAGGCTACGACGGAGCTTTTATAGCAATGCATGGAGATTGGGGAGAAGGCGGCGTGTTGCAGGCCAAGCTGGAGGAACTGCGAATCCCTTACACTGGTTCAGGCCCTAAGGCTAGTGCGCTTGCCATGAATAAATATGAGGCTCAAGAATTATTTGCCAAGAATAATATACGTACCCCGGAAAATCTCGTGTGGCCGGTAAAACTCAATGAAATTGTTGCGGAACTTGGCCAAGATATTGTCGTGAAACCATGTTCAGGCGGAAGCACAGTAGGACTTACGATTATCAAAGGCGTGAATGAAGAAGCATTAACTAAGGCCGCTAAAGTCGCTAGTGAAAGTTATGATTCGGACGTGTTGATCGAGAAATATATTGAAGGCCGCGAATTAACTTGTGCAGTGTTCGAACGTGAAGGCCGCGCGGAAGCATTGCCAATCATAGAAATAAAACCTCACGCAGGATTTTACGATTACACGAACAAATACACGGCAGGAGCTACAGAATATATAGTCCCGGCAGAACTTGACTCCGAAATTGCAAACGTGATTTCACAAATGGCGGTCAAGGCTCATGAAGTGCTAGGGTGTTCAGGTTACAGCAGGTCGGATTTCAGATTAACTCCTAACGGCGATGCTTATATCCTAGAAGTCAATACAGCCCCCGGAATGACAGCTACGAGCCTCGTACCAAAAGCAGCTAAATCAATCGGAATATCAATGCCGGAATTTGTAACTATGATTATGAAAATGGCATCATGTGATAAAAATTGTTAAGAAGCACTGACAGTAGCAAGTGTGTATGCACAAATTACATTAGCACCGGAATATTTGCAGGCTTGGGAAAATCTTGAAAGCGTTGCGCCAGTCGTACAAACGTCATCAATGATAGCTACTCTCAGGCCGTGAATATTTCTGGGAACTATAAACGCATCGGACTTAAGCTTGAGTCTTTCTTCAGCATTCAATCCCGCGCGACTCTTCATATCATAAGCCCATTTAGCCTCGTTAAAAATATTTATCCTCCATATTTCGCTCATGCCTTTAGCAATTTCGTAAGCTTGATTGTACGGACGGGAACTATTAACGTGAAGAGGAACGGGAACAAGATAATCGACGTTGCTTGGACGCGTAAAGAACTTCGCCATAGCTTGGCCCACTGGTTTACATAAAGCACGAACACCGGAATATTTGAATGCTGAAATAATTCTATTGATGTCAGTGTGATAGAAAGCCGCTGAATGAATCGTTAATCCCTCAAAATTTTTCGTGAGAATTTCTTCCCAGAATAACGACTTGAGACAATCGGGACAAATTATTTTGCCGGGACGACCGCATATAGGACAGTTACAGGGCCAAAATAGATGCAGGAGAATTTCACAAAGCCTAGAGTAATTCATCAATTGCCTTGTGCACAAGTTCATCGCAGCGGTTGTTTAATTTGTCGTCGGAATGTCCTTTAACATGATGCCAAGTTACCTTATGAATCTTTGTGAGTGGAAGCAAAATTTTCCATAAGTCGCTATTCAATACGGGTTCTTTACCTGAATTTTTCCAGCCGTTGCGCTGCCAATTATCGATCCAGTTTTTAGCGAAAGTGTTCTGCAAATACGCCGAGTCAGTGTATAAATCAACGTCGCAGGGAGTTTTCAGAGCCTCAAGAGCTTTTATAGCTGCGGTTATTTCCATGCGGTTGTTGGTCGTGTCAGGTTCAGCCCCGTAAATTTCGCGTGTAGCATTGTGTTCGGGAGAATGCAGTACAGCCGCCCAACCTCCTTTACCAGGATTAGGTGAAGCTCCTCCATCAGTGTAAATTATTACGTGCGGTTTCATTTCTACTCCTCAAAAATTATGTCAATCACTACAGGGCCTTCTGTGTAAATATCTCCTGATGCAATGGCGTTTATTATGACAGGTGCATTTATTCGGCCAAGTTCTTCAACCGCATCAAAGAACGCTTCCCCGTCAAGAGTGCCTATGTTGTTTGTGGCAGGATCAGGCAAAATTCCATCGTTTATGGCTTTGTTGCGCAAGTCCCTCAAGAACACGTGTAAAATTTCCTCGGAAGTTCTATCGTCGTCGTTCATGAAAAATTTTCTATATACTGCTTCACCGTCATGATATGTCAATATACTTGGCCCATTTTGTAGCCTTATCATGATTCGCAGATTTTCTCCCACCGTATAATTTTCCCCGGACAATGCGCGAACATACTGCCTTTCGTCAGAACTTACTAGCTCGTCAATCAATTTCGCCTCAATCTCCGAATCAAACTCAATCGGAATATCTCGTAGTCTCGTAAATGCTTGGTCAGAAATTTTTGCTAACACGTTCAATCTCACCTGCTGCTTCAGAGTGTTTAGGCCCTGTGTAATTTCCTCTCTCGTCAATCCTGGCTCAAAAGCTTTTTGTCCGAGTAACACATTTGCACTCAAAGCTATTGCCTCACTTCTTAATGCCTTGAGATCGTGTTTTAATTGCTCTGACTCGTCACGCATAATTCGTAATGATGCTTCAAGTTCATGTTTCTCTTGTTCGAGTAAAATTTGTTCATTGCGCATAGAATTTAGCTCAAAACTCGTTAAATCAAGACTCGCTGATGCTTCGGCCAAACTGACTCTCATTTGTGAAGTATCCTCTTCGCTGCGATTCAGTTGGAATTGTAAATCATACATTTGCTGACGTAACATCTTCATTCCGAATAAAGCTGTCCTGACGTCTTGCGAGATTGTTGACATTACCGTAAGAATTCCTAATGCGATTAATGCTCCTGTCATTGCCGTGATTAATTTACTTGTATGCTTGGGACGTAAACCAAAGAGTGATATACGTTTCTTGCCATATTTTGAGCCTATCGAATCGCCCAACACCGACAAAGCTGCAGAACCTAAAATCAACGAGAGTATTAATAGCCAGTTAGTACCCGAAAGAAACGCGCGCAAAAATTTTCAGCTCCTTTTGTGTATGTGAATGAAGGGTTCAAGTTCAGCTATCAACACCGCCGCAAATATCAACGCACAACCTATACCCATTCGTAGCGTGATTTTTTCTCCCAGCAATAAAACGCTGCTCAACAGCCCAAACACTGATTCAAGACTCATGATTATCGTAGCTCTAGCTGGCTTGACATATTTTTGTGCACAGATCTGAATCATGTAACAACCAAACGTGCATAAAATTATCGTGAACAATAATTCCGGGAGGCTCTCGCGATTTATTAACTCCGGCCGAGTCTCAAACAATAGCGAACTAACAAAGGCAAAACCCGCAAAAGATACGAACTCCGTGAAGCTCAAGACTATAGGATCGAAATTTTTTGTATATTTCTCTATCGCTATGACCTGTATTGCAAACATGAACGCACATATCACCGTTAATAAATCCCCAACGTTAAACGTACCTGACATTTCGTCGCCGGTAAGCAAGAACATTCCACCAACGCACATACACGCAGCCCCCAAAGTAATCCAGCCGGGAAAAATTTTTCGTAGCAGCCATATTATCAACGGCACCATTAGTACGTAAGTAGCAGAGATAAAAGCCGAACGCCCTCCGCCAATATAACGCAAGCCCACTGTCTGGGTAGCTATAGCGACGAACAACAATAAGCCCAAAATTGTTCCACTCTTGAAAACTTTCCTGAAAGACTCGTGAATCCTTCTGTGAAAGAATACGTACACCAATATTGACGCTACAGAGAACCTCAAGAATAATAGCCAGCATGCAGGATAAACTCCCACAAGAATTTTCATGGAGACAAAACTGACTCCCCAGAAGAAAGCACAATAGAGTAAACCTAAATCAGCAAGCATTACTTAATTCTCCTAGCCTCAAGATAATAGCGTTTCTCTTGTGCATGACCCATTGAGAAAGTTTTTCGCGGCATCACTCCATTTTGCGATATAACACTGAAAAAATCGCGCTTTGCATTCTCATCAAACGGCGGCATCTCTAATCCAACGCAATTTTCTGCGCTCGATAATTCTTTCAACGCGTCAAGATCATGTATGTAATCGATCTCGTAATTTTTATCATCAAGAAATTTTTGCAGAACTATCAACGCTGAAGCACCCTTTGCTTTTGCTATATACAACGTTCCTTCTTTACCTTGGGAGTAAAAGTTTATCGGCCAAGAGTTTTTCGCGTTCACCCAACCATTTACGCATATATTGTTCTTTATAGCCGTGATTAGCTCCGCGGGATTTACATTTTTGACTATCCTGTGAATAGGCTCGAACTTCAAAGCGTCGTCGTAAATATTTTCAAGCTCAACCATTGCATAACGTGAAGTGAAGCCTTCTTCATAACAAGCTTTTGCGGAGGCCAAAGAATGATTTCCATCTCCGACAGCAAATAATACAGACAAATCTCTTGATTTACGCCTAATATATTGCTCTAGCCTCATTGTTAAAGCTCGTGCACTTTCTCCACTTACTAACCAGCCTTGAATCTTTCCGCCGCCTAACATTAAATCGAAGCTATAAATTTTCTTCATGCTGTGTTTCGAGATCGTGAGAGGTTCAATTAATTCTTTGCGTTCGTCATCACATAGCAATATCACGTGCGAAAGTTCTATGGCAGCATTTTCCCTTACAGCTTTACGCGGAGGGATTCGTTCTGTTACAGTCTGTTCTGTAGCTCTGATTTTAGAAGTGCTTCCAGGATTGTAATCGTATTGTTCAAGGTCAATAGCTCCCACTATTCCACGCCTGATAGATCCGTCCAGCAAAGTTCGCTCAACATACACGTAAGAATTTTTGTATTCAGTGAAAATATTATGCTCAAGATAGTCATTCATCGTAGAATTTATCTGTGCAATTTTCTGCGCGTCAGCGTCATTTAACAAAGCTTCAGGGAGAATCAAATTATATGCTGAAGGTGAATAACTAGTATAATCGCTGACCTTTTCCCAATAATCCGGCTGTGAAGTAAATTGATCGCAAGCTATTACCGCCCATTTAGACATATCATCAACATTGGGCAATAATAAATTTGTAGGTCCGAATATAATTTGTCAGTCCTTTCATTAAAAGTCTGCTGTTAATTTTAGGCGTGGGATTGGTAAGCGTCAATTTGTGAGAATACTATATGCGCTATAATTCAGTAAAATTTTTCAGGAGATATTAATCATGCGTAAGAGTTCCATAATCACTATAGGCGTTATGTTGTTCTTGATAACGGGAATGGCCGCAAAATTTTTTGTTCCCAACACTAAACCCGAAGTCCGTGAAGTTGTTTCGCAAGCTCCGGTTGTTGAAGCTCCTGTTCCTGTCAAAGATCCTGACCCAGTTCCCAAAATCGCAGATATATTCGTCTACGTAACAGGTGAAGTTAATAAACCAGGTGTGTATAAACTTTCAAGCGACGCTAGAATCTTTCAAGCTATCGAAATGGCTGGAGGTTTTACTGCAAAGGCTGACCAAGCGTCAATAAACTTGGCTGAACATATGATTGATGGACTTCAACTTGATGTTATGCCAAAGGGTAGGAAAATTTCTCAAGCTCAACGTGCAAAAACTCCTCCACGCATAAACAATCTTGCTCCTGTGAAAATCATTCAAGCTAATCCGCCAAAAGTTTCAGCCTCATCAACAAAGCAAACCGGCCAAGTCGACATAAACAACGCTTCAGAACAAGAGCTTACACAATTAAAAGGCGTTGGCCCGGCTATAGCTAAACGCATAATAGAATACAGAAATGCTCACGGAAGATTCTCGAAGCCTGATGATTTATTAGGAGTTCGTGGAATCGGTGAAAAGACTCTCGAAAAAATGCGCACACAAATTTTAATTCGCTAAATGGAAATTTTACGACGTTCTCCTATGTTGGGAGTGTTGATAGCTATCGTTGCTGGCTTGGCCCTCTATGACAAATTAGGGGCGTTAGCTTTTGTCGCGGGAGTGCCTGTGATTCTGACTGGGATAATGTTTTGTTCGTACGAATTTGATTTACCAGAACAATGGCGAGTCTTAATGGTGGCTATTATATTCGCGGTGTTATGCTCGTTAAGAATCTATCATGAACTCTCTAAGCCTGTGCCAGAAATTTCACACTTCAATAACGAATCAGCGACAGTAAATCTAGTACGAGAATGGGGACGAAATTATGCGGCGTTAATTGACACGGATAAGCACGGACGCTTTGTAGCACGATTACAATTTAACGAACTCCCTGAAGGTTCACGAATAAAATTTGACGGTTACACGAGAAACTTCAGGCGCGCGAAAAATTTGGGAGAATTTGACGAAGGACGTTACTGGAAAGCTAGAGGCGCAACATCATGGATAAACATGAGCAATATACGAACACTTCCAGCCAAATTCAGTTTGCCACGAGTCCGCAATAAACTTTCGCGAGCTTTATCAATATACATGCCTGAATTAACCGGACAATATTTGAAGGCGGCCTGGCTTGGACAACATACACGAGAGCTTGACGAGAAGCACAGACGTTGGGGAACGAGTCATTTACTTGCTGTTTCGGGATTTCATGTTGCTATAGTGATTTTATGCGCGAGATATTTATTCGGCCGGAAAAATATTTTGCTGTTATCGTTGATTTTGTGGAGCTATATTATTTTGACTGGAGCATCAGCTAGTGCAATGCGTGCGGGCTTAATGATTCAGACGGGATTATTTGCGCATGTTCTTGGCCGTAGAATTAATGGCGTTAATAGCGTTAGTGTTGCGGCTGTGATTTTGCTGCTTTATCGTCCGTACTTGTTTTGGGATATTGGCTGGCGGTTGTCAGTATCTGCTGCGTTGGCTATGACTGCAATGCCCGGAAGAAATTCAGAATGGTTCTTTGAAGTCCGCGTTACCCGTGAAAGAGTTTTACGCTTGATTGTGCTATGGTTAATCGTTAGCCCTACGGTGTTTCTCGTAACATTTCCACAAGTCGCTCACACTTTTAAGAGCGTCCCGGCCGTCGGGATATTCTTGAATCTGTTTGCCCCGTTTTATTTCTCTATTACGTTCATGATCGCGTCAGTTGTTGCGGTGTTGAGAATGATACAAATTCCATTTTCGCAAACCTTAATCGAAGCAGTTGATGGAGTATTTTTATTATGGGAAAAATTCGCGGACATTTCAGCCAATATAATTAGCTATGCCGTTCGTGATAACTCGTTTAGTTTAATTCCTGTGTCATGGTTTGGAGTCGGAGCGCTGATTTTGCTGCTGTGTACGTATATGAAATTTTCAGCTTCCCGGACTCTGATCCTAATGACCTGTATATGCTTCGCGGCGTTTATGCTTTTTCTTTGATGACCTCGTTTATAATCTGCATTCCTGTTTTCACTAGCTCATAATCTGCTTGGTTCCCCATATGTCCAACCCTGAAGACTTTACCAGCTAATACCCCATAATTTCCCCCGATCGCTAGGCCTCTTTCGCGTAAGGCACTGTCAAATTCCTTCCACGTAAAATTTTCCGGTACGTAAAAGGCTGTAACAGTTGGTGAGGAGAAATATTCACTCTTCGGAAAAAGTTTCAAGCCCATTTCTTGCCCAAGGTCTCTACATAATTTTGCGACCTCTGAATGACGCGCATAAACCTTTTCGGGAGTCTCGTTCATGATTCGCGATAACGATATATTAAGAGCTTTCATTGAATGCCAATCGTGAGTATAAGGCATGTAGTGAATCCCGGGGACGTCCTCCCAATCTTTATAAGCTTCATAGCCTGAATAATTCACGCTCTTGATAACCTCCCAAGCTCTTTGTGAAATACTTGAGATTGAAAGAGAAGGTGTGAGCGATAAACATTTTTGACTCCCCAATAATCCAACGTCAATATTACAGGCGTCAACATCGAGATCGACTCCTCCAACGCTGGATACAAAATCAACGACAAACAACGCCCCCAACTCGTGAGCTATTGCGCCAATCTCTGCAAGGTTTGTTGTGAGAGTCCCTGAAGGTGTCTCGCAATGTACCGCTGTAATGACTTTGGGACGAAAATTTTTAGCGTGGTCGTAAACTTTTTGAGTGTCAGGGATTTCATCATAAGGGAACTCGCAGACTTCAGCATTGACTCCAAAAGCTCGCGCCATTTCAGCAAAACCAGTCCCAAACAATCCTGATGATACAGCCAACATTTTTTCACTCTGCTTCAACGTACATTTTAGAGCCGCCCATAAAATTGACATAGCCTCACCGGAGGTTATTACGATTTTATTGCGAGTGTGCAAAAGTTTTTGGGTTAAAGTTTGATTCTCGTGATACAGCGTAAAAAACTCGTCTTCTAAATCCGAACTTGCGTAATCAATTTTCCAAGCGTCACGAATTTCCGTGGGTACACTAACAGGCCCAGGGATTAATCCGATTTTGTAACGTTCCATTGCTGCGATAATATCTCCTCTGCAAAATTTATGATCTCGTCGTGACTTAACGAGGCACTCTCAATTGTAAGGATTGTATTATCGTCAACGTTGACTGCTAAGACAAGCGGCATAAATGATTGATTCTCAAGAATAGCTCTGTGTCCAGCAACCTCAAGAACTTCATAACCTGAATCACTCGGCATTAAACCTTTTAAGGCATTAACTTTTTCTGGCACATAAAGAGCTCCAGTTCCTATGCCTTCAGTGACGATTATTTGCAGGGTTCCCGGCGGGGCTTCCCGTTCATAATCACGATAAATCACTTGGCCAAGGTCTTGTGAATTAGCATCAAGAACAAGCCTAGTGATATATTCGTTGACTAGTCGCCAATTGTTTACATGAAAGCTCAATGCCAGAAGCAATAACGTTATGAATCTTCGCGACATTCTTTTATTTCCTGAAGCCACAATCTGCGTACTTGAGATAAGAATTGATCGTAAGCTCTGCTCTGAAAGTCCGGGAAAGTATAATCAAAGCTCTGCCACTGTTTGAACCTGTAACGCAACGTAACTTCACCGTAAATTCCATCGCGTAAGTAAATTCTGTGTGCATGATCCTTTGTTGAAGCTAATATCAATCTTGCGCCATCGACATAACCTGGGTCAATGTTGACTGCTCTGACAGGTTGACGACTCTTTGCTTCAATGTCAATAGCCGCGTGTTTCCAGTCAACTAACCCTCCAGCATCAACTAACCCCGGAAAACATAAAAATATTCGCGTCAAATTTGGGGCAATCTCGTCGTAATAATTAGTCTTATCAAATGGTACTGAACGGCTAAAAATTTCTGGCCTCCCCCATAATTTAGCAAGCTCGTCAATGCTCCATTGTAATAAATCATCACGCTCAATCGGATAAAGAATCCCGGCAATACGTTTTACTAATGGTGTTTTCATTGCGTGTATCCTCCACTAATTGAAGTTATTTCGCTTATTATACACACCATATAATTAACCCTCCCCGTTAATGAGGAGGGCTTTTTGTCTGAAAACTATTTCGACGTTTCTGAATAATTATCTTGAACTATACATACAACTTTCATTGGCAACTTGATAACCTGATCTTGCGGAGGACTTACTGTAGAAATCCATTCTGATACTGGTACAAAGCTTGCGTTATTTTCTGGCGGAGTGATTATCCCTATTGGAAGAGCTTCATGTTCTCTAAAATGTTCAAACAGTTCTTTGATTGTCTTACCGTTAAATTCTTCAGGTGCGTCAAAACTTGCAAAGCTATGGCCCTCGTCTGCTGTTGATAAAATATCACGTATAAAGGCCGAAATTCCTTCGTTGTGAGTACACATTGCCGTTATGTCTGCGATAAGGCTGTCTGTATAGAGAATATCATCAACGTGAGCATAACGCGCATAACGTTCGTTTTCGGGGTCGTGAAGTTCCATTACTGTATAGACTTCAGGAGCTATAGCTTCGATTGCTAGTCCAGTTAATATCGTGTGCGAGTCGTCGTCGCCATAAGCAGGATCACCGAGGATTATTGCGCCCTGTGCTTGTTGAACGCCACCTTTGATTAATGACTCACGCTCTGAAGGATTTCCCTGTACGTAAAATATTTCGCTGCTTAATGAGCTTGGTCTCTCCTTAGCAATCAACGACACTTGACGCCCAGAGGCTATCAACTCGCGAATCAAATAAGGCCCACGACCATTCCAGCCGCATATAACTACATGACCTTCAAATTTACAGTTATTTATCCCCATCATCTCCCCTAACATTTTCTTTAGCTGACTATTGATTAATCTCTGCATTACCTCAGCAAAAACTACTCCGAACAACGCCACACCAAATATCGAGATCAAGAATACTATAATCCGCCCGCCAAAAGTTTTTGGAGACGCAGCAAATTCTCCTTGCCCTATCAACGTGAATAAAACGCTCCAGAGTGAGTCAATATACGAGCCCGTAAAATTCTTCTCTTGCCACCATACCAGCAGTGCACAGCCAAACAGCAGTCCCAAAAATAATGCTAATGAGCCTAATAATCTGTGTTTGAATTTCTTTGAGAATGCTATCCCACGCTTTGCATTCTTTACAGTCTTGATGAATCTTTTTGCTGACATGGCGTAATTAATCCAAGAAATCTTTAAGTCTCTTGCTTGGTTGTCGTAATTTTCGTAATGCTTTTGCTTCTATTTGTCGTATCCGCTCTCTTGTAACGTTAAATTTTTTGCCAACCTCTTCTAAAGTGTATGAATGTCCGTCTTCAAGTCCAAACCTGAAGTGTAAAACCTCACGCTCTCTTTCTGAAAGAGTGTCTAACATTTCTTCGATCTGTTCGTGCAATAAATGTCCGGCTGCTGCTTCATCTGGGCTAGGCAAGTCGTGATCCTCAATAAAGTCTCCAAGTTGGCTGTCCTCTTCTTCACCTATAGGAGTCTCTAGTGAAACTGGTAGCTGTGAAATTCTGCGTATCTCTTCAACTCGTGAGGGCTCAATGTTCATTTTTGCGGCTATTTCCTCGTCAGTTGGTTCGCGGCCCAATTCTTGAACAAGTAAACGTGAGATTCTTATCATTTTATTGATCGTCTCAACCATGTGAACAGGGACTCTTATTGTGCGTGCTTGATCAGCTATAGCTCTAGTTATAGCTTGACGAATCCACCATGTTGCGTAAGTGCTGAACTTGAAACCGCGTCTATAGTCAAATTTTTCGACGGCGCGAATCAATCCCAAATTGCCTTCCTGAATTAAATCTAAGAACAGCATTCCACGTCCGATATATTTTTTCGCAATGCTTACGACAAGTCTTAAATTTGCGTCGATTAACCTCTTCTTGGCCTCCTCGTCTCCAGCTTCCATACGTTTTGCTAAGTCAACTTCTTCGGCTGCCGTCAACAATGACACCTTGCCAATTTCACGCAGATACATTCTAACAGGGTCAGTCAACGGAATATCATCAAGCTTACTTAATTCGCTGTCTATGGTCGGGATAAATTCCTCGCGCGTGTCTGAAGGTGCGGGCATATTTCCGATATTAGCTTTATCGACAACATCAATGCCCATTTCTTGCAAGTTCGTGAAGATTCTGTCCAGGGTATCGGCGTCCCAACTTTCAGCGGGCAAATGTCGCTCTATATCTTCGTGAGTCACATAACCTCTGTCTTGTCCTTCGTCAAGCAATTCCTGTACAGGTTCGGGGCCTTTGTCGTCAACATCATCAACTAGTCCTTCAACAGCTTCAACTTCTCCTTCATCAAATTCTTCGTCTTCTTCCATGATGTCTAAATCTTTATCCTGATTGCTCAAAACAGTAAAACTCTCCTCTCTAAATTATGAATGTTCAATTGCTCTTATCGTGATCCCTAAAAATTGTGGAAACTCAATTCGTGTTGAACCGCCTACTATTTCTTTAGTGTTCTCATACTCAAATTCCGATATGAGCTGACTTACTCGAAACTCGTAAGGATTTTCATTTTCCCAAGGTATAAAAAATCTATCATAACCAAATTTTTCGGCATAATATGACGAATCTGAAGCCTTCAAAGATTTCTTTACGATTGCAAGCGTATCAGTCAACCTTTTGAGATATTCTGTACAGTCATAAAACGGATCGTCACTGACAATAGCTATAACCTTTGTATTTCCCTCAAAGACTCCTTTACGCCAGAACGAACACTTTGACACTCCGGCCAATAAATTTTTCTCATGTTCAAATGCAAGGGAAACAATCAAAGCCTTCTCAATTTTCTCGGAGTAACTAAGCAGCATCAAAAAACCCAAGTTGAACACGTTATCGGGAGTATATCTGAAGAAATTTTCGCGCGGAAGATTACCTACACAGCCAATAAAAGGCGAGGCCATGAAGAAAAACTCGCTGTCCAGGTCCATACACAAAGACGCCAAGTTTCTTAAATTCTCGTCGTAAAATTTGTTTATTGATACCGGCTGATAATCCTTTCCCAACGGAAAACATGAAGATATTTCGACGTATAATTCTGAATTCCAATAGGGCAAAAACATTTACTAACTAACTTGCGGCTGCTTCTGTACGCTCTTGTTTCTCGCGAATGACTTTTACGACGCATTCAACTAGCTGCGTGATTTCCGGCTTTGTAACCTGATAATTTGCTCCAACGCTTGCGGCTTTATTCTTTATGTCATTGGCCATGATCGATGAGAATACTATAACCGGAATAGCTTTTGTCTCGGGGTTCTCCTTGATTCGTCGCGTGAGAGTCAGTCCATCTAGTCTTGGCATTTCAACGTCGGTGATTAATAAGTCGCAATGTTCTCCAGAACCAACGATAGCATCATAAGCAACTTTTCCGTCCGGGCAAATATGAAGGTCAGTGAAACCGCTGGCCATTAAAGCATCTTCAACCTGTTTACGAATCAACGGGGAGTCTTCAGCCACAATAATATGATAGTCACCTGGGTGTCCAACACCTTCCATCATAGTGACGGCTTTACCTGGATCTCCACTGTGTTGAATTACGAGCTGCGGGCTAATTGTCTGAACGATAGCTTCATAATCGAGTAATAAGACATTGCGAGAGTCTCGTTTGATCACGTACAGAATCCAATCGCCTAAATATTTACCAGTCATGCTTGCGTCAAGGTCTTCAGATTTAATTCTGTAGATTCTCTCTACGGCATCGACAACGAAACCAAGCTTAACCTCGTTAAATTCTGCTATGATAACTTTGCTTTGCTCCATGGGTGTTACAGGTGGAATGCCCAAAAATATTCTCAAGTCCACCATGGGAAGCACTTCACCGCGCACTGACGTTATACCAATGAGAGCGACGGGAGCATCTGGAATTGAACGAACACCGGGCCAACGCAAAATTTCGCGAGTTTTATCAACGTTGATAGCAAAAGACTGATCGCCGAGTACGAACACGACTAACTGCCATTCATTCGTTCCAACTTCAGTCGTAACTTTTTTGACTTCCTGCATTTTCTATAAGGCCTCCGCTTTAATAATATACAAAGCTGACATGTTGCGCTATATCTTATCACATTTCACATTAATTCTAGGCAAAATAAATGAGCACACCTCGTTGAAGAAATGTACTCATCGAAATTATAGACTCGCCTGTAAGATTCTTAACGCTTCATTTTTAACTTGAACGTTCCGAACAAAATCGCGAATCCAAATAAACCAAGTCCGACTTCACAACCGCCACCGCCGGAAGCTCCGATGTTTTCAGCCTCACCGTCATCGTAGTCATCAAAAGCATTAGAGCCAGGATAGAACCACTTAAGTCAATTCGGATTTTTTCAAGATTACTTAACGGTCTTAATGTGTCCCATGTCACATTGTACGTTTCAGCTTCGTTCCATGTGTGTTCTGAATATATTTATAAAATCAGAGCGGCTATTCGGGAAATTTTTAAAATAAATACAGTACTTCAATTCCGTTTTATAAGCCGGATGTAGAGCTCTGGAGGGATCACTTGTTCTTACCAATTTGAATTTTAGTCCCCTGAAAGAATCTCCCTCTTTGATAAGCTCAATGTATGGTGCTGCCCGTGCAAGCTGCTGACTCGTTGTCTTGAAGTTTGGAACTCTCTTTGAGCCACCCATATTGTATTCTTCCGGGAAGGACCAGGTTATCGTTCGACCGGGTAAAGTGTTTTCTGCCTCGCCGCCAAAATTTATATTTTTTCCATTATAAAAAGGCTTATACTCAAGCGAACTATTACCAACTGAAAGAGAGGAAAACATTCTTAAATCAAACGTCATATCAGTGCCTGCAGAAACGTTTCCTATTTGCTTGTTGTCGTCTTCAATTGTATATCCTCCGCCGGGTATCGTTATTTTACCTTCGCCCGTAAAATATTCTGCTTCAGCAATTCTGTCCTTATATTCCGGGTCTATTGCAATCTCAGAAAACTTTGCGTCATTGTAATTGGCCTTACTTTTGACAATATAGGCTCTTGAAAAATGGGCAATCCACGTATCAGGATAAGGTGTCTTGAAATTGTAAAACCTCCATCTGTAAGCACTGCGCGATCCTGTTTCATAAGTTTCAACCCTTATTCTTATTGCCCATATTTCCGCTTCATCAACAGGTTCATCAAAGTAAAATTAACCTTTCAGGGGTTTCGCCAGCCGGTATAGTTTTGAATTCATCTAAATCCTGATAAGCAATATTGGAATCTTCTCCATAAACGTTATAGATCTTGATTTTCATTTCAAAGTCCTGTGGAAAGGGGATTGCTTCGTTGTCCAAGCTCACAATACGCCATTTAATACCATTGATCATTAATCCTGAGCTTATATATTCAACATAAGGGACAAAATTTGCAAGCTGTTCTGCTGTCGTCCTATATTCCGGGACTGTAGTGCTGCCGTTTAGAGAAGGCATACCGGGAAATTGCCAAGTTACGTTTGCACCATTGAGGCCGTTGTCTGCGCTTAGTACAAAACACACAGTATTATCATCATCATTAACGGGGACATATGAAAGCGTTTCATCTTCGTACATTCCATTAACAAGTTTGAATTTCTTTTCTGTTCCTGATACATTTTCAATATAATCCGAATGGCCGTTTTTCAAACCAGCTATTGATTCATGAACATTCCACAAAGACGGCTCTGCACACGCTGACGAAACGAGCATTTGAATGATTTGAATATACACCACACAAAAAACTAACTCCCCCTGACGTTTCCATCAAAGGGAGCTTAAAGTTCTCGACACCGTTTTCAGAAGTCGCTATCGGTTAATAGTTCGCCGCGCTCTTTCCTGCAATACGTCCAAACACTACAAAGTCAGCTACAGCAGTTCCACCAAGTCTATTGCCGCCGTGAACTCCTCCCGTAACTTCTCCTGCCGCGAATAATCCAGGAATAATTTCACCATTGCCTTTGAGTACATGTGTAGCTCCGTCGATTCTCAAGCCACCCATAGTATGATGAATGCCAGGGGTTACTTTGATTGCATAGAATGGGGCTTTGTCTAACGGGTCAATAAAGCTTGTGCGTCCGAAGTCTGGGTCGTTGCGTGCTGCTACGTATCCGTTCCATTTGTTCATGGTCTCTGCGAATGTGTCTGCCGGAATGTTGATAGCCTTGGCCAAGTCCTCGTAAGTGTCGCCTTTGAATGTGTAGCCTTTAGCTATGTAGCCTTTGATGACGTTGGAGTCGTCAACCATTTTTTGATCAATTACTAACCATGCGTAAGAGTTCGGCTGATCGATTTCGGCCTTTGACACTACGTCACGTGTTAAGACTTCATCAATGAATCTCTTTCCGTTGGTATTGACTAAGATAGCTCCGTCGCCACGTAAGCCTTCCGTTATGAGGTTGGAAGAGTCAAATTGTACGGTCGGGTGAATCTGAATCTGTGTCATATCGACAACACCGGCTCCCAATTCTTGGCCCATTACGATTCCTTCGCCTGTAGCTCCGGGGGCGTTGGTCGTCATGAAACCTTCAAGCGCGGGATTCAAGAATGCTACCATTTTCAAATTTGCTCCGAAGCCTCCAGTTGCAAGCACGACAGCTTTTGCCTTAATAGTGAGTGTGTCACCGTTCTTAGCTGTAGCTTTCACTCCGCAAACCTTCCCTTCGTTCATGAGAATCTCGTTAGCTTTAGTCTCTGTCATGAAGGTTATGTTCTCACGAGCCTTTACTGCTGTCTCAAGTCTTGGAATCATGTAAGCGCCAACTGATACAACTTTCTTGTTTTCGTCTAATGGTCTGTGAATACGTTTGACTGACGCACCACCAGCCGCGCCTGCTGAAGCAAGATCAATATTTACAGTCTTCAACCATTCGACAGCTTCCGCAGTGTTCTCACACATGACTTTGACGAGTTCAGGATTGTTAATTCCATGGCCACCAATGAGTGTATCAAGCTGCATTAACTCCGCCGAGTCGAAATAGCCTTTGGGATCCTTCTGATATTCTTCCCACTGTGCCTTGACCTTGGCTGCAAGTTCCGTGATTACTTTGTGATCCGCCCATTTTTCTGCCGCAGTCTTCAACGTCTTTTCGACTCCTGCGTTCTCTGTGAATTTGTTGGCACTTTGTTCAGAAGTGTGAGCCGCATTCATGCCACCAGTGGCACGTACTGAATTTCCGCCAGCCATTGCCTGTTTCTCAAGCAAGATGACTTTCTTGCCAGCGTCCGAAGCAGTTATTGCCGCGATCATTCCAGCACCACCAGCACCGACTACTACAATATCAGTATCAAGAGTTTTCTCAACCGGTACATAAGCAGCGCCAGAATCTTTCTTGTAGTCTTCAGGATTGAGTCCCGCCGCAACTAATGCCGCCTCCGCAGCCTGCATGATTCCATTTGAGCTAAGAGTCGCGCCTGTAATTCCGTCAACCTTGATTGAGTTTTTCGCAACCATTTCCGCCGGAAGTTTCTCAACTGCTACAGAACCGATCCCCGGAGTCTCTTTCGGGCCTTCTGCTTTTGCTTCAGTGATCTTGCCGTCTTTGAGAGTCAGCTTGACTGTGATTGCCCCAGCACCGCCAAATCCGTCCCCAGTTCCAGCATATTCACCGGGCTTGAGTTCTTCAACAGGTTTTGGAGCTTCAACAACTTTTGCAGGTTCAGCCTTCTTGTAATCAGCAGCATTCAACCCCGCAGCAACTAAGGCAGCTTCTGCAGCTTGACGAATACCATTAGAGCTCATAGTTGCTCCTGTAACTCCGTCAACGTTGATGATATTCTGTTCGACAATGGCACCTGGCATCTTCTCAATCGCATTAGAGCCAATTCCCGGAGTCTCATTCGGACCTTCTGCTTTAACGTCAGTGATCTTTCCGTTCTTGAGAGTTAAGGTAACTGTGATAGAGTCCTTACCACCAAAGCCATCGCCCTTGCCTGTGGCCGTAACCATACCTTTGTTAGCTTGGGCTGTCGTGAAAACTATGAGAGCAATAGCTAATGCTGATACGAGTACAAATACGCGTTTCTTCATAGTAGCGTAACCTCCTGTATGAATTAAAATGAATTGATTAGGTGAAAGTATACAGCATATTCGTGATTTTATGGACACGATTTTTACCTGTCGGGGTATACTATACACAAAGATAGAGCAGAGAGGTGTAAATTTTTGAGCAAAAGACAAACTAGAAATCAAGGAAGCTGGGGAGAGCTCATATTATTCGTGATAATAATTCTTTGTGCGTATTTCATTCTTGCGTTATTCGACAGCGCTTTAACTGGCGATGGCGGAAGAGAATGGGGGAGATACTTGCGCACTGCTTGGGGAGGAGCTGTGATAGTTCCGTTGTTGTTCGTGCTTTATTTATGTATAGCTACCCTCTTGAAGTTCAAAGTCCCAAGAATCCAACGACAAATTTTAGGCACAATACAATTGTACATATCGTTTGCATTTATGCTTGGGCTTTTGCGTGAAACTGGTTGGAGTTCGGAATGGACGTTATCTCTTCCTGGAAATTTTGGCCAAGGCCTGGCGAGATTCTTTGTGCTCAACATAGGAACGTTTATAACCCTTCTGCTTGTGATATCCTCGTTTCTTCTGTCAGCGTTTTTCTTTGGCTCAAGGATTCTGAAATTATCTCTGCCTCCTTTGCCATCGTTCAGAAGGAATTTTTACAGACGCAATGATGACGACGGTACACCACGACAACGACGCTCGCAACGAACAAAGCCAAAGCGTGAACGTACTCCCAAGGCAAAAGACTATCCAGAACACAGGCCAGAAAATATTGTGTTCATGCAAGACATTCCAACACCAACTTTAAAGCCAGCCCCGAAAAAACGACACTTTGAAGATGAATACAACAACGATTCTATGCAGCTATCTAACATTCAGATGCCGAAGTTGAAACCTGCGCCAGAAGAATTTGAACACGAGAATAAAAATGAGTCATCGGATAGTGAAGCGGTCGAGAAGATTAATAACCTTATAGCCATGTTGGATTCAGGGGCATTGACTTATCCGGAAAAGAAACGCGCAAAAAATTCAGGTCGTCCCAAAAAATTGCGCAGACCATTACCCACCGTCAGCTTCCCCGAAGAAATTCAGGATATTATCGACAACGGAGGAGCTAGTAGTAAACTTGATGAACCGGTATTTCCGCCGCCTATGGATATTTTTGGCTCGTCAGTAAATTTTGAGATAAGCAGAGATACCCAGAAAATTTCCGACAAGCAAGCCAAGATAATAACGTCAACACTGAAAAATTTTAACGTCGTAGCTTCTGTTGCTAATATCATAACGGGCTCTTCGGTGATTCAATATTTGCTAGAGCTTGCTCCGGGAATGAAGGTCAACAAAGTTTCAGGGCTTGCAGAAGATTTAGCTATGGCTCTGGCTGTTATGTCTGTACGCATAGAGGCACCTATCCCGGGAACTCATTACGTGGGTATAGAAGTTCCTAACCCTGAACGTAAAATTATCTCTTTGCGGAATATGTTCGAATCAGAAGAATATCAGGGTAGCAACGCTCGTTTACCTTTACCGTTGGGCGCACAGGTTGACGGAAAATATTTTGTGCAGGGACTTGAGGAAATGCCACACTTGTTAATCGCTGGCAATAACGGTTCCGGCAAAAACACTTTTATCAACGGTTGTATCTTAAGTATGTGTTCAAAGCATAGGCCTGATGAATTGAGGCTGATATTAATTGATCCAAGACACGTAGAGTTCTCCATATATGAAGGATTACCGCATTTACTCTCTAGTCCGGTTTCTAATCCTGAACAAGCTTTGAGGGCTATGCAGTGGGCTTATAACGAAATGGAGACGCGCGCTGAAAGTTTCTCTAAGTTTCGTGTTCGTAATCTTGCTGCTTATAATCGTAAGTTGCCCAAGAAAGATCGCTTGCCTGAAATCGTAATAATAATTGATGAACTTGCTGACTTAATGTACTCTCTTGGAAACGAGATTGAGGACTTAATCGTGAGGCTTGCTCAAAAGTCCGGCGCTGTTGGAATTTACATGATGTTGGCCGCTCAAAGACCTTCCGCTGATGTTCTTACGAGTCTGATACGGGCAAATATTTCCGCGCGAGTTGCCTTCACTCTGACTTCACAGAATGACTCGAAAAATATTATAGGAGTTACCGACGCTGACAAATTGACGGGAAAAGGCGATATGTTGTTCAGAAACACTGAAAGCCCGCAGATTTTCAGACTGCAAGCTCCATACATAAGCGAGGAAAAAGTCTCAGAATTCGTTGAATACCTAGGCAGTAATCTTGACGCTATGAACATGATAAAATTTTAAAGTTTTACGACAAATTTTTTAAGGGTGGAGTCTTTTTGCCATGTTGAATAATATACAGCGTGTTCACCTTATGGGCATTGGAGGAGCCGGAATGAGTGCTCTTGCGAAATTATTGAAAGCTCATGGACTTGAAGTAACCGGCTGTGATCTCAAAGAACCTCATTATGATCTTGATAATATCCCCTGTTCAATAGGACATTCTGCTAATCATATAGATAATCTCAAGCCTGACGCGTTGATTTTAAGCAGTGCCGTTAGTCGTGATAATCCCGAGGTAGTTTGCGCAGTTAATAACGGCATAAAAATTTTGTCGCGTGCCCAAGCTCTTAGCTATCTGTTCAATAAATCTTACGGTATAGGCATAGCAGGAGCTCACGGAAAAACTACAACGTCTTCAATGACCGGCCTAATATTTTTGCGTGCTTTGTTAAATCCTACCGTTTATATCGGGGCCAACGTACCTGACATTGGAAGCAATGCCGTATCAGGGAGTGGCAAATATTTTATCGCTGAACTTGACGAGAGCGACGGAACGTTTGAGTTATTCACGCCTAATATAGCAATTATCACTAACGCTGATTGGGATCATGTTGACCATTACAAGACCCGCGAGGACGTTATAGCAGCTTTCACTCGTTTTGCAGAAGGCAGGAAAGACGACGGAGCTTTGATTCTATGTGCGGAAGACGAAGGCGCTAATAAAGTTTTTCAACACTGCAATAAATCTCGTGACAGTATAATTCGCTACGGCTGGGGCAAAAATTTTTACTGGGGCGCTTATGACGTAAAGAACACTCACGGCGGCGGAGTATCTTGTAAAGTTTCTCACAATGGCCAAGAACTCGGAACTCTTGAACTAAAAGTTTCTGGCAAGCACAATATCTTGAACTCACTTGCAGCAATCGCAGCGGCTAATCTTTGTGGAATAAGCTTTGAACAATCAGCGGAGATTCTCAGGGATTTTCACGGCTCTGAACGTCGTATGCAGGTCAAAGGCAGCGCAACTAACGACATTTTAGTAATGGACGATTACGCGCATCACCCTTCAGAGATTAAGGCAACATTGAACGCTGTAAGAGATGTTTACCCTGAACGTAGACTTGTTGTTGTTTATCAGCCTCATAGATTTTCACGCACCGCACAATTTGCTCCGGATATTGCACAGGCTTTGAGCTTAGCCGACGAAGTATTTTTGTTGCCGGTTTATTCTGCAGGGGAAAAAGAGCTTTCACACAGTTCATCGAATGAAATCATCAAATCTGCTACGAAAACTATTACGCCGATAAATTTTGACAATGCCGAAAAAATTGTGAAGGACTCATTAAAACCCGGGGATATTCTGCTTACAATGGGAGCCGGAGACGTTTACAAAATTGGAGAGAATATTTTAAGCAAAAGTTTTTTTAGGGTATAATTGCGGAAATTTTAATCAGGGATTTTGTGAGTGCGACATGCTTGTTGATAAATTACATTCTGCTTTACCGAATCTAAATATAAATGAACATTGGCCCTTGTCTAAGCTTTGTACGTTAAGAGCTGGCGGTGAGGCCGAGGTGTTCGTTGCTCCTGATACTATTGAAGACACGAAAATAATATTCACTCTTGCCATAACTGAGGGCTATCCTGTTTATGTTCTAGGTGGTGGAAGCAATTTGCTATTCCCTGATGGACTTATTCACGGGATAGTAATTTCGACGTTGAGATTAAACACCATAAGCTGGCGCAATGATATTACAACAGATATAGACGCGGGATTTATGTTGCCGGTTTTGATGAGACAAGTACGTGAACGAGGTTTAGGCGGCATGGAATTTGCGGCGGGTATACCTGGAACGTTGGGAGGGGCTTTGGCTGGCAATGCAGGCGCAGGAGGACACGGAGTTTGCGACCTTGTTGACGATGTTGTATCAATAGAGGCCAACGGTGAAATAAAAACTTGGCACAGCAATGAAATAAATTACTCTTACCGTAAATGTTCGTTGGCAAATGAAAAGCGCGTAATAGTTTCAGCTAGACTAACCTTCAGACAAGCTAATCCCAAAGACAAAGACGTATACGAAAGTTTTATGCTTAGGCGAGGCTCGCAACCTCATGCTTTTGGTAACGCTGGCTGTACATTCAAGAATCCTGAAGGCTATTCGGCGGGTAAATTGCTCGATGAAGCTGGTTGCAAAAATTTGCGAGTCGGTGACGCTGTAGTATCGGACCAACATGCTAACTTCATTCTTAATCATGGTAACGCAACTAGTTCGGACATCATGAAGCTTATAAATCTCTGCGCTGAACGTGTGTACGAGAATACCGGAATAAAGCTTGAACCTGAGATAAAAATCATCGGCCCGGTTTTTTGCGTGTAGTGAATTACTGTGCGTCCGTCAAGAGTTTTTCTCATAGCAATGATCGCCGGCTCTATAACTTACGTGATGAATTACAAAGCTTGGTTTGCGTTAAAAGGCTATAAGATCGAAGCACAGTCTTATGTACTTGAGCAAAGATTATGGGAAGTATTTCCGCAAAGATGCTTAAGTTTTTGGCCGCACTTCATGAAGGACTCCAAGGGCCTCAAGGAATTTCTGGAACGCGATATGCCTGTTGTAGTTGATACACGCATGGAAAAGCTAGGGAGATTCGTTACACGTATAGAATGGTTGAGCGCATGGGTTAAAGTTGATTGGCGAGGAAAAATTTGGTGTATATCACGAGACGGGCGAATGTGGCTGTTTGAACCAGGAAGACAAAACGATAATGACGCAGGTAAGTTAGTCTGGAAAATTCCTGATCAGGGCAATGTGCCAGCAGATGTAACTATTCAAGCGCCTATGAGCGGAGTGTTTAAGTCTCCTTTAGCTACGGAAGTAATAGCCTCATTTCTTGAAAATTTCAGAAGATTTAATTGGTACGACTCTGCCACGGAAATATCTTGGGAACGTCGTGCGGGAATGGATTTGTTCACTTTGCGACTTGCCTACGCTCAACAACGGTTTGAGTTATTATTACAGCCTGGAAAATATAGCGGCCAAGATCTAGGAGCTACGATTGACGACTTATTCTCGAAGCTGATAAATGAAGGCGGAAACTATGTAATCGATGCGACTTATGAGGGGAAAATTTTATTGCGAAAATTATCAAATGTGCCGTAATACACCAGCTTTAGCTATAAGGATATTGGGCGATATTGTATGAGTTTGGAATTTTCGTACGGACGCTATAAAATATACGAAAACATGTTTTCTAAGGAGGTGGAGAATTGTATTTGACGCAATTAAACAAAATTAAAAGACTGTCAAGGTCTGAATGTGTCATTCTCCGTGAGTTGTGCAAAGTTAGCAACAATCCGTGTGGTGTGGCTTTGTGCGATCTTCAACAGCGTTTTTCCAGGCGAGTAGTAAACTACTCTGTCAGACACAATACAGGGGCAATTGTATGCGGATATAATACAAATTTCAAACGCTCAATAGACCTTGGAAAGCAAATAAAGCAAATAAAACAAATAAATTTTAACAAGTCGCCTGAAATGCTGCCAGCTCTGTGCGAAAGGTACGGAATGAAGTATATTGAGAAAAAGTAAGCAGAACTTTAGCTATGAAGCACTGTGTATTTGAAAGATTTATGATAAAGAAGGGAACGTATTAAAAATGCCGGTAAAATCTGATGGCCTGCTTGTGGGGCTTAGTATGGGAACGACGAAAACTACGATGATAGTGGCGGAAAAGAATAACCGTTATGGGGATTCTGTAAATGTGATTGGCTTTGGACACGCTCCTTCACGCGGCATATCGAAGGGAATCATCGTAAGTCTTCAGGACGCCCGTCAATCAGTAATAAGAGCCTTTCAGGAAGCCCAGAGCATAACCGGAATTTCCGCTAAACGTCTCAGCAATGTCATCGTGGCCTTCAATGCAATGGACGTTCAAAGCGAATCAACTCACGGAATGGTTACACTAGGTGGACGCGAATCTAAAGCAGTTGAGCCAAGCGACCTGAACCGAGTAATAGATAGAGCCAGAGATAATTTAGCACTCCGCAGCAACATGTATTCACTTCATATGATCCCAACAAGTTACGAACTTGACGGTCGCTCGATTGATGAGCCGCTTAACATGAATGGCAATCAGTTGGATATGTGGCTTCAAACAGTCGCTGTCCCTATGACTTACGTACAAAACGTCGTGAACTGTGTGCAAACTGCCGGGCTTGATGTCCGTGGACTCGTGTTAAAGCCTTTAGCCTCAAGTTTAGGAGCAGTGTACGAGGAAGAAATGCGCGCAGGTTGTATATCAATCTGTATAGGCGGAGGAACTACGGGGATAGTTCTTTATCGCGGCGGACGAGCTTTTAGAGTCTTGAGCATTCCAATAGGCGGCGATCATATTCGCAGTGACCTAGCTACGATTTTGCATATACCATTAGGAGAAGCCGAGCACCTGAAAAAACGCATCTTTACGTCCAACCCCGATGATTTAAGGCGTGAAGGTGTCGATGTTGATTTGGCTACCCAAGCCATAGTTGCACGCGTTGAGGAATTATTTAACGATTACGTCCGAGACGCTTTAGCCGAATGTACGCCACAACATTTCCCAAGCGGAATAATTTTATCTGGCGGAGTCTCTGAAACACCAGGTATAGAAATGATGCTTGAAGATATTTTGCAAATGCCAGTACGAAAAGTTCAAGAGCCTATCTATAAAATGCCTCCTGGACTCGACAACGCTAGCTATGTAAGTTCAGCTGGTATACTTAGGTATCATTTATTAACTTCTAATGACCCGTATTTGTTCATGGAGTCGGATCAGTTATTGCCAGGATTGTCGGAACGTTCGGAAAAACGTGAGCGTCAAGAAAAGAATCGTGCTGAACGTCGTGAACGCAAAATGACCAGAGATTATGACGACTATGAGGGCGATTACGAAGGCAATGAAGAACCAGAAGACGACTACGGAGAAGAAATTGAGTACGAAGACGAAGAAGATAATGGCGAGCGTAAAAGCGTTGGAGAACTCATGAAAAATCTTGCTGACAGATTCAAGAAGTTATTCTAGCCTGTATAATAAATCCCTTGTCATGCCGCGAAAAATAAAATAAAATTTCAGAGGTTAGGAGGAGAAATTTTATAATGAATCAGGATCAAATATTTAAGCTCACTAATAGCAACGTGCGTCAGAATGAGAAGATCGTCGTCTTCGGTGTAGGAGGCGGCGGCGGTAATGCACTTAACCATATAATAGAATCTAACGTTCAAGGCGTAGATTTTGTGGCCGCTAATACTGATGCTAGAGCTTTAGACATGAACCAAGCTCCCAATAAAATCATACTCGGAGAAGCTTTAACAAGAGGTCTAGGAGCCGGAGCTAATCCACAAGTAGGAACTAATGCCGCTAAAGAAAGTATAGACAAGATAAAAGAGTACATTGCCGGAGCTGATATGTTGTTCGTAACGGCGGGAATGGGTGGAGGTACAGGCACAGGAGCCGCACCGGTAATCGCTGGAGCCGCTAAAGATATGGGCGTTCTCGTCGTTGGAGTCGTAACGAAACCTTTTGGCTTCGAAATGAATAAACGTATGCGCACGGCTGAGCTTGGAATTGAGGACTTACGCAAAAACGTTGACGCGCTGTTAATTGTTGAGAATGATAAATTGCTCAAAATGGATAATGGCATAAAGATGAAGATCGTTGACGCTTATAAGAAAGTTGATGAAGTTCTTCGTCAAGCTGTTCAGGGCGTTACCGATCTTATCACTAAATCCGGATTCGTTAATCTTGACTTTGCTGATATTAAGGCGATTTTGACTGGAGCAGGCACAGCTATTATGGGTATGGGAGAAGGCGAAGGTGAAGACAGAGCCAGAAAAGCTGCACAGAGCGCAATAACTTCCCCATTAATGACATTCCCTATGAGCGGCGCAAAAGGTATCTTGTTGAACGTTACAACAGGAACGGAAATAACCCTTGGAGAAATGTCAGACGCTGCACAGATTATCGAAGAGACTGCTGACCCAGATGCGCAAGTTATTTGGGGACACGTAATTGATGAATCACTCGGTGAAAAAGTTCACGTTACGTTGATTGCTACTTTCCCTGAAGACGCTATGGGACAATTAAGGAACAAAGTTAACGCAGGAGCTGGCACAACAGGTAAGCCTGCAGAGATAAAAGGAACACCTTCACAGAATCAACCCCCACAGCAAACTCAACCGCCGGTCAGGACAGGAAATTCTATTTATGACATATACAATCGTAAAAGGAATCGCGCTAATGAACCAGGTGGGCTTGAAGAAGCTAGGTTGACTTCACCGAATGACGATGAAAGGGCTTTCCCTGGATTACAGCGAAAATTTTATGATCAGCCTGCATACTACAGAAGAAATCGTAAGGATTAAGGGGCAAAATTATGTCCAGACGTGCAATGGTTAGAAGAGGTATCAAGAAACGCGGTATGCTCCCTTCGTTTGGAGATATGGTTTTGCCGATTGTTAGCATTGCTGCCGTAGCTTTACTCGTTATTGCTGGACGTCAATTTTTCCTTAATGGCCTGAAATCTTCCCCTGGAATTTCATCAACGAGAGCTTATGCTGAAGCACCTGCCTTAATGGCTGAGCGTGGCGAGATTAAAAGTTCTGACGCCGAAATGGTTTTATCGTTAGCAAATGTTCCTGTATCAGCGGAAATTTCTAAGGAACCAAAGTTGACAGAGACTAGACCAGAACCTCAAAACGATTTTCTGGCTATAGCCGTTGCTGTCCCTCAAGCTCAATCCACCAAAACCACCACAAGCGTAGCGACGACTTCATCACAACAAGCCAAAAAGGCTACTACAGCGAAATCAACTTCAAATGCTACGGTCAAGAAAACTGCTGCTGCGACAACAACAAAGGCTTCGAGTTTACCGGCTAACAAACAATGGCGTGTTCAGATCGGGGCTTATACGTCGAAATCTGGGGCTCAAGAGGCTGCGAACAAAATCAACAAGGCCGGCTATAAAGCTACGGTGTATCAAAATCCTGCGTCAAAACACTTCAAAGTTTGGGTACAGGGTGGCGCTAACAAGAGTTCGGCTGAAAAAGTTGTGAATGCCATGAAGAAATTAGGTTACAAAGGGAGCTTCTCGTTTCCACCGGCAAAATGATAAATTCGTTTGACACTTTCGAAGAAGTTCTTTACGCTCACTCAACTAACAGGATAATTCCCGGGCTCGAACGAATCGCGCGATTATTATCAAGGCTCGGGAATCCTCAAGACTCTTTCAAATCCATTCACATAGTCGGTACAAACGGTAAAGGCTCTACCGGCGCGTTCATCTCCTCAATCTTCCAAGCGTCAGGTTACAAAACAGGCTTTTACTCGAGTCCGCATTTAGAGAGTCCAGGCGAAAGGCTTTTAATCGACGGTAAAGCTTTATCTCCGGAAAAATGGCTTGAAGCTGCTGATGAAGTTATCACGAAAATTTTCCCAAATGAAAGTTTGCCCTCATACTTCGAATTATTAACGGCATGTGCATTTCTCTTAGCTCGTAAGGAAAATATCGACGTGGGAGTAATTGAAGCTGGTCTAGGAGGAAAACTCGACGCTACTAACACTATGAGTAACACTGTATGCTCCGTAATTGCTTCGATCTCGATTGACCATACTGAATATCTTGGCCCAACTCTTGAGAGCATAGCCGGGGAAAAATTCGACGTGGTTAAACCTGATACGCCTGCATGTTTTGCTGGAGTTGATGAGTCTTTACTGCCTATGTTCAAACGAGTCTGCGCAGAAAAATTTGCTAAGCCATTTATCGTTTCTGAAAGTGTTAAGCTCGATAACGTTAATATATCTCCTGAAGGCAACGTGTTTGATTTTCGTTCACAGCTTCTTAATCTCAACAACGTACACACAAATTTAATAGGCAAGTACCAAATTAATAACGCTGCTTTGGCTTTATCGGCTATAGCTTGTGTAAAAGACTCGTTCCCGAAAATTTCGCATGATTCGATCCTTGAAGGCATGAGAAAAGCTTCTTGGCCTGGTCGTCTTGAAATAATATCGCGCAATCCTGTAATAATTCTTGATGGCGGACATAATTTTGATGGAGTCAAGAATTTATGTGAGAGTGTAAAAAGTTTATGGCCTGCGAAAAATTTCAGCGTTGTATACGCGGCTATGAGGGACAAGAATTATCCAGGCTGCATTGAGTTATTAAACAAGTTTCTCAAGCCCAAGATATATTTCACGACAGTACCGGGAATGTCACGCGCTTGTCCCCCTGAAGAATTATTGAACGCCGCAAAAAATTTCACATGGTCAAATTCTCCTGAAAGTTTTGTTAGTCCATTCGACGCAATTTCACGAACCAAGCTCAACCAGAACGATATAACGCTCGTCTGTGGAAGTCTATATTTATTAGGCTGGCTCAAATCTAATCTCCCCAGCCATATTTGCTCATAATCTTTTCCCACTTTGGAATCTTTATATCGCGTCCATAATGTTTTCGATAGCTTAACTTGAATTTATTTTGCCAGTTGACTGCCTCATAACGTGTTTCGGGATTCTGATACATTGCTTTCTCAAAAGCTGACAGAAAATCTTCAAGACATTCAAACACCTGTAAATTTCTATTGCTTGAGTACCAACGACAAGGCCTTATCTCATGAAGCACATCATTCTTAAATTGCACTGTCAATGGCCAGTTGGTCATCGGTTTCGTGATTTGCCAAATCTTTTTGAGCCATAGATCCTTGATTTTCACATTTCCTGTTCTCTCGTCAATAACATAGCCGAATATTAAGTAGTCCGTGTCTAAGTGCCAAGGACGCTTGATTAATTCCTCTGGAAAAGTTCTGAAGTATGCTATCGAAAATCTAGGTGTGTCGTTGCGATTGAAGGCCTTAATTTCCAGCCAACCTCGTGTAATGTCAGTGGGATCAAGATAAATATCGGGCGGCATGTTCACCTGAGGGTTTGGCATGTAGTCTATTCCTAGTTTTTTTAACCACAGCTCAAGCCATTCTTGAAGGATTCCCCCGATAACGTCTCTACGTTTTACGGACACTTTTACGTCACCTAACTGAAATTTTATTGCCCCTGTTAATTCTTGAATCTTATAGCCATAAATAAGAGCATCATAAATATCATTGGCAGTTACGATTCCATCCATGCGTTCTTAAATGCACACTCCTGATGAAGTCTTTATATGTGATATTATCATAAAGCATTATAAATTTTTGTGAAAGAAGGAATCTTTACACATGCCAGAGAAAAAGGGAAAGGCCGTATTAGCTTACAGTGGTGGACTCGATACAAGTGTTGCTGTTATGTGGTTGACAGAACAAGGTTACGACGTTATCACAATGACAGCTGACGTCGGACAAAAGGACGTTGATTTACAAGCGGCGAAATCGAAAGCTCTTCATAGTGGAGCAATCAAGGCTTATATATTTGACCTCAAAAAAACTTTCGTAGAGAATTACGTTTACCCATCACTTAAAGCTAACGCAATGTATCAAGGCACTTATCCTTTGGTGTCAGCTTTGTCTCGTCCGTTAATAGCTAAGACTCTCGTTGACATTGCCAACAAAGAAGGCGCGGTTGCAGTTGCTCATGGTTGCACGGGAAAAGGCCAAGACCAGGTAAGAATTGAAGTGTGTGCTACGGCTCTAAATCCCAAAATTAAAGTATTAGCTCCCGTTAGAGATTGGCACTTCACAAGAGAAGCAGAGATCGAATACGCAGCTAAACACGGAATCCCTGTAAGAGCTACAGCAGCTTCACCATACAGCACCGACGATAATTTATGGGGACGCTCAATTGAATGCGGCTTGCTCGAAGATCCATGGAATGAACCTCCAGAGGACGCTTACGAGATGACAAGTAATCCGATTGAAGGGCCTGATGCTCCGGAATTTGTTGAAATTAGCTTTGAGGGCGGAATACCTGTTGAACTTAACGGCGAAAGAATGCACGGAGTAGAATTGATTCAGAAGTTAAATAAAATTGCTGGACGTCACGGAATTGGTCGTGTAGATATGATTGAAGATAGGCTTGTGGGATTCAAGTCGCGTGAAGTTTACGAGTGCCCGGGGTCTGTAACGTTGTTGGCGGCTCACAGAGCTATGGAGACTCTTACGCTTGATAAACAAGTCCTGAAGACTAAACGTGAGCTTGAGACTCGCTTTGCTGAATTAACATACGAGGGCTATTGGTTCTCACCGTTGCGCGACGCCATAAACGCTTTCATCAATGACACGCAAAAATTCGTAAATGGTACAGTCAAGATGAGATTGTTCAAGGGCCAGGCAGTTGTTAGAGGGTTGAAGACTTCCAAGAGCATTTACAGGCACGACCTTGCGACTTACTCCGAGGGAGATACGTTTGACCATTCCGCGGCAGTAGGCTTTATAAACATTTGGGGCTTACCCGTTAGAACATGGACATCAACTTGGCCAAGACAAGACGAAGCAGAAATTCCGATTGAGGCATAAACATATAAGCGGCTCTGAAGAAATTCAGGGTCGTTTTTGTATAATGAGGCATATTTCAACACGAAAGGAAGTATGAGAAAAATTTTTCTCGCGTTCTTGTTAGTCATAGCCCTTTGCAATGTATCATCAGCCAACGAAATTCAGCCTTGGAATCTCAACGAGAGAATCACACCTGAACTCAAGCAAAATTTTATGGCCTTACCAGAAATGCCAATCACCGCAGAAACTTTGAACGCAGCACAGGAACTCTTTATCGTAAAACCCGAAGACTTGCCCAAAGATGAAGCAGTTGAAGTTCACGACGAAATGATCAGCTCACAATTACGAGTCAGAATCTACGCGCCAAAATCTCGTGAAGAAGGCACAAAGCTCCCTGCATTGTTCTGGATTCATGGTGGCATACATATTCTCGGAACTCCTGAACAAGACGAGGTATTGTTGTTGCTGGACAAAGTGCCGGTGGTGGATTGACTGCTGCATTAGCTTTAAGAGTCAGGGACGAGAAAGGCCCCGCGTTATGTTTCCAGATGCCTTTATATCCAATGCTTGACTACAGAACTACAACGACTTCAGCGAATCAAATTATCGATCACAGAGTTTGGAACAGGGATTTCAATATCACGGCTTGGGAAATGTATCTAGGCACAAAGAATCCCGAGAACGTATCGCAATATGCCTCCCCGGCAATGGCTGAAGATTTATCGAATTTACCCCCGGCGTATATCATGGTTGGAAATTTGGATCCGTTCAGAGATGAGGACATTACGTATGCTCAAAGATTACTGCAGGCTGGCGTACCTGTTGAACTTCATGTTATTCCAGGAGTGTTTCACGCATTCGAATTATACTTCCCTGACTCTGATATAGGCACTAAAGTACAAGACGAATATATCAATGCACTTGCCAAAGCTCTGAAGTAAATCGTAAATATAAGCAGCTAAATTCATTGTGGACCTTGCTATAATAATGCTTAAAATTTGACATTATGAAGGAGTTGTTCACATGAAAATAGCTCTTGGTTGCGACCATATAGGTATCAAACTTAAGGACGCAGTAGTGGCTTATTTGGCTTCAAGAAAATTTGAGCTTAACGATTTTGGAGCCTATGAGTTTGACAAAGACGACGATTATCCCGATGTAGCTTTCAAAGTGGCTCATGCAGTAGCTAACGAGGAAGCAGATGTCGGGATTTTATTGTGCGGAACAGGCTTTGGAATCTCAATCGCGGCTAACAAAATCCCCGGTATCAGAGCAATCCCTTGCAACGATCTCAACAGCGCGAAAATGGCCAAGGCTCACAACAATATCAACGTTATCACAATGGGCGGAAACGTCATCACGCCAGAACAAGTTGCCCCGATTCTCGATATGTATTTCAACACGGAATTTGAGGGTGGCAGGCATATACGACGCTTGAACAAAATCTCAATGGCCGAGCATTCTACTTTGAGCGTTCAATCTCATGGAAGTGGCCGCGTAGTAATATTCAATCACCCTTTAGTGCAGCATAAAATGGGCATAATTCGCGACGTAAACACCAGCGTGAAACAGTTCCGAGAACTCGTTCAGGAAATAGCAGGCTTAATGGTCTACGAAATCACGAGAAGCTTGCCATTGACAGAGAAAGAAGTTCAGACACCTATAGCAAAAACTATAGCTCACACGATTGAAGGCAAAAAGTTAGCGATTGTTCCTGTGTTAAGAGCCGGTTTAGGAATGGTTGACGGTATATTGAGCATCGTTCCTAACGCAAAAGTCGGACATATTGGACTATACAGAGACCCTGAAACTTTGAAGCCAATTGAATATTATTGCAAGCTCCCGTTTGATATTGAAGACCGCGATATATTTGTGCTTGATCCAATGTTGGCTACTGGAGGTTCATCGGCCGAAGCTATTAGCCTAATCAAGAAACGTGGTGGCAAGAAAATTTCGTTAGTATGCTTAATCGCAGCTCCTGATGGAATTGAATGCGTACATAAAGTTCACCCCGAAGTTGATATATTCATAGCATCGCTTGACTCACACTTGAATGATCATGGCTATATAGTTCCTGGTCTTGGGGACGCTGGCGACAGATTATTCGGGACAAAGTAGTAAATCAAATTGATTGACGTAAAATTATTTATATTCATCATTATCGGTTTTTTCTGGGGCGGACTGACTGCACCTGTATCAATAAGGTTGGCCGGCATATACGGAATAATCGATATACCTGACGCTAGGAAAATTCACAAAGGCAAAATGCCACGAGGCGCAGGCTTAGGATTATGGGCAGGGTATCTCTTAATGGCTGTGATAATGTCGGACGAGATGCCCGAGCTTCGTTTTATCGCAACTGGAGGAACTCTGATATTCTTCTGCGGCTATCTTGATGACATGTGTTCGTTGAGTCCGTTTTTGAGGCTTGCTTTACATATGATAGCGTCGAGTTTGGTTGTGTTGCCATTGAATGCAAATATAATCGTGAGCGTTATTGCTATTATCTGGCTTGCTGGCGTAACGAGTGCTTATAATCTCATTGACGGAATGAACGGCCTTTGCATTTCGATATTTATAGCGTCGTCGGTTGCGTTGTTCATGCTAGGGAACTCTTACGCAGGAATCTACATGGGGGCAATGGCGTTGGGTGTGCTTTGTTGGAATTTCCCCGCGGCTCAAACATTTCTGGGCGATGGCGGAAGTACGTTGCTTGGATATTTATTTGCGTCACACTTTCTTACGATAGTTTTACCCCGACTGCCATATATAAGGCTTTACGAGCTCATAGGCTTGATGGTTTTGTTCGGAGGGATTCCAGTTGTAGATACGTTGACGGCGTTCACAAGGCGAATGTTGTCGGGCAAATCACCATTTTATCCGGATAAGAAGCATTTACACCACATATTAATCTCTTTAACCGGCTCCAATATTTTAACCGTGACCATAATTTTAGCGTTGCAAGTTTTGATGTTGTTCTTAGGATTGCAATTATATTTGAGGCTATTATGACGATGAGAAAAATTACATGTGTAGTAGGAACGCGCCCCGAAGCTATAAAAATGGCACCAGTGATTCTTGAGTTACGCAAAAATCCAGACTTTCACGTTACGACTTTAGCGACTGGCCAGCATACAGACATGTTGAAACAAGCTCTTGATGATTTCGGGTTAATCTCTGACGTTGACTTGAACATCATGAGGCAAAATCAAACGCTTGACCACATAACCGCGAGTGTACTTGAAGGCACAGGGAAATTTCTTGACGCTTTCAAACAAGATATGATTCTCGTACATGGCGATACTTCAACAACTTTTGCGGCGGCCTTAGCGGGATTTTATCGTCATATTCCGGTTGGTCATGTTGAGGCAGGATTGAGGAGTCATGATTTAGCGTTGCCATTTCCTGAAGAAGCTAACAGAGTCTTGACTGACAGAATAGCAAGTTTGTATTTTTCTCCTAATAATGGCGATAAAGAGAATCTATTACGTGAAGGAATATCTAGCGAGAAAATTTTTGTTACGGGTAACACTGTCATTGACGCGTTATATGAGATTCTTGAGAGGCGCAAGGGAATGGCTGAACCAGAATATCTAGCACCGGCAAAATCTCGTCCGTTAATCTTAATGACTGCACACAGGCGCGAATCTTGGGGCAAAACTCTTGAGGGAATATGCGCGGCAGTTAGTGACGTTATTAGCGTTAGACCTGACGCAGTGTTCTTGATCCCGTTACATAAGAATCCAGTTGTTCGTGACGTGATAATCAGCAGCCTTGAGAAATTTCCCGATAACGTAATCTTCACAGAGCCATTAAATTATCCTGAATTTACTTACGCAATGAGCAAGAGCGAGTTTATTTTGTCGGACAGTGGCGGAGTTCAGGAGGAAGCCAGCGCGATTGATAAGCCAGTGTTAATCATGAGGACTCTATCTGAACGCCCGGAAGCAATCACTCACGGAACAGGTATTCTAGTTGGCACTGAACGCGATAATATTCGCAATGAAGCCTTAAAGATTCTGGGTGAGCCTGAATACAAGCAAGCTATCTTGGCCAAGAACACAAAGCCATTCGGAGACGGAACAGCAAGCAAGAAAATTCATGAGGCTGTAAAAGAATATTTGTTACAAGGGAGGATTTGACCATAGAAAACACAATGCGAATAAACGGCGGTATACCGTTAAATGGAACTATAAAGACTCAAGGAGCTAAGAACGCTGCGTTACCAGTGATGGCTGTATGTTTGTTGTTGCGGGGACAAACTTTGACTCTTGATAACGTGCCGGATTTGTACGACATTAACACAATGATTGAGCTTCTCAAAGCTTTGGGCGTTGAAATTGAGATAAACCGCGACGAAAAAAATTCACAAGTGATATTTCATGTGCCTGAAGAATTAAAATGGGAAGTCTCTGAAACTTTAGCCCGTAAAATGCGTGCGTCGTCCTTAGTGCTTGGTCCGTTGTTAGCTAACTGCGGAAAAGTCTCTTTGCCTTTGCCCGGCGGTTGTTCGATTGGGAGTCGTCCTATTGATTTACACCTTAAGGGCTTGAAGCAAATGGGCGCAGAAATTGAAATTCGAAACGGTATTGTTTATGCGAAGATTAGGGGCAAATTACGAGGTAGAAGAATTTATCTTGATTTCCCGTCCGTTGGTGCTACAGAAAATTTAATGATGGCTGCTTCACTTGCGTCCGGCGAAACTATTATTGAAAACATTGCGCGCGAACCTGAAATTGATAATCTTGCAACAACTTTACGCTGTATCGGTGTACCTGTTGAACTTGAGGGAACTGGAGGAGTACGCATTCAAGGAATTGATAAAGCTCATTCAGGCCGTGATAGAGTTATCCCCGATAGAATTGAAGCATGTACTTACATGTTAGCTGGTGTTATGACTAATGGGCATATAAAAATCGAAGACGTTGTGCCCTCACACATTGATGCAATACTCGCAAAACTCGAGGAAAGCGGCGCAAAATTCTCCGTCAAGAAACATGTTGTAGAGATTTTCCCGTCAAAGCGTAAACTTCACCCAGTATCCATAAAAACTATGCCTTATCCAGGTTTTCCGACAGACTCACAGCCTCAAATGGCCGCAGCTTTGTCAATAGCTAAAGGTGTCAGCACAATTGAAGAGAGCGTTTTTCAAGCGAGATTCTTGTATGCTCAAGAGCTTAATCGAATGGGCGCGGATATTCAAATTTCTCGTGACATTGCGATAATCAGGGGCGTTGATAAATTACAGGGCGCTTTGGTCAAGGCTACTGACTTGAGAGCGGGAGCAGCGTTGATTATGGCGGGACTTGCAGCTGAAGGCGAAACGATCGTCGAAGATATGGTTCACGTGTGGAGAGGCTACGAAGCCATTGACAAGAAATTAAGAGCTTTGGGGGCACAGGTTGAGCTTATCTGAAGCGTTGTCAAAAATTGAAGTATATGCCTTTGTTGGCCCTGCTGGAACTGGTAAGAGTCACAGAGCTACACATGTGGCTAAGCAGAACAATATTGACGTAATTATTGATGATGGGTTAGTTATTTCACGCGGAAGAATTTTGGCCGGAAGAAGTGCTAAGTCAGAAATAAATAGGTTACGAGCAATTAAGCGCGCAATTTTTGAGTATGAAGACCACCGTGACGAAGTTGTAAACTACCTCGCGAAAAATCCGCCTAAACGATTAATGATTCTCGCAACTTCAAACGGAATGATCGATAAGATTGTATCGCGTCTTGGCCTCAATCCTCCAGCTAAAACGATAAGCATAACCGAAATCTCCAGCCCCGAAGAAATTGAAGCAGCCTTGCGTGAACGTCGTGAGAAGAAGCAGCATGTTGTTCCCGTCGCCAAAGCTCAAGTGCAAAATAATTTCGCAGGTAAACTTGTAAGTCAGATACGAGGCTTTTTCCGCGGCAGAGACAAGAACGAATCACGTAACACAATAGTTAAGCCTTTATTTAGCTTTAATGGCAAAGTTACAATTGAGCCTAACGCCCTTCAGGAAATGTCACGTAAACTACTTGAACTTGGCAATCACGTCAGAAAGATTCGTGAACTCGACATCGAAACTTATGACGACAAAATTGAACTCACGATTGAAATAGATCTCAATTTGGGAAACAAGAGCGCGTTGTCAATAGCAAAAATCTTACAGAAGAAAGTACGAGTAGGTTTAAGCTATTTCACGGGTATGGAGATTCGCAAGGTTAATATCAAGGTGAACGAAATATTTCTATGAGTATAAACATAAAGTCAGTGTGGGAAGAATTAAAGCAACGTGCAGAAGCTTGCCGGGAGTGTGAATTCTGCAATACGAGAGCCAAAGTAGTTTTTGGGGAAGGACCTATTGATAGCAAGGTCGTAATAGTCGGTGAAGCTCCTGGGAAACAAGAAAACCTTCAAGGAAGACCATTCATCGGACCAGCAGGAGATCTACTGACCAAAATTTTGCAGAACGGCGGAGGAATTAAAAGAGAAACGGTGTATATTACAAACATTGTGAAGTGTTGGCCACCACCAGAGGAGAATGAGAAGGACAAGAGTAATGGTAAGCCAAAGCCAATAAATATATCGAAATGCATCAAATTTTTGGAAGCGCAGTTGTTATTGTTACGACCAAAGATAATTGTTACTATGGGCAATATCCCTACACAAAACTTACTGAAAACTACCGTAGGAATAACGCAGCTAAGAGGCAATTGGAGGGAATGGCGAGGCATAAAATTATTCCCCATGTTACACCCAAGCTTTTTATTGAGGCAACTAAACGAACAAAAGCAAAATGAATTAAAGCGAGAAACTTGGCAAGACGTATTGTCATTGAGGGAACAAATAATAGAATTAGGACTAGACAAGGAGATGTTATTTAATGACAAACAACAAAAAAATCCCGACACACCTGGCGATAATTCTCGACGGTAATGGACGTTGGGCTAAACGCAGAAATTTACCAAGGCTCATGGGACACAGAGCAGGCTTAAGAAAACTTGAGCAAATGGTTAGACTCGTTAAACGTGAAGGCATTCGATACTTCTCGGTGTATGCTTTCTCGACTGAAAACTGGAACCGACCTGTCATGGAAGTTACAGGATTAATGAGTCTGTTTAGATATTACATTCGCAAAAAAGTTGACGAGATTAAATCTGAAGGTGCTCGTATAAGATTCTGCGGACGTAAGGACAAAATCCCCGAGGATTTATTACAACAAATGAAGTGGGCTGAAGAATATACTGCTGACCAAAATATACTTGACTTCATTCTGTGCATAAATTACGGTGGTCGCGCTGAAATTATTGACGCTGTGAACTCGTTTATAGCCTCAAATCCTCAAGCACCAGTTACAGAACAAGACCTGCGAAAATATTTTTACTTGCCCGATGTTCCAGACCCAGACTTAATTATTAGAACTAGCGGCGAATTAAGGTTAAGCAATTTCTGGTTGTGGGAGAGCGCATACAGCGAATATTACTTCACGGATACTTATTGGCCGGATTTTGACGAAAATGAATTACGCAAAGCACTTGACGATTACGCAGGAAGGGAAAGACGTTATGGCGGACTCAAAAGCTAAGAGAACCAGCAAGTCTTCGGAGTTCAGATTACGTTCATTAAGCAGCGTCGTTATAGCAGGGGTTATGATGACGAGCATTTACTACGGTGGTATGTTTTGGCAAATCACGGCGGGGCTAATTGCTTTGATCTCACTATCTGAATATTACACACTCATTGGCAGACTCAATAACACGCGGCTTTCTCCGGGAATGGGATATATATTTTCGTTAATATTCTTTCTTGCAGCCATAAAGGAAAACGCTCAACCCATAATTCTAGCTATGATTCTTTCTGCTTGCGTATGTTGTGTATTTGTCGTAGAAGTTTTCAGGCGTCAATTAACTAAGGGCACGAGTTACGCTATAACCAACGCCGGCGGAATCATTTCGGGTATTCTTTATGTAACAGTGCCTTGGGTCTGTATGATCATGTTGCGCAATTACGTTATAGGCCGACAAATTTTAATGACGTTGTTCTTATGTACATGGGGTTGTGATGTTGCCGCTTACATATTCGGAAAAAGATTCGGGACAACAAAACTTTGCGAGCATGTCAGCCAGGGAAAAACCGTGCAGGGATTCGTGGCTGGAATATTGGGTAGCCTTATCATGAACGCGATCGCAATTTATTTCTTCAGTCTTCCCACTTACCCGTTAATCTTAATTGGCTTTATTTGCGGGATAATTGGACAGGTTGGAGATCTAGCAGAATCATTAATCAAGCGTGAAGCTGGTCAAAAAGATTCAGGTGTGCTTATTCCTGGTCATGGTGGAATGTTGGACAGGTTTGACAGCATATTATTTAACGGATTGACTACTTATTTAGTGTTGAGGGTGTTACTACAATGATAAATCTAGGAGTTATAGGAGCTACAGGGAGCGTAGGAAGCTCTATTATGGCAGTATGTGAGGCTTGGCCCGATAAAATTCACGTTGAGGCATTGGCGGCTAATAGGCATTCGGAAAAATTGCAAGCTCTCGCAAAAAAGTTTAACGCTCAAAAAGTTTACGCGTATGAAGAAACAGGCGACGCAGGATTACAACGGCTTGCCACCGACGAGAATATAAATCATGTTGCGTTTGCCTCATCGGGGACTCAGGCTATTAAGGCTCTATGTTCAGCTTTGAACGCCGGGAAAGATGTATCTCTTGCAAACAAAGAAAGCATAGTTGTAGCTGGTAAATGGGTCATGCCTCTTGTGAAACACTCCGAACAATTACGCCCGCTTGACAGTGAACATAATGCTATATGGCAATGTTTACACGGTGAAGACAAAAACTTTGTACGCAAAATTTATCTCACAGCCTCGGGAGGACCTTTCAGAAATTTCACGCTGGACGAATTAAAGCGCGTCACTCCGGAAATGGCCCTGAAACACCCCGTTTGGAACATGGGAGCAAAAATCACGATTGATAGCGCTACGTTAATGAACAAGGGCATAGAATTAATTGAAGCTATGGTTTTATTTGGGCTTGATGAGTCACAAGTTGATGCGTTGATCTCGCCAGGGTCATTCGTTCATGGGCTTGTCGAATGTGAGGACGGAAGCGTGAAGATGTTGGCGGCTGAACCAGATATGAAATTGCCCGCTGCGTCATGTTTGTTTTGGCCAGAAAGATTTTTCCCGTGCGAAGAATTTAAGCGACCTGAATATAATTTGCACGAGATAAAATTTTACATTCCTGATTCAGAAAGATTCCCAGCTGTCAGAATCGCTCGTGATGTCATGAGGAAGAAAGGTGCGTATCCAGGTGTGCTTGTTGGAGCTGATGAGGTGGCCGTGGATTTGTTCCTGAAGGGCGAAATAGCTTTTACGGATATAGCTGCGTTGATTGAGGATACTTTGAGCGCGTGGGACTCTCCTGAACCTCAAACCCTTGATGACGCTATTGAAGTTGTGAGGCTTGCAAAAATTAAAGCGTTAGAGCGAAAGAACACTCTTGGCCCAAAATTCAGCGGCGTTGATATTTCCCATTAAGTCCTTAGCCTTGAGTAAGCTCTCGTTAATTTCTTTTCTGCGTTTCGGATCGTTAATATAATTATCAAGTTCATTCACAATATTTTCAGGTGTTGCCTTGTCGCATAACAGCTCAGGGTAAACTTGTTTGTCCGTCAACATATTGGGAATGGAAATATTTTTTGTGTGAACCAAATTTTTCAGTATTATGTAATTCAATCGCCTCATGTTATAAATTACAACCATATAACGCTCAAGCAGCATAGCCTCCACGGCAACTGTCCCGGAAACTCCAGCGACTGCCAATGAGCCTAGCATTAGTTCGCGTCCTTCACCTTCCCAATATTCAAAGCCACAAGCACAGACTCGAGTTCGTAATTCGTCGGCTAGATTCTTCGTGAGCCCTGGAGCTATTGAAAACACCGGCACAAAATTTTTCTCACGCAATAATTTCGCAGTCCCAAGCAATATATCAAGGTGATAATCAATGTCGTAACGTCTACTTCCAGGCATTAGTGCTATAACTCTTTCAAGGCCGTAAAGTTTTGAAAACTTGCTGGAGATTCTTACCTTGGCCAAGTCGTGAACTAACGGGTGGGCCTTCCACAATGAATTAACGCCCCTATCGCGCAAAAATTTATGTTCAAACGAGAATAAAGGCAGGCATAAATCAAAATCGCGCTTGAGATTCTTGACACGGCCAGCTCTCCAAGCCCACACAGTCGGAGGAATCAGGCAAATAATTTTTCCAGTATAGCCAGCTTTTCGCAATGAACGTGCTAGCAATAAATTGAAGTCCGGGTTATCAATCAAGACTGCGGCCTTGGGTTTTGAAGCTATAATTTCGCGGGTTATGTTCTTCATCAGGCGTAAAAGTCTTGGCAAAGCTGGAATTATTTCCACTATCCCCATGAGCTTTAACTCTTCATAACTCCATTTTGCTACAGCTCCAGCCTTCTCACCTTCAGGGCCCATCATTCCCCAGATTCGTAAGTCCGGCTTGAGCGTCAATAGTTCACGGATTAAATCGCCAGCGTAAATATCCCCGCTAACTTCTCCGCATGATATAAATATCTCGTTCATAATCATATTCCCCATACTGCTATGTCAAATTTTTTCGCGAGCGTAAAGAATTTCTCGGGCTCCATAATCAAAGTTGTACCTGACTCTACTGCCAAACACGTAAGCCCGACCGCGTTCATGTTCTCAAGTGTTTTCGTTCCCACCGTAGGCAAATCGTAACGCATGTCCTGATCCTCTTTCATCATCTTCACAAGCACACCATGTTTCACAAATTCCCCCGCGCGTTTAATCATGTTGTCGGTTCCTTCCATTGCCTCTATAGCCACTACCGCACCATCAGCAACGCAAATAGCTTGTCCGAACGAACAAGGCAAAGTTACACGCAAAATATTAACGGCATAATCAATATCGTGAAATTCTTTTTCTGTGGGTGAACGGTGTGATAAATTTCCCTGTGGAGCAATAAATTCCGGAAGTATCTGCCAGTAAGGAATGACATCAATATTATTTGCCTCAAAAGTTTTAACAACGGAACCAAGCAACGAATGATCGTCGCGCAGACTTTTTCTCAATACAGAACGCGTCAAGTCATCAAACAATAAAGGCAGGCAGTAAATCACCTTTTTCGGAATACGACCCGCCATTATTAGTTTATTTGCGCCCCACGCTTTGAGCTCTCTAAGTCCTCTGCCAAGACTCGGAGTCCTCATGTGAATCAATTTTCCCGCATAAGGTCTCAAAACTTCATAGTCATCACGTAAAGCAAGTATCAGCGTAGATTTTTGTGAAGTTTGCAGTTTTTTTGCAATTTCAACAGGAAGAACGCCTTCACCGGCTATTAATGCTATGCTGTCAGAAAACCCTGTCGCCATTTTTGACTCTTTCTATCAATCATATTTTATCTACCCTCAATGCAAAGTATAACGCTATGAACATGAAAACTATGTTCGGCCCCCAACCTGCTGCAATAGGATTAAGATTGCCAGACTCGCCCAAGGCTCTACATAATGACATAACGACGTAATACGCAAATACGAACACTATGCTTATACCGAAGCCAACGCCTCCGCCTGAACGTCCACGTCGTGAAGCTCCGAAGCCTGCCCCTAACACAGCCATGATCACGCAAGCCCAAGGCACAGCAAGTTTCAAATGGAACATTACCCACAATTTCGATAAGTCAGTCCCGGACATTTCAGCCTGTTTTATGTATATCCATAATTCATGTGCGCTCATGTTTGAAGGTTTACGTGTGCTTCTTTGCAACTGTTGAGGCGACATTCTCAAGGCTAATCGTTGACGCTCGAAACGTAATAACAAACGTACTTCTCCGTCGTTGTTCACGGTGTACATTCTGCCGTCCTCGATCCACCATTGTTGGTTCTGCCATATGCCGCGCTTTGCATTAAGAGTTGTAGATAATTGCCCATTGCTGTCAAACTCGTGCATCATTATTCCGCTCATGACTCCGTTAGTGGTGTCAAGTTCATCAACGTAAAGCACTCGTCTTAACTTTCCGTTCTCCTCGTCTCGTAAGAAAACTTTCTCCTGAATCACTGCGGCTTGATTCTTGTAAACCTCGTAACGCATAAGATTATCCGCAGCTATCGAAGCAAACGGGACAAAACTTTCATTGAGGCCAAGGCCGATTAACGCAACAAAAGTTGACGCTATTACTATGGGACGCAAGATTCTAGTAAAAGGTATGCCAAGAGATTTCAGAGCTATTAACTCACTCCCGCCATTAAGCGTTGACATTCCCAACAAGCTGGCTAAAAGCGAACTCATTGGGATCGTCATTACCGCAACTTCAGGAAGCCTGTACAAAAATAATCTGGCAACAACATTGAAGGCTATTCCCTGTTCGATAATTAATTTCGCTGCTTGAAACAATAAATCGCCGGCCACGAATATAAGCACAAAAATTAATATCCCGAACAAAAACGGCCCAACACAGGCTCCCAATATTAATTTATTCAGTAGGCTTCGTCTCATGTTGTGTTAATCTTGTGAAAGTGCAGTCGCTGAATATTTCTTGGTCATTGCGTGAGTCATTCGATCAACAAGCTCTTGAGCATTGGGCAAATTATTGCCTCCCTCAAAACATTCGTAGACGTTCAAAACTGTAACGTGCAAAAATTCTTCAAACGTCGGGCACAATGCGTTCACTATTGCCATCAATCTTTCTGCTACACTGTCAACCATTTGGTAAGGGCATTCACTCAACACCACAAGCAATTGCGACTCGCCTGTCTGAATAGCTGTATCAGATTGTCTTAAGTCCTTAATGACTCTTGCACAATAAGCTCTAAATGGCCTGATGTACTTCTCCATGTCGTCAGTGGGCAGTAATTGTGGGAAAACTATACGAATCATTATCGCGCTTACGGGGTGGTTGTAGCGTCCTGCTCTGTATAACTCGTCAGAGATTCTGGTAAGGCCATAGCGATACGAATGAAGCTGTGTATCAGAGTCAAAGAACTCAACTTGGCCGCCGCCTCCATTGCCAATTTCTTCAGTACTCTCTTCAGCTGTTGGAAGTCCTTTGGGGTTTAACTCAAAGTAGAAGTTTTTCCCGTTGTCATAACCTTTGCGCTTGACGTCCCAGACTTTTTCATTGATCTCTGCTGTCTTTGATACAGGGCTAAACCATTCGCTTACGTTTTTGCCAATAGTATCAATTCGTTCCATACCCAAAATTTTTAGCATGCTCTCAGAAATATTTAGGATTGCTCCGGTATCGTCAGTTACTATGAAGTTCAATGGGATTTGCTTGACGTCGTTTTCTGTTTCTACTGGAACAACCTTGTTGCGTTCTGCTTCAGCCTGGTTATAAGAGACGACCAAAGCTGCCGAACCACACACAGCTATAACTACTCCTAGCCACTGGAACATTTTCGCGCCGTAAACTATCGACATTGGGCACAATATAATTCCCTGCGCAAGAGCCTGGAGAGGGATTAACCCTATGCTGAAACCATTGACTATGAAGAGACCATATAGCACGCTTAGGATTATAAACAGCAGCCACACGAGCCCCCATATAGCCAAATCAACTTCGCCGACAATACTTCCCTCCCCCATAGCACGAGCCACCATGATAGTGCCAATAGCTATGACTGGAGGAATGGTTATCCACTTCAAAAAATTATTCTGTCCCATTGTGATTTATCTGTACAGCAATTCTTCGCCAGAAGGATAGCTCAAAGTGTAGTCAACGATTATCGGCACAGTAGCACCAGCAGGCACCGTAATTTCCCAAGTTAGCCTATTCTCTTTGTCGCGTTCAGTCTCTTTAGGCTCAATGCGTTTTATGTCAAGTTTGATTTTCTCATCGGTCGGAATGGGCAGACGATCCCTAACAGTTATGACTCTCTCGTCGCTTGTCCCGTTTGTGATCTCAAGTTTATAGCCACTCGTGAACACTCCGCTGAACCATGATACGCCCGTTTTCTCAACCAAGGCTTCCTTCTTGACAGTGATAGCATCAGCGTAACCGAACGGAATATTTCTCTGGCTTTCATATTCACCGAGCATAATTTTCCCTGAAGTATAGCCATCAACTCTAAGCTCTGCCTCTCCGGGAATAAGCGTCTTGTTTCCCTCGTCCATGCTAGCGACGATCCAAGCGTCATTTCTCTGTTCAGGAATAAGAGTAATTATTGGCTTGCTCTTGAGATATAGGGCATCAATGTCGGCGTTGATTTCTTTTTCGATTCCATCCCCTGTAATTTTCCCTTCAAGTTCGATAGTTCTGTCTGATATTGTCTCTGTTATCACTGGAGCTTTACGAGCTCTCATTGGTTTCTCGTAGTCCAAAGCTTCTTCATCAGCTTCCTCTGCCCTATTACTTAGCGCAAAAAACCTCGTTTCGTTCCTTTGAGCAGACTTTGCGAGCATCTTATTAGTACGCGTTACGCTCATATTTCCAACGCTGCCTACTTTTTCTTCCTTGGGTTTGATGGCAACTCTTAATGGGGTAAGGTTTGGTGTAGTTATGCGTTCGTCGGGAGTCTTCGTGTGGAAAATCATATCGCCTTCAAAATCAAGTCCGGTTTTCTGTGAAGCTTTGACGTATAGTGTTACGAAAACGTCGCCTGTGTTGCTGTTGAGATTGAGAATATATTTGGGGCCCCATAAAGCTGAACTAGTGAACGCCGTAAACTCCACCGTATCTGTAGCTTTTCCAGTGATGACTATATACCTTTCATCACCATTTGGTCTTCGTGAGTTAAATTCGCGTCTCATAACTTTAAGTTCTTCTTGTTTGTCCGTTATGCTATTCGCGATCAGGTTTATTTCCCTGTCTGTTTCGAGTCTAAGCTCTTGAGCGTTCTTAATATATTCCAGCAGTTCGCTCGGCTTTGATTTCTCTGGTTCAAAATCCTTCAGGTAAGTCAAACTCTGTTCAAAGGCAGAACGTTTAGCTGTTAGTTCTTTGATCTCGTTGTCAGTCTCTTCAATCGACTCTTTTAGACTGAACATGCTTTCAGGTATCCAACGAGTACGGTAATAACTCACAATGTTAATATCTCCTTCGAGATCTTCAGGGTGTAACATTCTGATAGATTCTTCGTCAAATGCTCCTGGAATAACGGCCCTAAAATTTCCCTCGTCGTCTTCTGGCTCAACGTTGAACGTGAACTTCGCACCACTTGGATAAAAATCAATGGCTGTAATCTTGCTGTCCTTGAAATTCACGGGGGCTTCCTCTAAGGCTTCGGAAAAACCTACAATTCCCGGACAAGTTGCGATGAAAATTGCTGATAGTAAAGTTAAAGCTTTAAGCACGAAAAATTTGCTCCTTTCGATAATATACGACACCGCGTAAATGGACTAATGTGTCAGCTTAAAATTTCCCATAATTATAGTGTATCTAGTGTATAATTCAGAAATGTTTTGTGCCCACCCTTGGAATTTGGCGTGAGAAATTTTGAATGATTGTATAGTAAAAAGTTGTTGAGGGTGTAAAATTGTTGCGAAAAAAAATTTGTAAGGGGAGAAAATTTTATGACCGGGGCTTCTCAGGAGGAGTGGCAATGAATATCCGGCTTTCCTACGATCACATCATTAATAGAGAGAATCATGTTAAGAATGAATAACGACGGAGCGAAAAAATTAATTTATCTGACCGGGAGGCCTATTTGATTATGGAGCGTCTGCTAATAGATTTTTCACAAGTATATGGACAGCACGGGACACACGAGCTAACGAGAAGTGTGTATAACACTCATACAACACCCCCGCTAGAATTAGATACAGAAAACGAAACTCCGAAATTATCATTTCAAGACATGCTTTCGGATTCACTCAAGAACGTCAACACACTTCAGCTTGATGCGGAGAAAAAAGTTAGAGATATGGCCATAGGGGACGTTGACGACATTTCTGAAGTGGTTCTTGCCTCATCAAGAGCCGACACAGCATTAAGACTCGTAATGGAAGTTCGTAATAAATTCCTTGATGCTTATCAGGCCTTGTCACGAATAACCGGCTAAATGTAAATAATCATGGATAGTATTAGACGCTGGTTAGCCTCATTCTTAAATTTCTGGGCTGCATTAAAACTCTGGCAGAGAGCGTCAATTATTCTTGCAGTGTTAGTTGTTCTCGGAGGACTTGGGGCTATGATCTTCATGACTGGCAACACGAATTACGAGCCCTTATACGCAGGACTTGAAGTTGAGGATCAGGCAGCCATAGTTGATTACCTGAAAGAGAACAATTTGCCGTACAGGTTAGACCCTAAGGCGAGCGCGATATTAATGCCTGGTAATGCCGTTTACGAAACTCGTTTAACGTTGGCTCAAATGGGACTTCCCAAAGGTGGCACGACAGGTTTCGAGATATTCGACGACTCTAAAATGGGCATGAGCGAATTTCAGCAGCGTATAGCTTATATGAGAGCTATCGAAGGAGAGTTAGCACGCACAATTTCGCAAATGACACAGATAGAGAACGCTCGCGTAAGTGTCGTAATTCCGGAGCAGAGATTATTTTTGGAGCAGCAGAAACCTTCTACAGCTTCAGTTTTGTTGCGTTTGCGTCAAGGCGCAACTATCGGCCCTACACAGGTTAAATCAATAATTCACTTGGTCGCACATAGCGTTGACGGCCTCGAACCTGACTCTGTTACTGTCGTTGATACTAACGGGCGAATTTTGTCTGACATGGTCGGGGACTCAATGATTATGTACAACCCTGATGGCTCAAATTCTGTTACGTCGGTGCAGCGTGAGTTAGAGCGACAACATGAACATGAACTTGAGAAAAAAGTTAAGGCCATGCTTGAACAAGTTTTTGGTCCGGGGACAGCCGTTGTAAGAGTGAGAGTCGATTTAGACTTTGATAAGCGCACAAGCAGTTACGTTGAGTACACTCCCAACCCTGAAACAGGCACAGGAGTCCCGCGAAGCAATGAACGTCAGGAAGAAAGCTACACTGGCCAAGGTAACCCGGTCAATGGCAATCCAGGGACTACAACAAATATTCCAGGTTATGCGATAAATACCAACACCGTAGAAAGCGAGTACAACAGATCTAACGCGACTACAAATTACGAAATCAGCACACGTAAAGGCGACCAAATCGTAACACCAGGAGGAGTCCGCAGGTTGTCAGCGTCAGTCTTGATTGATGACAAATACAACGAGATTACCGAAGAAAGACTCGACGCTTTGCAGGAAGTAATTTCTTCAGCTATTGGTTTCAATCGTGATCGTGGAGATACTTTAGTTGTTCGTGCTATGAGATTCTCGACGGCTTTTGCTGATGCTATGGCGGATCAAATGCGACAAGATAGACTGTTGCGAATCACTTACGGATCTATAGCGGCGGTTCTGGTTTTGTTGATTTTGGGAATAGCTTTCTTTGTGTGGTTAAGAATGAAACGTGCAAGACTTGCTGTCCAGGAAATTGAAGCTGAAGGGAAGAAAGTACCTACGATTCAGGAAATGCTTACTTCGCCGGATTTACTTGCGTTCCAGGGTGAAATGGCTGTGCTTGAGGAACAGTTGAAGGCTTATGCTAAGAGTCACCCAGATGAAATTGCTACGCTTGTCAACGAATGGCTTTCAATGGATAGTTAAGCAAAGGAGGAGTAACACATGCCACCTAAAAACGATAAAGGTAACGGGGAGAAAGGACTATCAGGCCGTGAGAAAGTTGCGGTCTTGATGGTTTCGCTTGGGAGTGATATAGCCCCCGAGGTATACAAGAAACTTGATGACCCTACTATAGAATTAATCACGCTTGAGATAGCAAATTTAAGAAAGGTAACGCCCGATGTAAAGCTCACTGTTCTGAAAGAAGCACAGGAAATTCTAATGGCACGTGAGTTTATGGCGCGTGGAGGTGTTGAATATGCAAGAGACGTACTCGAAAAAGCTCTTGGCCCGGAGAGAGCTCAAAGTTTGCTTGCCAGAATCACAGCAAGTTTACAGGTCAAGCCATTCGATTTCATGAGACATACAGACGCAGCCCAGATACTTGGCTTTATCCAGAACGAACACCCGCAGACTATAGCTTTAATTCTCTCGTATCTTGAACCGCAGCAGGCCGCAATGATTCTTAGTGGCTTAAACCCGATCTTACAGGCCGACGTCACAAAACGTATTGCCAACATGGATAGAATCACTCCGGAAGTTTTGAGGGAGGTTGAACGAGTGTTAGAGCGTAAATTGAGCAGCGTAATGGGCCAAGATTTCTCTGTTGCTGGTGGAATTGATGCAGTAGTCGCCATAGTGAACAGCACTGACAGAGCCACAGAACGTAACATCATGGAATACTTGGAAGAGAACGATCCCGAACTCGCTGAAGAGATCAAGAAACGTCTATTCGTGTTTGAAGACTCAATGCGTCTTGATGATAGATCGTTACAACGAGTGTTGCGTGAAGTTGATATGAAAGAGCTTAGCTTGGCACTCAAAGGTGCTACAGAAGACCTCAAGACCAAATACCTTAAGAATATGTCGAAACGTGCGGCCGAAATGTTGCAAGAAGATATGGACTTCATGGGACCTGTACGAGTTAAAGACGTTGAAGAGGCACAGCAGAAAGTTGTCAATATCATTCGTGGCTTAGAGGAACAAGGCGAGATAGTTATTGCTTCAGGTGGAGGGGACGATATGATTGTCTAGCCTTGCTCATCAACGTGTATTGCGGACGGTCAGACTTTTACCCCAAGCCGTTAAGATAGGTATCCTCGAAAGTGAGATTAAGCAAGAAGGTATAAGACCTCCTGAGCAGAAGTCTAGCGTGCCCGAGAAAACCTCCTTGAAAACTCCTACACAGCCACAAAAAGTTCAGGTGAAAATCCCAGAGCACACTGCAAAAGAGCTTGAGGAATTATCAGCACAAATAAAAGCCTTGACCAACAGTCTTAGCAATGCCGAAGTGAGTAACGCTGAATTATCTGAAGCGAAAAAGAAACTTGAAAGCGAAATAGGCGGAATAAAATCAGACTACGAAAAACGCAGAAAGACTCTTGAATCTGAAGCACAGGCAAACGCAAAGAAGATAGCCGACAAAGCACGACAACAAGCTTTCACTGAAGGACAGATTAAGGGGTACGAGGAAGGACTCAAGAAAGCACGTCAAGAAGTTGAGCAAGAATACTTTGAGAAATTTTCAGAGCTTGCAGGCGTAATCGAAGGCGTCGGTAAAAAACTTGACGGAAGCTTTAATGAGTTAGTGAGACTTCATCAGCCTAGAATGATTCGTCTATGGTCGGAAATGCTTAAGCGAATGTTGCACAGGCAAGTTGAATTAAACCCTGACACTATAGACACGGTCTTATCGGAAATACTTTCAAGACTCAGCGACAAGAATCAAATTCTGATTTACGTATCGCCGGACGACCAGAAGCATTTAGAGGGCGAACTAGACACGAAATTTCAGGAGGCTTTGCGCGGGGCTAAACGTGTTGAAGTGAAATCAGATCCAAACGTTGAGAACGGAAGCTGCATTGTAGAAACAGGATTAGGAGTTTACGACGCACGTTGGAAGACTCAAATTGGGCAAATAGAATCCGTTGTTGATGAAATTTTCCAGCAAGTAGCGAAGGAAGACAAGTAAATTATGAGCGTTTCAGATATAGAAATTGATGCTGATTTATTCCAGTTATTCTCCGTAGATTTATTACAGAAGCCATTAATCAAGATCAACGGCCGTATAGTTCAAGTTGTAGGTTTAGTAGCAGAGTCTCAAGGCCCTGATGTCAGAGTCGGGGATTTGTGCCATATATGCTTTCGTGATGGCTCACATGAACTTGACGCTGAAGTCGTAGGATTTCGAGACGACAGAGTGCTTTTAATGCCGCTTGGAGCACTGCAAGAAGTTGGCCCGGGTTGTGATGTTGTTTCGACTAATAGGCCGCTTGAAGTGCCTGTGGGTGAAGCGTTGTTGGGGAGAGTCCTTGACGGTTTGGGCAATCCGATTGACGATAAAGGCCCGATAGCTGCGAGTGATTTTTACCCGTTGTATGCAACTCCTCCGCACCCGTTGAAGCGTAAAATGGTCGATACTCCTTTGTCTGTGGGCGTGAGAGTCATTGATGGAATGTTGACGCTTGGAAAGGGACAACGTATAGGAATATTCGCAGGCTCTGGCGTAGGAAAAAGTACGCTTATGGGAATGATGGCGCGTTACACAACTGCTGATGTAAACGTGATTTCATTGGTCGGTGAACGTGGTCGTGAGGTGCGTGAATTTATTGAACGTGATTTAGGGCCTGAAGGCTTAAAGCGTTCTGTTCTCGTGATAGCAACTTCGGATCAACCGGCGTTAATTCGTCTTAAATCAGCGATGACAGCCACTGCCATAGCAGAATATTTCAGGGATCAGGGCAAAGACGTTTTGTTGATGATGGATACAGTTACGCGTGTTGCTCGTGCTCAACGTGAAATAGGTCTAGCAATCGGTGAACCTCCGGCGACTCGTGGCTACACCCCTTCAGTATTCGAAATGCTGCCAAGATTGTTGGAACGTGCAGGAGCTGGCGAGGTAGGAAGCATAACAGGGATTTACACGGTGTTAGTTGACGGTGATGACATGAATGAACCAGTAGCTGATACCGTACGAGGAATTTTAGACGGCCATATAGTATTATCGCGAAAGATAGCTGCACGAAATTTTTATCCTGCTGTTAGTGTATTAGATAGCGTAAGTCGTGTAATGCCTGCTCTAGTTTCCCGTGAACACCTTAACGCGGCTGGACGTGTTCGTGATCTACTTGCAACATATGCGGAGTCGGAGGACTTGATTAACATCGGTGCTTATAAATCTGGCTCAAACATGCGTGTAGATTGGGCATTAGCCAACATGGAGAACGTGAGAAGCTTTTTGTCGCAGAGAGTTGAAGATCCAACGACATTTGACGAGACCGACAAGAGATTACTTGAATTAGCCCCTTATCCTAGTCAAAGTCAACAATAACATAGAGAAAAATGCAGCAGCGCATAGCAAAATTCAACCGTATACTCAAGATTCGTGAGGATAGTCGCAGAAACGAGCAGGCAATTCTGGCTTCAGAACGCAGTGAAGAACGTGCCGTCATGGATCACATCAAACAGCTTGAAGGCGAAAAAGCACAGGCCATTCACGATTTCAGCCATTCCGGAACAAAAACAATTTCAGCAACGGATTTATGGTTTCAACGACAATTTATAGACGCAATTAACACAGATATTCACAAAGGACATGACTCACTGAATGAAGTACGTAATAGAATCATAGGCACGGAAGCAAGATTAGTTGAACGTCACAAAGACGTCAGGATCATGGAGACTTACATAGATCATCTTAAAGAGGCAAATTTTCAGGAAGAATTAAATATAGAACAAAACGAATTAGACGACGTAGCCACAATGCAATTTTCAAGACGAGGAGCGTATTAAATCATGGGACCAAATTTTAACAACATTAGTAGAGTTTTATCACGAATAGACGAAATTAATAGACAGTTTCACACTTTTCAACCACCAGAAACTAACACGCACAAAAGCAAATTTATAGACGTTATGAACGACGTACAGAGAGCTCGGACGAAAACTAAATCAAATATTTCAGGCAAAACGAGTTATCCGGAACTTGAAGACGTAATTAACGAATGTGCAGAGAAATATAACATCGACAACGAGTTAATCCGCGCTATGATTCAAGTTGAATCGGGCTGGCATACCGACGCAGTATCCAACAAAGGCGCACAAGGTCTCATGCAGTTAATGCCACGTACCGCAGCTATGTTGGGAGTTGATGACCCGTTTGACCCAGTCCAGAACATTGAAGGCGGCGTAAGATACATTTCTGATTTAACCGATAAATATCGCGGAGACATTGAGAAAGCTTTAGCAGCATACAACGCAGGGCCAGCACGAGTTGATTCGGGAAATATTCCTGACGTATCAAAGCGTTACGTGAAAAATATCATGGCTATATATCGCAAGTTAAGGGAGGTCGGCTAGAATGGCAGAGGAAAGACCACAGGACGCAGCACCATCAGAGCCTATTGTACGCAAAAAGAAGAAAAAGAAGAAACTTGGGAAGATGACGTTTTTTTTCTGGATGATTCTTTTGGCATTGGGCACTGCTACGGGAATGCACTTGAGCGGCATTTGGGACGGCCGGCCAATATTTTGGACAATTATTCCTAAAATTCCTTATTTCGGTCCGCAATTATCAGAATTTTTCCAGGTCCCGGAGTTTTATGCCCTTAGCGTCGGTGAACGTAGAGCGGTTGAGCTTGAACAGTGGCAAAGAAGACTTGATGCTCGTGAACGTGCAATTGAAAGCAGTGATGTTGAGCGTATGACAGTCTACGAGAACAGAGAATTAGCCTTAATGGATTTATCCAGAGATATTGCGAGAAGGCAACGTAGATTGAGAACTGAAACGGAACAAACAGCTGCACAAAATAATTCAGGACCGACTGAAACGGAGCAGGAATTAATGAATCAGGTAGCACGAACTTATCAAGATATGTCAGCACGTAACGCCGCCGCAATAGTTGAACAATTAAGAGACGCTTTTGCCGTTGAATTACTGATGAAACTTCCCAATGATGCACGCGCTTCAATCATGGGGAAACTTAGACCGGCCAAGGCTGCAAGAATAACTGAATTAATGTCTCGTCCACAACGATAATAAGAGATAAGGAGGCGTTAATTTATGTCAACAGAAATTTTTGCATTCATTCAAGCCCAAGTTAATACACAGGTTCAACCCGCGATAAATTCTAAAGGCGCGGAAAATTCTGACGTACAGCCAGGACTCTTTGATAGCCTAATAACTGAATTAACTGAAAACAGCGTAGAACAAATAGGTGAGTTGGAAACAGTCTTACCCGAATTTATAGAACAGTCGGCCGAGCCTGCTCCCCAAGTATTGACGTTTAATAGCAAGGGTTCGTTCAATATGTCAGTGATAGATTTATTAGCTGACGTTAAAGTCAACGTTGAGGAAACTCCAGGGGCTCTGCCAGAAGATTTAGGCACAGAGCTGAAGAACTTATTCACCACCATAAAATCCTCGTTCGATGAAAATCCGATTGAGCAAGCTGAAATTTTTGGCACGGAAAATATTGACGATATAAACCAGGTTATTTCGCAACTGCTTAGCGATAATAATGATGAAGCTATTAACGATATACTCGCAACTCTTCCGGAAGAAACTCAACAAGAAATTCAAAGCTTGATTAACGAGATCAAAGACTCCCTAGAGAATGCTAATCCAGACGTTCAGGAGCCGTTAATGACTCTTGTATCGACTCTAGCAAAACACGACGTAATAAAACCTGCTGATGATAAAAATATTGCTCTTGATTCAGATTCACAAACTGACGATAACGACGACGAACAAGAAATTTCCGATACTGACGTGAACGTTAATGTCGCCGCGGCTTCTGTTACTCCTGTATACACTCCCGAAATTAATAATTCACAGCCTGAACTCGTTAAGAATGGTAACGCCGAAAATTCACAGCAAGTGATTCAGCCTCAATATGCTACAAAAAATGTTCAACGCGAAGTCAAGGCCAAGACTGATAACAATGTTGCTTTGGAGCCTGAAAACGACGAAGCCGAGAACGTTAAGCCCGAGTCAAATTTCAGGGAAGTATTCGAGTCGCGCAACAGAGAACACGAAAATCAAGGCCAGCAAAACTTTGACGACTCTCAACACGATAACGAGAACCAGGGGCAAGAATTTTTCTCACGCGATAGAAACTCATCACGCACACGAAATAGCAACGACCGAAGAGTTACAACGGCTAACAATGATACTTCACGAATAACTAGCACAACTTCCCACAGGACTGACTCACGCAATGATTTCTCAAGTTTCTTTGAGGGAGTGTTGAATAATCGCCGCAGCGTCTCGCAAACCTCACCTTCACCGTTAAATCTTAGAACCAACATAAATTTCACACAGAGCGAAACTTTACGTGATGGGCTTGTCAATGTCGTTAGGTTCATAAGGGCTGATGGAGTTCGAAAAGCTAGCGTTGTGATCGATCCTCCGGCTTTGGGTAGAATCTCTGTAGAACTGACTTCAGGGACTTCGGGCATGGAAGCTTCAATTAAAGTGGCAAGTGAGCAAATCCGACAATTAATTCAAGACCAAATATCCCAACTTCGCATGAATTTATCTCAACAGGGTGTGCAGGTTGCAGAATTTACAGTTGACGTTCAGCAGGATAACCAACAGAGCGGACAACATTCTCAAGATGATAATCAGAATCAAAGGCGCACGGCAATTTTAGGCGGGGTTGAGGACGAGGACACAGAAGAATTTAGAGTAGACCTAGAAGACGGATTATTATATTGGGTAGCATAACAGGAGAGATAAAAACATGCCAGTAACAAGCACGAATAATTATACAGATTTAGCAAATCTCAGCGTAACAAACACACAAAGCACTTCCACAGCAACAGCCGTAACGAATGCAGCAAACGATACACTTGGTAAGGACGCGTTCTTGAAGTTGTTGATAGCCGAGTTATCGAATCAAGACCCATTGAACCCAATGGAAGATCGCGAATTTGTTTCACAGATGGCCACGTTCTCACAGCTCGAACAAATGCAGAACATGAACAAGACCCTTGACTCAATGGCCGAGGCTAATAAGTTCTCCGCAGTAAGCTATATTGGTAAGGCAGTGGCTTTCACTACGACGGAAGGCGAAGGCGACGACGCTGTATCTTCACAGAAAGTTGCAATAGTCAATCACGTCTGGTTTGATCCGAATAATAAAGTGATACTAGACACAACAGAAGGCGAAGTTGCACTTGAGGACGTTGAAGGAGTTTCATCAATAAGTTAAGGTAATAAAATTGCTCTCACGGACGAGATTATGGCAAAAAGGCAGGATAGCAGGAAGGACGCCCGCCGAAAAAATATATTACGAGAAAGGAATTTATAGAACATGTTAAGATCTTTAATGACAGCAGTAACGGGTGTTCGCGCTCACCAAACCATGCTCGACGTAACGGGCAACAACATAGCCAACGCAAACACTACAGGCTTTAAGAAAGACAACACGATCTTTGCTGACCTAATGTATCAGGCCAACAAGTACGCTTCAGGAGCTGGAGATACACTCGGAGGAATCAACCCTGCACAAGTTGGACTTGGTGTAAGCGTTTCAGCAATTGAGACGATTTTCACGCAGGGTGCAGGCTCATACACTGGCAACGCCGCCGATATGATGATTCAGGATAAAGGCTTCTTTGTGTATTCAGACGGAAATCAACAGCTTTACTCACGTTCGGGGGCACTCACTCTTGACAGTAACAGCGACATGGTTATGTCGGGCCAAGGCTACAAGCTTCAAGGCTACAAAATGGAAGAGACGCCCCTTGATGGTTATCAACAGGCCGCAGAACTTTCAACCGTAAATATTCCCTTGGGTCAGAAAATTGACGCTAAAGCCACAACGCGCGTAGATTATCAATGTAACTTGGACAGCAGAAGCAGTGCTTATTTGCCTTATGGTTTTGCGGATTTGCCGTATAACGTAGTAGCAGGTTGGAATGGAAATAGCAGCGGCACAGCAAGAATCACAATGGACGGCACTGAATACGACATGAGCTTCAGGACCGTCGGAGTGCGGGGGGACGCGACGTACGATGGCGCAGGGATAGGTATAAACTATCTTAATATTGAGATTGCAAACAGCGGTGCAACAACTACAGTTGGCTTTGACATCATAGACATCGATTCAGATACAGGACTGCCTGTTTTGAATTACCCACGAATCGACACAACCGGCGAAGAAACTGCATTGAGCATGAATCCGGGTACTAACGGCTTTGTTGGCTGGCTGAACGGTAGCACATTTATAGATCGGGACGCGGCAGAAGATATTGCGGTCGGAACAGACACAAGCGGCTATATTCCCGTTTATGAATTTCCCGGAAAGACTCCACCCCAGTATTTTGCAGTACAGTATGACGACTCAACAGGCGCAATGAAAATCCGCAGCGTAGACTTCGAGCCTGCTGACACTACAACAGGAATTCTTGACACTGATGCAACGGACATTACGACCACGTCAGTATTATTCACTTACAACATAAAAGACAACATGAACTATACAAACTTCAAGTTAAGTGGCTCTCCGACACTGCCTGACGATGCCCCGACAGACGCAATGGAAAGGGGGCAGGTTTCGTATAGTTTTGTCGCTGAATTTGATGAAAGCGTGACCGTTGGAGACAATGATAGTTCAAGCCTCGCAAAAACACAGTCAACGTTGAAGTTATGGTATTACGGATACAGCAACGCGGATTTAGCTGACGGTGATGACGCTGTGAAGACTATGCACAGACTTGACGCTACTGTTTACTTTAATGCCGACGGATCATTTGATTCTGTTGAATGGAATTCTTCAGACGATGACGCTCCTGCAGGTTATCATATAGGTGACTGGACGGACGAAGACGACATGACACACGGGCCGAACTTCCAAATCGCTGTGGGAACATCGAGTGCTGCAAGTTCAACTAAGGATACTCTAAATTTCAAACAGGCTACGGACATCAACAACCCTGGCAATTTATCTGACGACGGACTATGGCGTACGGCAGGGACGACTTATCAGGGTGGCTATCACGCAACAAAGATGACTATTTACGACGATAACGGCAAAACACACACGCTCGAAGTGACGTTCAAGAAGATAACGGAGAACCGCTGGCGTTGGGAGGCATTCCTAGTTGAACAGGACGAGTCTGGAAATGACATGCTTGTGAATATAGTTCCGGATCCAAGATCAGGCGAAATTGAATTTGACGGTTCGGGACGTATCAGCAATGTTATAGCAGATAGCTCTAACGCTCAAAGACGAGGCGACGGCAATGACAGATACCCGAACGCAGAAGTAGAACTTACAATCCCGTTCAGCCTTAATGGTCAGCCTAACAGCGTCGTAACGTTGAACTTTGGCGGCGGAGTCGGAAGTGGCGGAAGTGCTCTTGAGGGCGTTACACAGTTTGCTTCAGAGACAACAACAAAACCGGTTTATCAAGACGGTTATACGATGGGCATTCTCAAGAATTACTCCGTGGCAATTAACGGAACGATAACAGGCTCTTATGACAATGGCGTGAACATTCCGCTTTATCGTGTGGCACTTGCAACCTTTGCTAACGAACAGGGCCTTGAGAAAGTCGGAAACACTATGTTCCAGGCTACAGTGAACTCCGGCAACGCTAATATTGACGGCGCGAACTCAAACGGTAAAGGCAAAATAATGTCGCAATACGTCGAAATGTCTAACGTTGACTTAACGGAGGAATTTACACACCTGATAATCGCACAAAGAGGTTTCCAGGCAAACGCACGTACAGTTACAGTAAGTGATCAAATTCTTGAAGAAGTCGTGAACTTGAAGAGATAGAGTTAATGAAATTTGATGCCTCCTCGATTAAGCGGGGAGGTTTTTTTGTGCCTCAAGCCAGCTTTCCAGAATCAACACTGCCGCCAATTTATCCACAGTCTTACGTCGATTCTTGCGTGATACATTTCCTTCGATTAAGGCCCGTTGCGCTATCACGGTCGTAAATCTTTCGTCCCAAGTCGTAAAAGTTTGCTCGGGGTATAACGCTCGTAAACGCTCAATCAACGCTAAAATTCTCTCGCCAGCTTCGCTCTTCTTTCCGTCAGTCCTAACAGGTAAGCCAACAACAACTAACGCCGGTTGATATTTCTTAATAGCTGCGTCAAAATCTTTGAGCCATTCATCGTCTTCAGCTTTCCACACTCCTAACCCTTGCGCAATTATTCGTGAGGGATCTGAGATAGCCGCGCCGATTCTTACTGTGCCAATGTCAAGAGCTAAGACGCGTCCAGAATTATTGAATGAGGTCATTTGCTTTAAGGTAAGTGATAAACTCGTGAAGGATTCTTGCGTTACGTTGAACAATGTCAGCTTCCGTGAAGTCAGTGCGAGTCTTGGCCAAGTCTCGTAACTCTTTTATGCGTGTGCCGTCTTTGTATTGACCTCGTGAAATTCCTTCGCCCGTGTAATATTTCGTCTTATCTATGAATCTGTAGTCAGATGCGCGAATGTTTATGCCTTTCTCTAATAATGCTTTATTGCCCAAAGATTCGAGATTTCGTGGATCAGTGAGGCTGTGTTCATTCTCGTAACGATTGCGGGCGTAAATGTGTTCAATCTCAAACGGCTGATTAAGCGAGAGTAATTCTTGCGCGTCATCGTTGAAGGCCCACCATGTTAATAGCGATTTCGTGATGCCACGTCGATTTGTGAAGGCGAAATTGTTGAAGGCGTTAGAGATTCTCATAGTGTCAAACTTGTAATCCTTAAATTCAACTTTATCATGCTTGACGATATTAATCATTTCGGGATACACAGGAGTACGCAGAGCGTTGACACCAGGATTAATCAAAGCGTATGCCCATATGAAAGCGGTTATCTTGTTCAGAAAATCATAGAATGCTTCTTCGTCAAAGTTTTCACGATTAGCAAGATAATACACAGACACAATATATTCCCACATTCCATTAGGTGCATAATTCAACACGAACAATCTTTTAAGCACGCGCTCCGAAAATCGCTCGTAATTCTGATTCAAAACGTCGTCCCAAAAATTCGTGAGGTCAATAATATTCTCAAATGTTTCATCATTTCTCAAGAGCTTGTAAGAATCGCGCTCGTAAAATTTTCGTAATGCTTCAGTTGTTGTTGAGCTGATACCCTGCTTAGCCCGTTCGTAATACATGTATTTAGTGAAAGCCTCGTCCATGGGCGTGCCTATTACAGGGTGATAAATCTTTGCGCATAACTCTTCAAGCTGCTTCCAACGTGAGATAAATTTATCTTTGCGGCCGGAGTTATTGTAATGTTTATAAAGTTGGGACTTGAATATATCGGAGTCAGATAAAGGCTTGCCACGGTCGTTGAGGGTTGAGAAGATTCGCATTGCCGAGTCCGAAGAGCTGGCTTCAATGTCAAGGATTATGCAATTTTTGAGGATTCGTGTAGAGAAATGGGCAAGATAGCCATCAAATTTTTGTAGAAAATCGTTAATTTTATCCTGAAAGAACCTGTAGTTATTCGCGTATCTGCTTTGTTGATCGTCATTAACTTGGCCGGAGCGTAAAATTTCTCTGAACTCCTGTTTAGTGTCATCGGTGGCTACTTCGGTTTCAAGCTTGCATGTATTCATGTTGGGTGTGTCTGTAATCTCGTCAGTCTCCCAAATACAAGTTCCCACTAATTCTCCCGCCTTGATAGAGCTTTTGTCCTGCATAGTGCTGTATCTTGTGTAAAACGCTCGTAACAATAACATTAACGTCGTGAGTCTCTGCTGCCCGTCAATAATTTCCTGCTGCTTATGTTCGTTCGCAAAAGTTACTATAGGGCCAAGAAAATATTCGTCGTTCTTGCTATCGAATTTATCGCTATCATTGTCAGGGAAGGCAAAGTTAAATAAATCGTCCCAAAGTGTCCGGCATTCTTTCTCTCCCCATTCGTAAGGGCGTTGGTAATCCGGGATCAGAAAATTTGCTTTTTTGTCGCTGAAGAGTTCGAGAACAGTTTTATCCTCTGTCTTGAGTGTTGGCATAGTGATTAATCCTTTCGTTATTCTAAGAGTCCATTTGCTTTCACGTAGGCTATGAACTCACGAAGTATTTTGTCGTTACGTTGTATTATGTCACGTTCTGTGAAATCCGCGAAATTTTTTGCTATGTCTCGTAAATCTTTGATTCGAGTTCCTTGCTTACGTTTACTGAATAATAGTAAGGCTGGCGCTCCTGTATAATATCTGGCCTTATCAACAAAACGCTTATCGGAAGATTTAATGTCTATACTTTTTTCGAGCAATGATCTATTACCTAGCAGTTCGATATTGCGAGGGTCTTTTAATTCATGTTTTAGTGACTTTGAATATATGTACTCTGTTGCAAAACTTTCACTGAATGGAGGTAATGTCTGTTCTTCGTCCTTAAATGCCCACCAAGCCAACATCAACTTAGTAAGAGCTTTCTTGTTCGTAAACTCATAATTCTTGTATGCTCGAACCAAACGTTCTGAATTAAATCTATAATTTTTGAATTCTACTTGTCTTCCTTCTACGATATTGACCATTTCTGCATAAATAGGTGCCCTTAAGTCAGATAAACTTTTACCCATCAGCAAATAGCCCAACAAAAAAGCAATGAGCTTATTCAAGAAGGTAAAGAATGCCTCGTCGTCAAGCATACCGATAGAATCACGATTATACATGTAATATACAGACACGATATACTCCCACATACTGTTGGGTGAAAATTTAAGCACATATAGACGCTTTAAGACTCGTTCGGAGAATTTATATCTATCAGAGTTCGGGCTGAATAAGTCGTACCAAAAATTTGTTAAATCTATTATATTGTCAAATGTTGTATCTCTCTTTAATAATCTATATGCTTCAACCTCATAGAATTTTCGGAGTGCTTCAATAGTTGAGGATTTCTCTTTCATCTTTGCGCGTTCATAGTACATGTATCGAATGAAGGCTTCATCTAGTGATTTGTCTTGATATATTTCAGTGCAACGTTCCTCAAGCTGCTTCCAACGTTCGATAAATTCGTCTTTTCGGCTTGGTGTTTGTTTATCGTAGTACTCATATAACTGTGCTTTGAATATATCCGAGTCAGATAATGGCTTACCACGATCATTTAAAGTAGAGAAAATCTGTAAAGCTGTGTCCTGTTCGTCAGCTTCTATAGGTAATAACATGCAATTGTTCATTATTCGTATTGCCATCAGAGGGAAGTTATATCTTTCTTCAATGTCAAAATAGCTTTGTGATAATTCCTCAATTTGTTTCTGAAAGAATCGATAATTATCAGCATAACGACTTTTCTGTGAAGATATTGCCTGTCCAGTTCTCAATATGTCTCGAAATTCTTGTTTTGCCTCGTCAGTTGCTACTAATGTTTCGATCTTGAATTTATTTATATCAGGTTCTTCTGCTTCATCGGTCTCCCAGATACATTTCTCAATGTTTTTACGAGCTGTCTCGCAATATTTCTCGCTCTTTTCTCCAATATCTGTATATAATGCTCGTAACAATAACAACAGAGTTATAAGTCGTTGGTGTCCGTCAATAACTTCCTGAATTTTGCCATTCTTATCTCGTGGAAACGTTACAATTGGTCCTAAGAAGTATTCATCGTTATCCTTATCGAAGTTATCTCCTTTTGAGAACGCAAAAGAAAATAAATCTTCCCATAATCTTGAGCATTCTCGTTCTTCCCAATCATACTGTCGCTGATATACAGGGATCAGGAAATTTACTTCCCCAAGTAATTTTCTAATGCTTTTCTGTTCAACCGATAAACTTGCCATTAAATCATTCTGCTACGTAAAAAGTGTAATATTATGAGTTAAACACTTCTTCGATTTTTCCTCGTTCTCCCTGTCCTCTTTTGCCGCAGCTACTTGAGTTTGTCCGACAGTCCGGAGGCTTGACTTCCCGACTAGCCATCGGTAGTGATTCGCTTGTTCAGCTATCAAATTTCAGTGTTTATTGTGCTTTGACTTGCACACCCCATCCCTCTAACCCTACGCAGCAGATTTTACCTCCTTTACAAAAATTTTATATCGAGTTTTATACGGATTAGAGTACTATATTACACTATGTCAATATCTAGCTATATCTCCTTAACGCATAATAAAAACTCCCGCCCATATTATAGACGAGAGCTTTATTGATTCACTTTGCTTATTTCGTGATTAACTCGCGGATTTTCGTTAATGCTTCCTCAAGTTTTGAGCCATCACGCCCGCCACCTTGAGCAAGATTCTTACGTCCTCCGCCCTTGCCTCCGAGAATTGAGCAAGCCTCCTTGACTAATAAGCCCGCGTTTACTCCCTTATTCACGGCCTGATCGTCAGCCATTACGACTAACTGGCAGGATTTATCTTCAGTGTTGACCGACGCAAGAATTACTACGTTAGGTTCTGGTCGTGCCTTCGCCTTATCGCCAATATCCCGCAGCATGTTCGCAGGAATATCAGGGAACCTCCCAACTTGAAGCAAGACTCCGTTAGCAAGTTCCTCACGCTCTAAGAATCTTTCAGAGTTCTCCAACAGCTCCTTCAACTTTTGCGCCTGCATTTGACTCTTCATTGTCTTGAGATCATCAACAAGTGCCTTCGCCTTATCGTTCAAGCCGTCCTCATCAGTCGATAATAACGCCGTAAGTGAATTTCGTAGTGCGAACAACTTTTGCAACAACGCTATAACATTCGTGCCTGTTACGGCCAAAATTCTACGAGTCCCGGAGCCTATGCTCTCCTCACGCAAAATCTTAAAGCTACCTATATCGCCCGTGCGTTTAACGTGTAAGCCGCCGCATAATTCCATGGAAAATTCTGGGACGTTCACGACTCTGACAACATCGCCGTATTTCTCGTCAAATAACGCTTTGGCCCCTAATGCCTGTGCTTCGTCCTTTGAGTGTTCAGAAATGTCAACTGCTACGTTGTTGAGAATCTCTGCGTTGATTATTCGTTCGGCCTCGGATATTTCTTCATCTGTCATGGCTGAATGGTGAGTGAAATCAAATCTCAAGAACTCGTTTGTAACAAGTGAACCTGCTTGTCTAACATGTCGGCCCAAGACTCGCCCTAATGCCTCGTGTAATAAATGCGTGGCTGTGTGATTTCGTCGTATTGCGCTCCTGCGTTCATCATCAACAAAACATAAAGCTTCATCATTGACATGAATTTCTGCGCCTGATTCAAGTTTTGCTGTATGCACGATTATTTTTCCGTGAGGTATTGTGTTGAGAATCTTCACGTTCACGCCGTTGATAGTCATTGTTCCTACGTCGCCGACTTCTCCGCCTCGTTCAGCATAAAACGGTGTAACATCAAGCAAGATTTCAAACTCGCCAGGCCCAGTTATCGAATCGACTCTGCCTTCAGAATTTATCAACGCCAAAATTTTTCCCGAGTCAGCAGCCTTTTCGTAGCCCGTGAATTTCGTTGCCCCGAACTCGTTTTCAAGCTCCGTGTAAATATCTCCGGTTAATGCGCTCTTCTTCTGTTTGCTTGAGGCTCTTGCGCGTTCACGCTGTTCATTCATTGCGACCTTGAAGCCTTCCTCGTCCAACGTAAAACCAATTTCATCAGCCATTTCACGAGTCAATTCTGGCGGGAATCCGTAAGTATCGTACAACGTAAAGATCACGTCGCCAGGAATCTCACTAACGCCCTTAGCTTTTAATCCTGCTATCTCCGAGTCAAATAACTCTGTGCCCTGTTTCAAAGTCTTATTGAATTTTTCCTCTTCAAGCTTGATTATTTGCTCAATGACTGGACGCTGCGTAATTAATTCACGATAAGGATCGCCCATTATGTCAATCAAGATCGGCATATACTCGCACAAGAACATTCCATCAAAGCCAAGCAATTTCCCGAATCTCACAGCACGGCGCAACAACCTTCTAAGCACGTAACCGGGGCCATCGTTTGAGGGCAAGACACCATCAGCCAACATAAACGCAACGCTTCTAACATGGTCAGCTATAACTCTCACGGCCATATCGTTTTTCGCGTCTTCACCGTATTTTATTCCGGCACGTTTGCAAGTGTGATTGATTAGTGGCGTAAATAAATCCGTCTCGTAATCCGTATCAACTCCCTGAACTACAGAAGTTAATCTCTCAAGCCCCATGCCCGTATCAATATTCTTATGAGGCAACAAAGGCAAGCTGCCGTCCTTCTGGCGATCGAATTGAGTGAAGACTAAGTTCCAGATTTCCATGTATCTATCGCAATCGCAACCAACTCCGCACGTAGGTTTACCGCATGAATATTTTTCGCCCCTGTCGTAATAAATCTCGCTGCATGGTCCGCAAGGCCCTGTATCTCCCATGAACCAATAGTTCTCATCTTGGCCGCATCTGTAAATTTTTTCAGCAGGTAAGAATTTTCGCCACGCCTCAAACGCTTCTTCATCGTCCTGGTAAATTGTTGCGTAGAGTCTTTCCGGGTCAAGGCCGATTCGTTCCGTAAGAAATTCCCATGCCCATGAGATAGCCTCGTTCTTGAAATAACTTCCCCATGTGAAATTCCCAAGCATTTCGAAAAACGTATGGTGCCTCGCTGTTCGTCCGACGTTCTCAATATCATTCGTGCGTACACATTTTTGACTCGTTACAACGCGCGGGTGTTCAGGCTCTTTGATCCCCAAGTAATAAGGCTTTAACGGAACCATGCCAGCAATAGTAAACAACAACGACGGATCATCAGGGACTAACGAGAAACTAGGAAGGTGCTTTGAGCCTTTCTCCTCCCAAAACTTTATGAATAACTCGCGAATCTCTTTAGCTGTTCTGTACTTCATGCTTTCACCTCTTTATTCGTAAGCTTGTCAATAAAAGGCTTGATTAAATCAACAGGGATCGGGAAGAATGTTGTAGTGTTGCGTTCACCTGAAATTTCGCGGATCGTCTGCAAGTATCTCAACTGTAACGTAATCGGGGACGCTTCCATTTTTCGGGCGGCTTCTGAAAGTTTCTCGGCGGCCTGTAATTCTCCTTCGGCGGCTATGATTTTTGCGCGGCGTTCTCGTTCGGCTTCTGCTTGACGTGCCATAGCTCGTTTCATTCCTTCGGGCAACTCTAACTCTTTGACCTCAACAGCACTGACTTTGATTCCCCATGGGTCTGTACGGTCATCAATTATCTTCTGCAATTCCTGATTAATTTTTTCGCGCGAGGATAAGACTTCATCAAGTTCAACTGAACCAACAACAGAGCGTAAAGTTGTCTGAGCTAATTGGCTCGTGGCGACGATATAGTTCTCAACCTCAACAACTGATTTTGCGGGGTCAAGGACTCTGAAGTAGACGACTGCGTTGACTTTTATTGCAACGTTATCTTTCGTGATTACTTCCTGAACAGGTACATCAAGCGTCAAGATTCGTAAATCAACAGTTACAGCTTTGTCAATAAACGGGACTATGAACACGATCCCGGGACCTCTGCTTCCAACTAAGCGGCCAAGCCTGAATAAAACTATGCGGCGATATTCTGGTACAACTTTTATAGCGGTTGACAAGACTATCAACAGAAAGAATATTACTACGACCATAGTACCAAGCCCGGAAATTATTGAGCCTAAATCGCTAATATCTATTATCATGAATTTCTCCTCCTTAAAATTTTTCGATTACAACCATTGCGCAAGCGTATTCCTTTTCGTGTGATATTGAGACGAGTACATTAGAGTCACTCATTGCGAGATCTCCTGTGAGACTTATTTCGGGTTTGCCAGTTGAATCACGTAAGAGCGCGAAATTTTTCCCAAGCATTATGTGTTCGATATCAATGCCTGAGGCTTTACAGAACGCTTCACGAGCCGCAAACGATGCCGCGTAACTTTCTGCTCTCCTGCTGCCCTTGCTCTCACAGTATGCAATTTCATCACGCGTGAATACTTCCTTGCGAAAGTGTTCGGATTTTATTGCTTTCTCCATTCTTGCTATGCTGCAAATATCTACTCCAATTCCTGTAATCATCACTTAATTAAATTTTTTAGCCAGTCAGTAAATCCAGCTTTGTTTTCACTAACAGGAGCTTTCATCTCGTCGGCTAATTGTTTGATTAAATCGCGTTGCTTGTCAGTCAATTTCGTCGGCACTTCGATAAAAACATGCGCGTATAAATCTCCCGTAGTCTTTCTAGCAGAATTAACCTTGGGCATTCCTTTATCCTTGAGCTTTAAGACTTGGCCTTGTGAAGTTCCGGCTGGTACAGTGATTTTCTCCACGGTTCCATCAAGAGTTTTTATTTCTGCTTCTGTACCTAAGACTGCTTGCGGATAAGTGAGCAATAAGCTTGTATGTAAGTCAGCTCCGTCGCGTTCAAACTCCGGATTAACTTCAACGTCGATTATCAGATATAAATCTCCGGGGGAACCTCCATTTACTCCGGATTCTCCGGCACCAGGGATTCTTAATCGCATGTTACGTTCAACACCTGCGGGAATCTTGACTTCAAGTTTATGCTTCTTACGAACTTGGCCGCGCCCTTTACACTCGTCGCACTTCTCCTTGATAATTTTTCCTGTTCCGTGACAATCTGGACAAGTTGATACGCTCACGAATTGACCGAACAGAGTCTGCTGTTTCTGCTGAACCTGGCCTTGACCATGGCAACGTGAACAAGTTTCGGGTTTAGTGCCTGGTTTAGCGCCTGTGCCTTCACAATGTTGACAAGTTTCCCACTTCATCACGTTAATATCACGAGTAACGCCCTTCATAGCTTCAAGCAATGTGACATTAACGATCATCTCAATATCATCGCCGCGCTTTGGTGCATTAGCATTAGCTTGACGACGTGAAGAACTTGCAAAGCCTCCGCCGAACGTTTGAGAGAAAATATCTCCGAATAAGTCGCCTAAGTCCATTCCTCCCATGCCACCGAAAGGATCTTGATTGGGGCCAGTTGTTCCGAATTGGTCATAACGTGCACGTTTTTCCGGGTCATTAAGCACAGAATAGGCTGCGTTAATCTTCTTGAATTTCTCCTCTACGTCTTTATCGCCGGGGTGTGAATCGGGGTGATATTGATGAACAAGCTTGCGATATGCTTTCTTAATATCTGCTTGTGTTGCGTCGCGTGGAACTCCTAAAACTTCGTATAAATCCTCCAAATTAATACATACACCTCTCCAAAAAATTACCCCTCCGGATTCATTCACAGAGGGGCTTCACTGCTTACTCTCTTGTGTTTACTTTTCCGTTAATAGCGTCAGAGTTACGTCTGCTTTCGATAATAATTCCGTCATCTCGTCCGCGGTCTTGTCAGTAACTTTTCCGAGCCTCGTATAAGCCCAAGTATTTGAGCCATAAAATATAACGATCTGATTACCACTATAAAGCACAATATCGCCGGCTGAAGTCGTAGTCTGAACGTCATTGCGCGGAAGTGATTGACCTATCGAGCCTACTTGTTCAAAGCCTCCGTAACGCGACATGTTAATGACCAAGTTTTTAGCCTGAACAAGTTTTTTGAGAGCGTTGACGCTTTCATTATCTTCCCAGGCTACGTTGAGTGTTACGTCATTGATTTTCAGATACATATTTGCCTCTGAAGGTTTATCATTTGTGCTTGACTGTTCACTTGAAGAACTTCCACAGCCTGTTACGTTAAACACTAATAACGCGATTATTAACGATATAGCAAATTTTTTCATTAACGTGTAGTGCGTCGTCTCTGTGATCTAGCTGGCGTTTCGAGTCTAGTTTTAAGCTCCTGTGCTGGCCTGTAATCCGGATTAATCTCAAGAGCCCTGTTTGCCCAATTGAGAGCGTCCTCACGTCTGTTACGTAATCTCTCAGCTGAAAGTCCTGCCCAATATGCGGCCAAGTAATTTATCGTGGGTTCGGCTTCTGCGGCGGCTACGTAATCTTCAAAGGCCTGTGTGATTCTGTTAGCGCTGTATTTCTGGTAAGCACTTCTCTGCATAGCGATTAATTCACGACGTCTCTGTGCTGACAACGGGTATGTAAGAATCATTGCGGCCTCTGTTGAGCTATTGGGATTAAACGCTGGTAATTCTTTTATAAGCGTCTCCATTTCCTGAACTTCGTTGGCTTTTTTTGAGGCTTCATTCTCATGATTAACAAGGGCGGCTTCTCGTGTCGTCAATGATGTTAAGTTTTCCTCAAGCTGTTTATTCTTGGCTACTAAATCAGATTCGCGGGCGTTAATCTCTGATTCTTTCTTGGCTAACTCGGCTTCATGGGTATTAACTTTTTCCGTAGAGTCAGCGAGTGCTTTCTCTTGTTCGGCGACTGAAGTTTCACGACCTGCAACTTCTTCCTCACGGGCTTTCAAAGCGGCGTCTTTCTCGTTTAACTCTGCCTCAAGAGCATGTAATCTGTTTCCAGTTGCTTCACGTTCGGTCAAAGCGGCTTCACGTTTCACTAAATCAGACTCACGTGTTGTGAGTAAATCGGCGGCTTCTTTTGCTGAAATTTTAGCGTTGAGGGCGTTTTCACGTTCTGCGAGTTCGGCTTCTCTCTTTGCTAAATCTGCTTCACGAGCTGTAAGTGCTGCTGATGCTTCTGTGAACTTCTGACTCTCCTGGGCGAAGACCATTTCACGACGGGCTAAGCCTGCTTCACGAGCCATAATATCTTTTTCGCGCGCATTAACTTGGGTTTCACGGCCTAATAAAACTGCTGAAGTTCCGGAAATTTCGCGAGATTTTGCATTTAATGCGGCAGCTTTCGGGGCAAATTCTTTTTCCTGCGTGGCTAAACTGGCTTCACGTTCTGCTAAACTTGCGGCAAGTGTTTCAAGTTCTGCGGCTCTCTCGTTAAGTGCATTTTCTCGTAAAGTCAACTCGTCGGGCTGCTCTGGTTCTGCTGGTGCGACTGCTTGTTCAGCTTCGTCCACAACGGCGGCTTCTTCAGCGTACACTACCGGGACAGACGCTACCAACAACAACATGAGTAACGCTAATTTTCTGTACATGTGATAATAAATCCTCCCTATGTGAAAAATTTGCGTTAATTCTATAATAATCACAACTTTTTAACAAACAATCACGATATGAAGGAAAACATAAAATGATTCTATACACCATAGGCTTCACAAAGAAATCGGCCGAGAAATTTTTTACGCTTATTAAGGAAAATGGGATTGAGCTTCTTATTGACATACGACTACATAACAATACACAGCTTGCAGGCTTCGCAAAGGGACGCGACCTTCCCTACTTCCTTCGTGAGTTATGCGGTTGTGATTATGAACATTGCCTCAATTACGCCCCGACAAAAGAACTTCTTGATAACTACAGAAATAAAATCGTAACTTGGCAAGATTACGAGAGAACGTTTTCAACCATTATGGCTAATAATAACGCCGTGAATGATTTTCTGAAACGTTTTTGGGGCAAATATGATTCAGTGTGTCTACTATGTACTGAAGCGACTCACGAACAATGTCATAGGAGATTATTTGCTGAAGCCATAGCACTTAGAGAACCAAGCGTTCATATAATACACCTGTAATGAAAATTGACGCTGTTATCTTGGCCAAGTCCTCAATGTGGGGAAATTTTTGCGTGGCGGGGATTGATGTAGATACGGGGAAATGGGTGCGCTTTGTCTCATACGAAAAGGGGGAGCCGCTAGCGGACTATCAATTAATGTTCGTGAACTCCGGCGGAAGTTGTGAGCCGCTTGACGTCGGACGAATCGGAATCGCTCAAAGAATACCTAGACGCAATCACACAGAAGACTGCATGATCAAATATTCGCCATGGCTCAAAATGGGGATAATGAAACTTGAAGAAGTGCTGAAGCTTCATCCGGCAGAGAATCATAAATTCATATTCGGGAACGCTAATAATTATGTGACAGAATACGAAATGCAACGCTTTAGGTTTAATTACTCGTTAATCCTGATTCAAGTTGAAGGGCTGGAAATATTCTTTGAGAACAATTTTTTGGGCAACATTCGCGGCAGAGCAAACTTCACATATAACGGCATAAAGTATAAATTCATTCGCGTAACTGATACTGGCTATGAACCTGATGAACAGGCCGGCATATTCAAAGAGTTTCGGGTAATTATTCCTAGTGCTTATCTTGTTATGAGTATGCCGGTTAAACCGTTTCATGGACGTTACTATAAGTTAATCGCTAAAATCTTTCCTGCTTCATAATAGTTCCGTGTAAATAGGCCCTTTAGGAGTCAGTTCGCTTCTCATTAAGAACAATTCATCGCAGACCCACAAGAAATTTTTAACTTCACCAAGCTTCCTTATAAGTTCCTCCGTCAATCGTTCGTCCTTAACTCGTGCTAACGTCAAATGAGGCTTGAATCTTTTTTCGTCCTTGGCCAAGTCAACTTCTTCATACAAGACATCATTAACTTGTCGTGAAAGCTGTGTCAATTCTCGCGCTCCCTTATCACCAGAAAGCCATATGACTCGCGGCGTATTCAAGTTCGGGAATGCTCCTATATATGAAAGCTCAATCGTGAATGGCTTAAAAGTTTTTAAGGGCGTCAACGAGTCCTTCACTTGCGCTATGACTCCTGGTTCAAGCTCTCCCAAGAACTTCAGCGTTATATGAAATTGTCCATACTTAACCCAACGAATCTTTGACAATGGCCGCAACTCTGCCAGAAAATTTTCAAGCTCCCCCGAAATATCTTCCGGCATCTTCACAGCTATAAATGCTCTTATTAATTCTGACTTGTTCACGTTATAAATACTTCACCATTTCGGCTTTGGCTTTACGCAGTGGGTGACGTTCTGAAGGTTGTGCATCACTTGCAGGGTACCCAATCGGGAAAATCGCTACTAAATCGTAGTCCTTCATCTCCGGGAATAATTCTTTAGTTTTGGGAACGTCAAAGAAGCCCACCCATGTTGAACCGAGTCCGACATTCTCAACTGCTAACATTAAGTGAGTAGCTACGATACTTGCGTCAACGTCACCAAAATTTCGATTGTCCGATGGTCTCACAAATGCGCCTTCTTTCGTTCCTCCCACAACCAACACTACGGGAGTATCTGCCCACTTAAACGGCATTACGCTTCTAATTTTTGCAAGGGCTTCTTCGGACTTGAGTACCCAAATTTTTACGGGTTGAGCATTTTTTGCGGTTGGAGCTAAAATTCCGGCCTCAAGAATCTTTTCGAGCTTCTCATCTTCAACAGGCTTACTTGAGTCAAATTGGCGGCACGAGTAACGAGCTTTCACTACGTCAAAAAATTCCATGATAAACAAATCTCTGCTACGTAAAAAGTGTAATATTGTGAGTTAAACACTTTTTCGATTATTCCTTGTTCTCCCTGTCCTCTTTGGCTTAAGCTACTTGAGTTTGTCTGACAGTCCGAAGGCTTTACTTCCCGGCTAGCCACCGGTAGTGATTTGCTTGTTACAGCTATCAATTTTCAGTGTTTATTGTGCTTTGACGTGCACTCCCCACCCTCTAACCCTATGTAGCAGATTTTACCTCCCTTTACAAAAATTTCATATTGATTTTATACGGATTAGAGTACTCTATTACACTATATCAATATCTGGATATGAACTCCTTTAACACATAACTTTTTCAGATTAACATGCGATAATAATTTTACAGGAGGGATTAGAATAATGACACAAAAAATTTTACGGACAACACTAACGATTTTCATGACACTAGCTTTTACAACGGGGGCGTTTGCTTTTACCTACACGGCTACGGAAGTGATAAACAATTTTGCTTTTAACGCGGCCAAGATTCTTAGTGATAAGCCTGGAGATTTCTTCTTCTCACCTTACAGCATTTTATCAGCTTTCGGAATGGCATACGCTGGAACAAATAACGCAACAGCTACAGAAATTGAGGAAGTGTTAGGATTTTCGCGAGAGAATCAAACTTCATTCGGAGAATTAATACGCGATATTGATAAGAGTAAATTTTTATCGTCAGCTAATCGTATATGGCTGCGTGACGGATTGAACCTCAAACAAGCTTACAAGGACGATACAGCATTATATTATGGCAGTACGCTAGGAGAACTTGACTTCTTTAATCAACCTGACGAGTCCCGCAAAACTATTAATGCTTGGGTCAGCGAAAAGACTAACGGGAAAATTCAGGACTTGTTAGCAACTATTGAGCCTGATACTCAAATGATCTTAACCAACGCAGTATATTTCAATGCAGAATGGAAGGACAAGTTCAACAAGAAAAGCACAGAACCGAAAAAATTCTACATTAACGATAATAACGAGACCAACGTCAGCATGATGCGCGCTCATCGTGAATACATGTTCGGGGAGTTCAACGACTTCAAAATTATCCGCTTGCCTTACAAGGGCTATCGGCTCTCTATGGTTGTAGTGCTGCCTCCAAAGGGACAGGAGAACAAATTGGACACGATCGACGCAAAAACTTTTAATCAATGGCTCGTTTCTCTTGAGGAGTATGAAGTTGATTTATGGCTGCCAAAATTCAAGACCGAAAAACGCTACGAGTTAAAGGACTTGTTCAGGGACTTGGGAGTAAAACTAGCATTCTCAAATTTTGCTGACTTTTCAGGAATAACCGACGACGAAAAATTGAAAGTTGATAACGTGATTCATAAGACGTTCATTGACGTTGACGAGGACAAGACCGAAGCCGCAGCAGCCACAGCCGTTACAATGATGAGGGCAACAGCATTACCCGTTACAAAGCTTAAACCCAAGGCAGAATTTCACGCGGACCACCCGTTTATGTATTGCATAATGGATAACTACACGGGGACTATACTATTCATGGGGAGACAGACTTTTGCGAAATAGTAAGAGCTTGCCAAAATTTTCATGTTGCGCTAGAATTTCACGCATGCATGAACTAGAAAACGTATTGCGGACGTAACTCAGTTGGTAGAGTGTCAGCTTCCCAAGCTGAATGTCGCGGGTTCGAATCCCGTCATCCGCTCCAAAACTCGAAAATAATAGCCCGGATTCATCAGTGAGTCCGGGTTTTGTTATGGCTGTCCTAACTTGGCCCTAATGCTTTTAATCTCTTCAGCACTAACGCCGACTCGAAGCAAATATCTTTCAGCCGCGGCCGGTAAATTCACGTTGTCAATGTCCTTCACGCCCAAGATAGACGCAAGAAAAGGACGAATCTCATTGTTCACGACAAAATAATAATCGCTTGAGTAAAGCTTGACCCCGAAATAATTATAGAATGACGTAGCATAATCTTCTGAAATTTCATCAGGTGTAGCCCCCATTAGAGCCTCAATAATAGCGCAGAATAAACCTGTTCTATCTTTGCCCAAGTTACAATGAATCAAGAATGGCGGTTCGTTACGTGCAATGAATTTGACTCCACGGGCTACTTTGTTCTGAAAATCTTTCGAGAGAAACTTTAAGTTCATGTTGAGAGCTATAGCTGCTTGTCCAGAATAATACGTTTGAGCAAAGCCTTTGTAGCTTCTCATGCCTTCATTCGAGTCAACAAGATTAATGAAAGTTTTTATCCCGTGCTCTTGAGAAAGTTCATCGGCGATCAAGTGTCTGTTGCCCCAATCATTTATCGGTGATGACGAGCGATATAATTTGCCTTCAGCTATTCCAGTCGTCTTGACCTCCCTAAAATTTGCAAACTCTGCATCACTCAAGCTTGGGTAATCGTTTCTGTTATTGCTGCGATTCTTTGAGATTCTGCGATAAAATTTTTGCGCTGGAGTCAAAGCTTTTTTTGCTGAATAACTTGGTGCTACGTTGAAGCCAAATGCTAATAATATTACGACTAGGACAAAAATTGTGTATGCTTTCTTCATTGTTTATCACATCTGCATGTTGATAACGCGTTCAAGTTCTGTTTGGTCATAGGCAAAGTCTTTAGCTGTAGCTTTAGAGATTCTTCCTTCATGGAACCACCTTGCAAGATCTTGCTCCATTGTATGCATACCGAATGACATTCCGGTTAATAGAGAATTACGAATGCTGCTTACTTTGCCTTCTCGAATGCTTGCGCGTATGGCCGGAGTCGTGATTAAAATCTCTGTTGCGCAGACTCGACCTTTAACGCCTTGTGTGGGGATTAATTGTTGTGAACAAATTCCAAGTAACGTGTATGAAAGTTGAAGCCTTATTTGATTCTGTTGATGAGGTGGGAAAACGTCAACTATACGCTCGATTGATTGTGAAGCGTCCTGCGTGTGAAGAGTTCCAAAAACTAAGTGGCCTGTCTCTGCTGCCGTGATGGCTGCCGAACTTGTTTCAAGGTCTCTCATTTCTCCGATCATTATAACGTCAGGGTCTTGTCTCAATACGTGGCGAATACCTGATGCAAAATTTTCTGTGTCGTTGCCTATTTCTCGTTGATGAATGACTGACAAAGCTGGCGTATGAATGTATTCTATAGGGTCTTCAATCGTAACTATGTGAGCTTTTCGTTGATGATTTATTTCGCCGATTATCGCTGCGAGCGTTGAGCTTTTTCCGTGTCCGGTCGGTCCTGTTGCTAAGAATAAGCCTCTGTGTTTGTATGCCATGGTCTTGAGAATTTCCGGAAGGCCAAGTTCATCGAGTGAACGAATTATTGAAGGTACAAGCCTGAAAGTTAATGACATTCCACGCATTTCTTTATATGCGCTTCCCCTGAATCTCTGTAGCCCAAAAGTAAACGCAAAATCTAAATCGCCCGTGCGCTGGAATCTCTCGTACTGTGCAGGAGTCAAAATCTGGCTGATAAATTCTTCAAGGGACTCTCGCGTAAAGACTACGGACTGTTTTATGTAATTCAGCTCGCCATGAACACGTAATGCCGGCAAAGTTCCTGAACTCAAATGAATATCGCTTGCCCCGGAGCTAATTGCTAACTCTATCAAATCTTTCAAGGCTGGGTTATTGAACGTCTGCAAAATTAATTGTTCTCCTTTATAATCTCAATTTCGAAAAAGTATAATTCACAGGAGGAAATTTTTCACTATGAAGAAGTTTATATGTATCTTGCTTGTGACTGTTGCTATAAGTTCATTTTGCAGCATTGCAGGAGCTGAAACAGTTGACGCCGGAATATTAACTTACCTCGGTACGACTGAAGACGAGTTCCAAGAAAGCCTTGATGATCTTCGTAAAGCTATGGCACCTTTGATGCGTGCTGATGATGGTTTTTATGATGAAGATGAAGACTGGAGCAGTTATGGTGTATTGGAAGTTTTTATGAGTGCATTAGTAAGGGATCGCCGCGTTGTTCACTTCTACGACTCTTTGCTCTCGATGCAAATGGCTTTACGTTCAAGAAAAGTTGACGAAGTTATATTACCTGAAGTTGTTGGCTTATATTTGGTAAGAAATAATCCGCGTTACGATATTTTGTTCTCGCTTAACATGATGCCTTCAACTATATCGTTTGGATTTAGACAGGGCGACACGAAATTACAAGGTGAGTTCAACAAAGCTATAGCCGCCATGAAAAAAGATGGTACGCTCAAAAAATTAGAGTCTCAATATCTATCTGAACCCTTCAAAGAACCAACCGCGCGAATCAAATTCACGACATTTAAGGACGCTGAAACAATTAAAGTAGCTGTTACAGGAGACTTACCCCCGATAGATTTCATAGCTGCAGACGGTACACCAACAGGCTACAACACTGCCATATTGTCGGAAATCGGTAAACGCCTGAAAAAGAATATTCGACTTATAAGCGTTGAGGCTGGCGGAAGATCTGCGGCTCTTGCGTCGGAAAGAGCTGACGTAGTTTTCTGGTACAGGAACACTGAAGGCCTAAAGACTCCTACTAAATATCGCGGCAAAAATCTTGGTGGTGTAATGAAGGATTCGTATAGCAGCGTGATTTTGTCTGATCCATATTATGAATGGGATACGGATTTGATTATCGGACTCGCAGAATAAATTACCATGACCATTAACGAAATTTTATATAGGATTTTGATTCAGGGTGGCTCTTACCTCACTATCATGCGAGGACTCGGAGCTACCTTTAGAATTTCTGTGTTCTCGTTATTATTCGGGACGATCTTAGGCGCCGTTGTTTGTGCGTTGAGAATGTCGCGTGTGAAAATTTTCAGCGTTCCGGCCAAGATTTATATCTTGATTCTACGTGGCTCACCTGTATTAATGTTGTTGATGCTGATGTATTATGGCGTGTTTGCTCGTAGTAGACTCGCTGCTGAAACTATAGCTGTGATTACGTTCTCAATGAATGTTGCGGCACACGTTGCTGAACTCTTGAGGGCCTCAATCAATGCCACTGATCACGGACAAGTTGAAGCGGCCAGAACGTTGGGATTCTCTGCATGGCAGGCTTTCAGGTTAGTAACATTGCCCCAAGTTGTCGGGATAGCTAAGCCCGTTTATCAATCCACCGTTATAAATCTCATTCAATGGACAAGCGTTGTAGGTTACGTATCAATAACTGACTTAACACGAGTAATCAATAACATAGCCTCAAGAACTATGCAGCCAATGGTGACTATAATAATCGGAATGTTGATTTATCTTGCGCTTGCTTATATTGTTCACGGGATATTCGCGTTCAGTGATTATCTTCACAGCAGGAAGGAGAGGTTAGCATGAGCCTTATTGAAGTCAGAAACTTGGCCAAGTCTTTTGGGAATTTACAGGTGTTGCACAATGTTAATCTCAACGTTGACGAGGGAGAACGAATTGCGATAATCGGTGGTTCTGGTTGCGGGAAAAGTGTATTCTTGCGTTCACTTGAGCTTCTCGAAACTCCTGACGCCGGACAAATTTTCATTGATGGGGAAGAGATTACGGCCAAGGGAGCTAACGTGAATCAAATTCGCCGGAAAATGGGAATGGTGTACCAAAAATTTTACCTGTTCTCGCATATGAATGTGCTTGATAATTTGTGCTTGGCCCCCGTGAAACTTTTAGGAATGTCCAGAGCAGATGCTGAAGCCCAAGCGTTGGAATGGCTCTCCAAAGTCGGCTTAACCTCAAAAGCTAAATCAATGCCCGTTCATTTATCAGGAGGTCAGCAACAACGAATAGCAATTTGTCGTAGCCTCATGATGAAGCCAAAAGTTTTACTGTTCGATGAACCCACAAGCGCTCTTGATCCAACAATGGTCGGGGAAGTCCTCGCCATGATTCGAATGTTGACGAAACAGGACATGACGATGTTAATAGTTACTCACGAAATGAATTTTGCTCGCGAAGTTGCTAATCGAGTCTTATTCTTTGCCGACGGAGGAATCTATGAACAAGGAACCCCAGCGGAAATTTTCGACTCTCCCAAGAAAGACAAGACCATAGCGTTTATCAGAAAGCTAAAGTACTTCAGCTACAGCATCACAGAGAAAAATTTTGACTTAATGGCAATGCAGGGAGGTATTCACAATTTCACGGAGAAATACGGAATCGACTCAAGGCTTGCTTATCGTTTGGAGCTTTGCTGTGAAGAACTCGTTTATGAAATCCTCGCAGGCTGTTATGGCGACGACGAGAACGTAAATATTGATATATCTATCTCGTACTCTGAAGCAGACTCAAGTATCCTGATAAACCTTACAAGCGCTGGACGAAAATTTAACCCGTTTGACGCCGTTTATGATGATGACGACGACACACACTTAGGTATTACGATTCTGAAACGAGTCGCAAAAGCTGAGATTAGCTATAATTTCGCGAATGAACTTAATAAGATTGAAATCACGCTATAATAAAGCAAACTTGTAAAGGAGGAATAATAAATCATGTACAAAGCTATACAAGCTGGCAAAGATACCTGGTGGGTAGGTGTCAATGACAAAGAGACGGACAAATTTGAATCTCTATGGCCACTTCCTCAAGGTGTAGCATATAACGCCTATGTGATAATCGGGACTACTGCCACCGTAGCAATAGACACAGTAAAAGGTCCCTATCTCGACGAATATTACAATAAATTGTTGCAAGCCCTCAACGGCAGAACGCTAAACTATCTCGTCATAAACCATATGGAACCAGATCACGCTGGCTTAATCTCGCAACTGAAAGCTAAATGGCCCGCGCTGAAATTCATCGGCAACGCTAAAACTCTGCCATTGCTCAAAGGCTATCACGGAATTAGCGACGACGTTATCACTGTGAAAGATGGAGATACTTTAGACTTGGGCGGACACGTTTTGAAGTTCGCGACTGTTCCTATGTTGCACTGGCCTGAAAGCATGGTAACTTTTGACACGACGACCGGGATTTTATTCTCAAATGACTCTTTCGGGGGCTTCGGGGCTCATGAAGGAGGAATTTTTGACGACGAGAAAACTAATTCACGTTGGGAAGACGAAATGTTGAGATACTACGCTTGCATCGTCGGGAAATACTCAAATATCGTTCAGGTAGCTTTGAAGAAGTTATCGGCTCTCAATATCGAATACATATATCCCTCACACGGTACGTTATTCAGAGAAAATATTAAGCAGGTAATTTCGCTTTATGACAAGTGGAGCAAGTTTGAATCCGAAAAGGGCGCAGTGGTGATTTATGGCTCAATGTACGGAAACACAAGACGAATGGCCGAGGCTGTATGCACTGGTTTATCAAAAGCTAAAGTTAAGGACGTAAGACTATATGACGTATCGAGAACTGACCCGTCGTATTTGTTGCGCGATATATGGAAGTTCAAGGCGTTGGCCCTGTTAAGCTGCACGTATAACACTCAACTTTATCCGCCTATGGAAGCTTTGTGCTCGAAACTTTTAAGCCGTATGCCCAAGAACAAAATTTTGGGACTCGCTGGAAGTTATAGCTGGAGCAAGGGAGCTTTAACCGCGTTACAGGGTTTTGCTGAAAAAGTTAAGTTTGAGGTTGTCGACCCGCAAGTTGAAGTGTTCACGTCCCCGACTGAAGAAGATCTGCAAAAATGTTGTGAGCTTGGCCAAAATCTTGGGGAGGCATTAGCTTAAGAATGGCTGAATACGTTACACGCCCAAAACGTTCAAATGATATATGGTTGACTGAGTTCAGCACGGACAATCTCGAATTATCAATGCGCGTTAAGGAATTTCTTCACGCCGAAAAAACTGACTATCAGGAATTATTGATCGCTGACACTTATGAATACGGACGAGTCTTAATGCTTGACGGTGCTTATCAGTTGACGGAGAAGGACGAGTTTACATACTCTGAAATGATGGCTCATGTACCGTTATGTGCTCACAAGAATCCCGAAAGAGTCCTCATAGTCGGCGGTGGCGATGGGGCTATAATGCGTGAAGTCTTGAAACATGAATGCGTCAAAAAATGCACGCTGATTGATATTGATAGACGAGTAAAAGAATGTTCAGAGAAGTATTTGCCATTCGCGGGAAGTTCATTCTCAAATCCAAGAGCTGATTTTAGGTGCATGGACGCGTTGAAATTTATTCGTGAGACTGACGAGCGCTTTGACGTTGTGATTATAGATAGCACTGATCCTGTGGACTTTGCTGCGGGATTATTCAGAGCGGATTTTTATTCGGACGTTAAACGCGTAATGAATCCTGATGCAATGATGTCGGAGCTAACAGAATCACCCTTCACTGACAAAGATTTAATGCTTCAGGCAATTGACGAGATGCGAAAAATTTTCCCGGTCGTGAAATTATATTGGGGAGTCGTTCCAACTTATCCTTCTGGAATGTGGACATACGGAATAGCTTCAATGAAAGATGACCCGGCCGTCCCTGTTCGCAGTATCAATAACACGAGATATTACACGAATGAGATTCACAAGAGCGCGTTTATCTTGCCACCGTTCCTAAAAGAAATGCTATAACGTAATCAATTAATGGCAGTTCCTGAAAATTTCGGGAGCTGTCAATTTTTCAACTACAAGAACTCTCAAATTTTTTCGTTGCTATCGTTATTTGTGCCCTCTGCAATTTCAAGTGAAGTCCTCAGATCGTAAAGCCTGTATTCGAAATCGTAAACGCTCATATCTTGTTCGTATGCCATATTCAAGAAAGCTTTGCGGGCCAAGTCTCGTAGTCTTCGTGCTGCTCTGCTTTCTCCTGGAACGTGATACGCCGTCCATACTACCCAATTAAATATCTTGCTGATCCAAATTTTATGTCCTGTAATTTTCGCGATCTCCCTGACCATTTCACTTGTGCAAGTATATTCAGCGTTTTGAGGGAAAAATATTCCGCCCCTGTTTCTCATGATCACTTGGCAGACAAATTCACAAAGGTTGTACACAAATAACATTGAGCGTTCGTTCTTAATGTTTGGGAAAATCCACAGCCTTCTTGAGAAATAAGCAAGCCTCGGGTAATTTCCTTTGCTATCCTTCCCGTAAATCATAGGTGGACGTAAAACTGTTACGATAAAATTTTCGTCGGCTAATTCTCTTACTCCCTTATCAGCTTCCCATTTGCTGTTGCCATATATGCTTTCAGGGTGCGGGGGAGTGCCTTTGTTAATTCGTGCTTTCACAAAATCTGCATTGCCGTAAATTATCATTGAGGACATGAACACAAATTGCTTCACGCCTTCACGTTTTGCCTTCTTAGCTGTTTCGATGGCCAAGTCGCGATTAACGATGTTGTAAAACTGTTCCAGCCATTTATTGTCTTCCCCGATGTCAACATGTGCGATCCCTGCAACGTGAAACACGCAGTCGTATCCCTCAAAACTTTTTTCGCGCCACGAATAGCCTTTCATGTCAATCGTATCAATGATGAACTCGTCAGGATATTTTTTGCGTGCCCATGCTTCAAAGTTGGTGCCTATATACGAATTTTCTCCGGTTATTAGTATTCTCTTCATAATGATGGTTAGATTAACACGTTTTAAGCAAAATGTAACGCGTGATTTTTTGGGCATGTATGAGTAAAATATACTACGTGAAAATATAAAAGAGGAGAAAAAATAATTTTGGATCAAGAAAAAGTTTATTCTGTTACGGTTGGAGAAGCGCCGATCGTATTCAAGACAGGAAGAATTGCCAAGCAAGCTGACGGAGCAGTAATGACTTCACAGGGGGATAGCGTAATACTAAGTACTGCTTGTATGAGCGATGAGGCAAGAACAGGAATTGATTTCTTCCCGTTGGTTGTGGACTACGAAGAGAAATATTATGCAGCGGGAAAAGTTCCAGGAGGTTATGTCAAGCGTGAAGGTAAGCCGGCTGATTCTGCGATATTAGGCTCAAGAGTTGCGGATCGTTCTATTCGTTCACTGTTTGATGACAATATGCGCAATGAAGTTCACGTTGTTAATACTGTCTTGGCCGTGGATCAAGTTTACCCTCCCAACGTTTTGGGCATTAACTCAGCAAGCGCAGCACTAGCAATTTCCGGAATACCCTGGAATGGACCAGTAGGAGCTGTAAGAATCGGACTCATAGGCGGAAATTTAATCGTCAATCCCACAGAAAAGCAAATGGCTAACTCAATGCTCAATCTTATCGTAGCTGGCCATGAAGACGGGATCACAATGGTTGAGGCAGGCTCTTACGAAGTGTCAGAGGAAATCATGGTTGACGCTCTTGAACTTGCACACAACGAGATCAAGAAGATTATTGCAGTGTTAAAGCAAATGCGTGAGGAGATCGGCAAGCCTTTACGAGAAATTCAATTGCCAGAAAAAGTCCCGGAAGTTGAGGACTGGATACGCGAAAACCTTGACGGAGAAGTCGACCAGGCAGTAAGAATCCACGAGAAGAAGCCACGAGAGAAAAAGATCAAAGAGATTAAAGAGACCGCCACAGAACACTTCAAAGACTACCTCACAGAAAATCCCGACAAAGAAGAATACATCAAAGCATACATTGACGAACGAGTAAAAACTATCATGCGCGGAATAATAATCAACGAACATATACGCGTTGACGGCCGCAAAATGGATCAAATTCGTCCTGTAACATGTGAGCTTGAAATCTTGCCTGTAGTTCATGGTTCAGCTTTGTTTACTCGTGGGGAGACTCAATCACTTGCAACTGTAACGCTCGGAATGATTGGCGAGGACGATCAGATTATGGACGGAATAAAACTCAATGAGCCCGCGAAAAGATTCTTGCTTCATTATAATTTCCCACCTTATTCAGTTGGAGAAGTCAGACCGATGAGAGGTCCTGGACGTCGTGAAATTGGTCATGGTGCACTGGCTGAACGTGCTTTGCTCCCGGTTATTCCTCCTGAAGAAGAATTTCCGTACGTTATTCGCGTTGTGTCGGATATTATGGAGTCGAATGGCTCAAGCTCACAGGCAAGTATCTGCGGCGGAAGTCTTGCAATGATGCAGGCGGGTGTCCCGATTAGATGTCATGTTGCTGGAATAGCTATGGGCTTAATCAAAGAGGGCGACAAAGTACAAATCTTGACGGACATTCAGGGGCTTGAAGATCATTACGGAGATATGGATTTCAAGGTTGCAGGTACAAGAGCAGGCGTTACAGCTTTGCAGATGGACAACAAGGCCGGAGGAATTACGCGAGAGATTCTCGAACAAGCTTTGGGCCAAGCACGACGCGCACGAATGCAATTACTTGAGGAAATGGAGTCCGCGATACCTGTACCGAATAAGTTATCCCCGAATGCACCTAGAATCATTCAATTTGAGATTGACGTTGACAAGATTCGCGAGGTTATTGGAGTCGGCGGAAAAGTTGTCAGGAGCATCACACAACAGGCTAACGTTAAAATGGAGATTGAGGACGACGGAGTTATAACAATCTGTGGAGCAACTATGGCACAGGTTGAGGACGCTAGAGCCATCGTAATGTCAATAATTCGCGATTTAGTTCCTGGTGAAGTCTATTACGGGCCTGTAACGAGAATATCGAATTTTGGCGCGTTCATTGAGTGTTTACCGGGCAAAGAAGGTTTGCTGCATGTGAGTGAAATAAGCTCTACGAAAGTTGCAAAGGTTGACGATATTTTGAAGCTCGGCGATAAAGTTCTCGTAATGGTGAAAGAGATAGACGACCAGGGACGCCCGAATTTATCACGCAAAAGAGCCTTGGCCAATGAAGACAAAATCAGGGATGCTGGATTAGCTTATACGTTGCCAGAAGAGAGAGAACGCGAGAATTTAATCACAAGTCTTGCAAACGGCGGAAAGAATCGCGGCTTATCAATGAAAGATCGTGTAGGAGGCAGCAAAGGAGCAAAGGCAATAAAAGAGAAGGTAGGAAGCTATCTTGAGCGCGGGTATTCATCGAACAGACAGACACGCAACGATTTCGATAACGCACGAGATAGACGAAACCGTAACAAAGGCGAAAGAGGGAGGTAATAATATTGCAGGAGATCAACGTAAAAATTTGGCGCGAGGCTAACACGATAAAGATTCCTGAATACGCAACGCCGGGTTCATCAGGTGTAGACTTGTGCTCAACAATGTACTGCATGATTAAACCGGGCGACCAGGCATTGATTCCAACGGGAATAAAACTCGCTATCCCTGAAGGCTATGAAGCTCAGATCCGTCCAAGAAGTGGGCTTGCTCTGAATCAGAAGATCACTATTCCGAATAGCCCCGGCACGATTGATGCAGATTATAGAGGCGAAGTAATGGTGCTGCTTAAGAATGAGGGCGAAGATCCTTTTACGTTGCGATTTGGTGACAGGATTGCGCAAATGGTATTTGTACCGGTTGCTAGAGCAAAGTTTGAGGAAGTCAAGACGCTTGATGAAACTAAACGAGGCGCAGGTGGCTTTGGCAGTACAGGAAGATAAAACTATGCGGAAATAATAGACTTGTGATATAATTCGCGGGTATTACTTCCGAGGTGGAAACGTGGCCGAGCGGTCGAAGGCGTGCGCTTGGAGAGCGTAAGAGGAGCAATCCTCCCAGAGTTCGAATCTCTGCGTTTCCGCCATTTGTTTTGTAAACCTCAAAGGCAACTCCAGATTATTAGCTTCAAGAATTTCCCGTTTCGTAAAAATTTCAGGCAACACACCTTCAGCGGATATAGTACCGTGATTCAGAATTAATGCTCGAGTACAAATATCCAGTGCCATATCTAAATCATGAGTTGCAAGCATGATTGTCTTATCGTTCTCACGCAAAAAATTTATAACTCGTCGTCGTGATTTAGGGTCAAGATTCGCTGTTGGTTCATCGAGTAAAAGTATATCCGGGCTAGTAATCAAGACTCCAGCTAATGAAACCATACGTTTCTCGCCGCCAGATAATTGATGAGGGACTCGTTTGGCCAAGTGAGAAATACCAAGTGCCTCAAGCATATTAAGCGCACGTTCATGAGCCTGTGCGACTTTCATTCCATTAGCAACAAGACTAAAAGCCACGTCCTCAATCACGCTAGGCATCAAAATTTGGTCGTCTGCATCTTGAAAGATTAACCCGGTCTTGGCCGTTGTGATAGTTCCGTTTTGAGGTTTGATAGCGCCGGCTAGGTGTAAGAGCAGCGTAGATTTTCCAGAGCCATTTGCTCCGACTAAAGCAACTTTTTCGCCAGTATTGACGGTGAAAGTTATCCCCTTGAGTGCCTGGTTATTATCCGGGTATGTGTAATGTAAATCGTGTACGTTGATGACAGCCATGAATCCTCCTCTATAAGCGTTATCGAAGCCGCGCGGTATGCTTTTTCGCTCCCACCCACCCGCCCCTGCAGATGTTAATCAAGCGCGGCTTTTTCAAAATCATTGTATAAACCCTCTGAAACCTCCTCGTAAGTTTATGGCTTTGAGCATTCGTTCAGAACGTTGACTCCCCTGCAATAATACACCGCCCGTAACATAAGCAAACGTCTTGAGCTTTACTTCAGGAGATCGCAATTTTAACGAGATTAACGCCGCGTCAAATCTCTCACGCAAAATATAAATCCCTCTCAACGTCAAAATCATAAGCACGCACAATTTTTCCGGGACTCGCAAAATAACCAGAGCTTTATAAATTCCTGATACCCCCAACGGAAAAACGAAACGAGCAAACGCTACGTAGATCACATTCACTCGCAGCGCAATTATCATTCCAGCTATTAAGCCCTCACGAGTACTTGGCCAAGTTAATGCAAGAGTCAGAATCATAATCAGGTTGAAGAGATTTAATTTCAAGAGCGGAAAAGTTTTCAGCAACAACGACAATGCTAACAGGGACGCAAGAACATAAATGTTACTGACAAGACCAACTACGAACGCATAAACTATAACGCAAACAACGATACACGCTTCAGCCATGATATTAAGAACGCACACACTACACCTTCAAGAAGGGCTAACGGCAAATGAGCAAGCACGAGCAATTTTGCACTGGTCAGAAAGTTTAAATCCGTCAACACCAACATGCTCCCGGTTATGCATGCGACGAGAACAACAGCAAACGCCCCCGCAACGAATGCCCACACGAAATTTTTACGCGCTAATTTCCCGAATAATATATACGTAACGAGAGCCGATGTTCCTAGCGAAAAAGTGTTAGCTCCTAGAACTAACAAGCCCCCGAACTGGAATAACATAGCCTGCAATAATAACGCAACAAACACTGCCGGAAATACTGCCCAACCTAAAATCAATCCCATTGGCCCAACTAAAGTCATATGCACGGAACTTGGCCCGATTTTAAGATTAACGAGCGACGCAAGAAAGAACGCCGACGAAATTAACGCAGTGCCTACGATTTTTTCCGGGTCAGTCTTCTTGAGACCAACAGCTATTCCCGCAGAACTCGCCGCCCACGTTGCAACTAACACGCCACCAGATAATACGCCTTCACTAATATGCATGAGCTCGTCTCCTGTTCACAACAATAAGCGCAATGTTAAATATTATGCTGACTCCCAAAATCGCCGGAATAAACTTAGATTGATTCGTGGTTGACTCGATAAATGCTTCAGATTTCACGTCCTCAATCTTGATTACAGCCTCACACCTGTGGCCTTGACCATCACTAACAACAATGCGCCAATTTCCAGAAACGTCCGGGATAAATGCGAATCGCCCTTGCTCGTCAGTTCGTCCAGTCTGTGCAGCAAACTTTGAGTCATTCGGGGAGAAAACGCTAGCTTCACAGTAACTCATTTTTTCGCCGGTTGAGTAAGAAAATTCTAGGGGGATAGCTCGCAATTCTGACTCACGATAGCCGACTCCATGCGCAAAAATTTCCCCCGCACTGAGTAGCACGAGGGACAAAATCATGAATAACTTCTTCATTACTTGACTTCGAATAAAGCAAACGCTCTTAACGTGAACGCGTCATACTCACCATCAACACCGGGTAAATCTCCCTGATAAGCTCTGATTCCCCACCAGCCTGGCGCAGTGATCTTAACGTGTGCTTCCCCGTTCTCTGCTTCTGTGTAATAAGCGTACGTGTTCTCGTATTCTGTTACAAAGCCGTCGTAAGTTGCCCACACTGGCCCGGTATAAGGCTGACCATTGAGCAAAATTTTCACGTCAAAATATTCGCCTACTTTAGCATTTGCCGGATTAGTCACTGGGATAATCTCCAACGGGTGGCCAAGAACTTGCGAGTAATTCGTATCGTTTGCAGAAGTGTTATAGAAAGCCTTTGCGTACTTGTCATTCTTGGTTGAGCGTAAAACTTTCAGGCCTTGTGCTTCGAGTTCGTTTCTTGATCCAGTTTTGCCGCCTTGATTCGTTATGCTCCAGACTTCGCCGTCCTTAATCGCTACGAGAATAACTGACCCGGATAAATCTTTAGGCGTTACCGTGAAATCTATGCAGAGTTCTGGATCGTTCGCAGTGAGCTTTGACTCTACTAGTTTACCGTCCTCAATGATACCGGCCTTGACTCTTTCAAGCACTTCAACTTCTTCAGGCACTATGAACTTGTGAGCAGATTGAACAGTTACGGGGAAAGGCTCGCCCTGCTTCATGTTGTTGTCTTTGGCCTTGATTGTGAGTTCATGTGAGAACGCTGGAAGAGCAAAAAGAGTTATAATAAGCGCCACAGATATAAAACGTCTAACCATAAAAAATTCCTCCTGATAAAAATTTTACCGGGAGGAATCATAACACAACTTTCAATAAAAATGTTACTGCTTATAATTCACGCGCCAAAACCAGAGTCCACAAGCCGGGGCTGTCATAGCTGATTCACTGCGTTCACTTCCTGCTAATAAATCGTTGAGCCAAGCCAGATTATTTTTCCCGAGAGCGATTGAATTAACGTTGCCGATTATGATTCGTACCATGTTGGTTAAGAAAGATTGAGCCTTGACACTCACTATTGAGAGCTTTCCGCGGTTACGAATCTTTAGCGAGTCAATCGTTTTAAATGGATCGTCAGGACATTCCCCGACTCTGCAGAAGGCTTTGAAGTTGTGACGGCCCTGAATCATTTCACAAGCCTGCTTAGCTAAATCCATGTTCCAAGGCTTCTGACCTTTTCGCCACCACACAAAATTATTCAACATAGGAGGACAGACTGCGCCATGCCATATAAAATATTTATACTCACGAGTCATAGCACTATAACGCGCATTGAAATCATCGGGGACGTGAAAAACTTTCATGACTCGAATATCTTCAGGCAAGTAGAAATTTATAGCGAGCCTCAATTTATCCGGGACAAAAATTTTATCAAGCCTAAACGATGCAACTTGGCCCCAAGCGTTTACGCCCTTATCAGTACGTCCTGCACCAGTGATTCTGACTTTATCGCCAGCAACTTTCTCTAAAGCACCCTCAATAATTTCCTGAATGCTCACAGCGTCGGGTTGAACTTGCCACCCGGAATAATTTTTACCGACGTACGAGATTTTTATAGCATAATTCATAGCATGAATATAACCCCGGCCAAAATTATTGCGATAAGAATTGCTAAAGTGTCTGTGAATTTCCAGATTAACGGCTTGCGTCTTGTGCGTCCGTTTCCTCCGTCATAGCCTCGTGCTTCCATAGCTGTTGCGATCTCGTCGGCGCGTCTGAATATGATTATGAACAAAGGGATCAACACCGGGAAAAACGCCTTCACCCTCTGAAATAAATTCCCCTGGTCAAGCCTTGCTCCTCGTGAAATCTGCGCACGGATTATCTTGTCAGTTTCCTGCATCAATAACGGAATAAATCTCAATGCCATTCCTATCATCATCGAGGATTCGTGAGCGGGAAAACCTATAGCAGAAAGAGGACGTAATAAAGTGTCAAGCCCATCGGAAAGTTCTAGCGGTGCTGTTGTTAGAGGAAGCATTATCGCGAATATCATCAGCACGAATAATCTTAAAGACGTGAATAACGCCCTATATAATTCCCCATAGAATATATTGAACAGACACGTGAACGCTATCAGGAAAAACACTGGCCGGGCCACGCGCAAAATTATCCGCCACGAAATTTTTGTAACGTACACCAGCGAAATTAATACAGCTATCCACAATGAGACTTGCAGCAAATTTTTTGCCGGGAATATTGACGTGATTATTATCAGGAACGCGAATAACTTTGCCCGAGGATCAAGCTTATGAATCACTGAACCAGTCGGGATATATTGTCCGAAGTTTATTAATGAGTTCATCTGGTGTTCCTTCCTTCACTTTCTTGCTGTCCATCAAGAATAAAATCCTGTCGCTGAATTTCAATGCAACCCGTAAATCATGCGTTATGGTTATTATAGTTTTGCCCTCGTCTCGTAATCTCCCGAGCATTGCCAAAATTATTCGCTCATACGACGCATCAAGACCTGCTAGAGGTTCATCAAGCACAATACATTCAGGCTTGGCCGACAACACTGACGCAATGGCAACGAGTCTACGTTCACCGCCTGAAAGCGCAATAGGATTCCTTTCCAGAAAAATTTTATCGAGACCAACACATTCAAGCCCGTATAAAATTGCCTCATCAAGTTCTGAACCACTAAAGCCCGCGTTCTTGGGAGCAAAGGCTAATTCTTCTCGTACAGTTGGGGAGAATAATTGATCCTCTGGGTGCTGAAACACTAGGCCGACTCTTTGCCGCAACGTATGAACTTCTTCACCTTTTTGCGCTAATTCTTGGCCATCAAAATATATATTGCCCTCCTGAATCTTGTATAGAGCGTTTAAGTGTTGCACAAGCGTAGATTTTCCCGAGCCTGTTTTGCCTATTATCGAAAGCCATTGTCCCGCGTAAATGTTTGCGTCAATATTTCTAAGCGCGTAATTCGCGTCATCAGGGTTATACTTGAACGACAAGTTATCTATCTTGAACTTCACGTGAGACGAGAGAACGGGAACGGGATTTATCATAATTTCTTTGTCAGGTAAATCAAAGCCCAATTCTTCAGCCTTGTCCCAAAACTCCTTGTTAGTTCCATGCCAGATTATTTCGCCTTGAGATAAAACTATTACGCGTTGAATATCACTGAAGCTTTCACGTTCAAGAATGTGCGTTACTTGTATGATCGTCATTCCTTCAGCATGAATTTCGCGCAACACTCTCTCAATATCTTTACGGCCTTGAGTATCGAGCATGGAGGTAGCTTCATCAAGTATCAAACAGTTAACTTTTGCGGCCAAGGCTCCAGCGAGAGCAACACGTTGTTTCTCTCCACCTGATAGAGCAGCAACGGAAGAGTCTTGCTTGTGGGACATGTTCACGCGCCTCAATGCATTGTCTACACGTTCTTGAATCTCGTTTGAGGGCAGGCCTTGATTCTCTGGAGCAAAAGCTACGTCATCTTCAACCATAGCCGCGACGATCTGATTCTCCGGATCCTGAAACACCATTCCTATAGTGCCGCGTAATTCGTGAAATTCCAAATCCTGAATCTTTACGCCATTAACTAGACACTCGCCCTTATCTGGCTCAACGAGACCGCCTAAAATTTTAACGAGCGTAGATTTTCCTGAACCGTTGTGACCAAGTATAGCTATTCGTTCGCCTTTGTTTACAAAAAACGAGACGTCTTTAAGCGTTAAAGTCCGTCCCGTGTTAATTGCGTCATATGAGAACGAAATAGATTTTACTTCAAGAAACGGTATATCATTATTTCTGTTCGTCTGCTTTTCGTTCAACAAGTTCGATCACTGCCATTGGTGAGCCGTCGCCTTTACGCGCGCCCAATTTTACGATCCTAGTGTAGCCGCCTTTGTCAAAGTCCTTATATTTCGGGGCTATATCTTGGAATAATTTCGTAGCTGCCTGCTTGTGGGGCATCTTTGAGAACACTACGCGAATATCATGAACGCTTCCACCTCTTGCACGAGTGATTAATTTCTCTGCAACACGGCGTAATTCCTTGGCTCTTGTTACTGTCGTAGTGATGCTGCCGTTAAGGAACAAACTTGCTGCCATGTTTCCGAGCATTAAACCTCTGTGGCTTCCATAGCGTCCTAAAGTTCTATGATCAACATGATGTCTCAATTTTCGTTACACCTCCTATTCTTTATGCTTCGTCTGCTTCTTTAGTAATTTCGGCTAAAAGTTCTTCCGGTGATTTCTTTGATGAGAAATTCTCAACAAGCTCTTCCGAATTTTCTACAGCCTTGCTCTTACTTTTAGATTTTGATGTAGATTTTGCCTTGGCCTTGGTTTTAGCTTTAGGCTCTTCCTTGGCCGCTGCTTCTTCCTCGACTGCCTTGGTATCCTTCTTTGCCGCAGTCTTCCTGGTCGTCTTTTTCGTGGCTTTGGTCTCTTTGACTTCTTCCTTGACTTCCTCAACTACTTCTTCAGGCTCTTCAGATACTTCAGGTTTCTTTGTTTCCTTAGCTGCCTTAGTTGACTTTGCTGTTTTCTTTTCTTTAGCCTCTTTAGGCTCTTTAGCCTTAGCTGCCTTAGTGGTCTTGGTCGTTTTAGGTTTCGCAGTCCTGGTTTTCCTCTTTGGTTCAGGTTCCTTAGGCTCTTCGACTTCCTCAACTTTCTCCGGGAGCTCGTCAACAGTTTCAACTTCTTCAAACTCTTCCGCTTTCTCTGGTTCGGCTACGCTATCTTCCTCAACTGTAACAGCATCGTCTCCAAGTTCTTCAGAAACGGGGGCTGATGGCTTAAGAACGTAACCAAGAACTTCCAATCTCTCTTCGATTTCGGTAAGCGAGATTTTCCCGAGATTACGAATTTTAAGCAAGTCATCACGAGATTTTTGTAACAAGTCTCCGACGGTTTGAATACCACCGCGCAGCAAGCAATTCTCACTCCTGATTGATAACTCAAGCTCATGAATCGGGTGATCAAATTGTTCGGGCTTTTCCTTACCTTTTGGCGTCTTAGTTTTAGTCTTAGTCTTCTCAACAGGTTCCGGAGCTTCCTCAACGACTCTAGCAACTTGTGGAGCTGATGCAACTGTATTGGCTATTTTTGTGAAATAGTTTTGAGCAATTCTCGCCGCTTCCCCAACAGCCTCATCGGGAGTCAATGCCCCGTTTGTCCAAACCTCAAGGATCAATCTCTCGTAATCAATGCTTTGTCCAACTCTTGCAGGCTCAATTTGATAATTGACGCGCTTAACCGGTGAGAAAATTGCATCAGTCAGTAAAGCATCAATTGGCAATGAAGGTTGGGAAGGTCTTTCGCGTTCAGCTGATAAATAACCTACACCACGCTCAACGTAAATTTCCATCAATAATTTTGCATTGGGCTCAAGAGTACACAAAACGCCATTGCCACAAAACTCAAATTCACTATCCCACGGTAAATCTTTAGCTGTAATTACGCCGGGGTTCTCTTTACGTGTAAAGAAATCCTTGGGCAACTCATCAGAATCAAGCGTTATTATCTTGAAAGAGTGTTCACCCTCAGGAGCTTCTGTCTTGGCCTTAATAGGAATGTGTTTCAAATTCATTAGAATCTCTATCACGTCCTCACGAATGCCTTTAATTGTGCTGAACTCGTGAAGTATTCCCTCGATTCTTACGGCCGTAACAGCTGCGCCCTCAATTGACGATAAAAGCAAACGCCTTAACGCATTGCCAAGAGTATCGCCGTAACCTCTTTCAAGCGGCTCAATGTATAACTTCCCGTAATCTTGACTTTTCTCTTCGATATAAACCTTAAATCCAGTGTTCTCCAAATTCCAAAATCTCCTTTAGAATTTAGACACGACGCCTCTTCGGTGGCCTGCAACCATTATGAGGAATTGGCGTAGCGTCTTTGATTACGTTCACCTGTAAGCCGGCAGCCTGTAATGATCTGATCGCACTTTCACGACCCGGGCCAGGACCTTTAACGATAACGTCAATTTCCTGCATTCCCTGATCTTGAGCAACTTTTGCAACCTGTGAAGCCGCTGTCTGTGCCGCAAACGGGGTTGACTTTCTCGCGCCCTTGAAGCCTACATTGCCGCCGCTAGCCCAAGTGAGTATATTTCCGCCTTTATCGCTGATGCACATAATCGTGTTGTTGAACGTTGAGAAAATATGTGCAACACCGTAATTGATATTCTTCTTCTCGCGTCTTTTGCCCTTACGAGCCTGCGCTGTTCTTTTTGCCAACTTTCATTACCTCCCGTTATTTCGTAGCGACTTTCTTGTTAGCAACTGTCCTTCTCGGTCCTTTACGAGTTCTCGCATTAGTCTTAGTTCTCTGACCTCTGACAGGAAGTCCCAAACGATGACGCTGACCACGATAGCACCCAATGTCGATTAAGCGCTTAATGTTCATTGAGACCTCACGACGCAAATCGCCTTCAACTTTGTAGTTGTCCTCGATCTCACGACGTAATTTCTGCGTGTCTGCCTCGTCTAAATCTTTAACCCTAATATCAGGATTAACACCGGTCGCCGCTAAAATTTTCTGGGAAGTCTTAAGCCCGATCCCAAAAATATAAGTCAAGCCGATCTCGACTCTTTTCTCTCTTGGTAAATCCACTCCTGCTATACGTGCCATTTAACTTATTACCTCCTGACACCCTGACGCTGTTTATGTCTTGGGTTGCGGCTGCAAATTACGCGAACAACTCCATGACGGCGGATTACTCTACAATATTCACATATAGGCTTTACTGAAGGCCCTACTTTCATATTTCAATACCACCTTAGTTATTTATAACGATAAATTATTCTGCCCCTTGTTAAATCATATGGGGAGATTTCTACTGATACACGATCACCCGGCAATATCCTGATGAAGTGCATTCTCATTTTTCCGCTGACATGAGCCAAAACCCTGTGCCCATTCTCTAATTCTACCCTGAACATAGCGTTTGGCAATGCTTCCGAGATCGTGCCTTTGACTTCGATTACTTCTTCTTTACTGGAATTTTTATCAGCCATTAATTCCTTACACTCCTGTGAAAATATCCTGCGTCAATGTCTTTACCTGCCTTTATAAACTCTAACAAATTTTCAGCGCGTCTTAACGTCGATTGCAAATGTTTGGGATTCTTTATCTTCGGTCTTGTAACGTTAAATCTATTTGGCCTTATCAATTTCACTCTGCCGTCCTGTTCAAAACCTGCTATCACGTATTCGAGTCCCGTATCTTTGCCCCGCCTTGAGATTACAACCTGGCCTATCTCGAACTCTGCCACGGTGTGAGAATCTCCGGTCCGTCGTCAAGAATTACAATCGAGCGTTCAAAGTGTGCTGCGTCAGAGCCATCAACAGTTGAGACAGTCCAACCATTTGCGTCACTGACTTTGACATCTTCGCGCCCGGACATAATCATAGGCTCAATAGCTATAGTCATGCCAGCTTTTAAC